>OJNX01001227.1_pt1 | contig 14552 bp, 10 predicted proteins | sample 1598021 | NCBI WGS metagenome assembly OJNX01 (sample SAMN01915227, study PRJEB22387) | human gut metagenome | isolation source: stool | host: Homo sapiens | place: USA | reverse complement strand
GTCCATCTTGCCGATGGCGCCGATGTCGCCGCAGCAGATCTCCTTGGTCTCCTCGGCCTTCTTGCCCTTCATGGTGTACAGGCGGCCCAGCTTCTCGGTGTTGCCGGTGGTCATGTTATACAGGGACATATCGCTGGTGACCTTGCCGCGAATGACCTTGATCATGGAGAACTTGCCGTACTGGTCGGAGATGGTCTTGAACACGAAGGCGGCGGTGGGGCCGTTGGGGTCATAGGCGACCTCGATGGCGTTGCCGTCATCGTCCTCGGCAGCCTCGGCGGGCATATCGGTGGCCACGGGCACCAAGTCCACGATGGTCTGCATCAGCATATCCACGCCCATGCCGGTGACGGCGGAGCCGCACAGCACGGGGCACACGCTGCCGTCGCGCACGCCGATCTTCAGGCCCTTGGCCATATCCTCGGCGGACAGCTCCATGGTCTCGAAGAACTTCTCCATCAGCTCCTCGTCGGCGCCGGCGGCAGCCTCCATCAGCTCAGCGCGCAGGGCCTCCACCTCGTCGGCCATGTCGCCGGGGATGGCGCACTCGCCCTTGGCATCGTAAGCCTTGTTGTGCAGCAGGTCCACGATGACGGTGACAGCCTTGTTGGCGTCGGCCTTGGTGGCCACGATGGGGGCGATGGCGGTGCCGTACTTGGCCTTGATGGCCTCAATGCAGGACGCGTAGTCGGAGTTGGCCTCCTCCACGCGGTTGATGAACATCATCCGGGGCTTCTTGCCCAGCATCTTCCAGGTACGCTCCATACCCACGGACAGACCGTCCTTGGCGTTGCCCACGATGACGGCGCACTCGGCGGCGCGGATGGCGCACACGGCCTCGCCGGAGAAATCGAAGTTGCCGGGGGCGTCCATGACGTTGATCTTCTTGCCCTTATACTGCACGGGGGCAAAGGCCAGGGAGATGGATATCTGGCGCTTGATCTCCTCGGCATCATAGTCGCAGGTGGTGTTGCCGTCGGCGGTCTTGCCCAGACGGTCAGTACCCTTGGTCATAAAGAGCATCTGCTCAGCCAGAGAGGTCTTGCCGGAGCCTCCGTGACCCAGCAGGGCGATATTGCGAATGTCGTTAGCAGTCATAGTGATGATGTTCTCCCTTCATTTTCTTGAAGTCCGCCGCCCACAGCCGCGGACAGTAGCTCAACGTACCGATTATATAGTATTTCTTCAAGCCTGACAACCTCTAATTTAGATATTTGTGGGAAAAGTGCGGGATACTCCCGCACTTTTCGTCAGGTTGTACAATGGCAGGCTTTGTTCTATGGGCAAAGCGACGGAGTCTCCGTCAATAGTGCTTCACCAGCCCCGCCAGCAATAGCGTCGGCAGCAGCCACAGCACCTGATACAGCACCATGGCAATGGGCGTCAGCAGGGCAAAATTGCCCACAGAGGTGAGATAGTAGGCCAGCGCCACGCCTGCCGCCGCGCCGATGTAGCTAAGGATGGTGGCGGTCCGTACAGCCTTCACCGCCCGGCGGCTCCCGGCCACAGACTCCACCAGCGGCATAAGCCCCTCCCGGCAGATGGCCACGCAGGGCTGCTCGCCCTGCTGCTCCGCCAGCTGGGCCAGCGCCAGCCGCGTGGACACGTCCGGATACACCGGCTTGGCGTCCACGCCGAATTTCCGCTTGATCAGCCCCGGTGTCACGTTGCCGCTTCGCACGGCCAGCACCGGCACGATGTGAAACCGCTTCAGCGTCCGCAGGGCCCATTCCGCGTTGCGGGAGGGCTGATATTTCACGGCAAACACCGCTGTCAGCGCCCCGTCTACCGCCAGAAACACACCGGTAGACAGCTTCATATCCCGGGGCAGGGCCACCTTGCGCTTTTTCATAAAGTACGCACTGCCCATGAGCACCGTTTCGCCCCGGATATTGGCCTCCACACCGCCCTCCTCGCAGTAGTTCACCCACTCCACCGGCAGGCGGAAGCCGCCCTCGGCGGTGAGCTGGCGCTCCAGCAGCGGCGTCAGACTGCTGTCCGCCGCCCTGGCTACCGACGCGGCGTAGGACACCGCGCGGCTGCGCTCCTCGCCGAAGACCTTATAGCCGTTCAGTGTCACCGTTCCCGCCGGGAACAGATCGTCGTCCGTCAGCACCAGCCGCCGCGGCCGGCTGACCGCCTTCGCCCCGGCATAGCCTGCGGCGGCGCAGCCGCTGCGGCTCAGCCGCCGGGACAGATAGTACATGGGCAGAGCCCCGCTGAGGGGAATCCCCAGCCCCGCGCCGGCGGTGGTCAGCGCCGTCAGCACCCAGGGGAAATCGCTCATATTCCCACCGGAAAAGCACACCACGCCGGACAGCACCGCCGCCGTGGCCAGCACCAGCGGCAGGGCGTAATTCTGCCATCTCCGCGCCGGATCGGGCTTGCTGCACAGGCGGTAAAAGCCCTCTGCCGTCCCCTGCTGCCTGCATACGCCCGCCGCCGTCACCGACGCCACATAGGGCACGGTGCCGTTGAGCACCAGCAGATGGTAGGCGTTCCGCAGTGCCGACGCCTCCAGGTACAAACCCCACTGGCAGGCCAGGATCAGCAGCGCGCCGGCGGCGGCATAGGGCGTGGCCCGGGTACTGCCCGTGACCATGCCGCACACACAGCAGATCAGCTGCGTCAGCACGGCGACAGCGGCACACAGCTCACAGCCCGCCCTTCCCTCACGCAGCAGCGACACGGCCTGCTTCCACACCGGCATACAGGCCAGCGCCGTCAGCAGCAGCCCCGCCCCCAGGGCGGCGCACCGCAGCAGCGACTCGTCCAGCCATGCCGACGGCAGCTTTTCCAGCTCCTGCAGCACCGCCGCGGCCACCAGTGCCAGCGCCGGGAGCATCCCCCCTATCAGTCCGCCGCGCAGCCGGCTGCACCGGCGCTTGGCCTCCCGCAGCACGTCCTCCGGCAGGGGCTCCGGCTCCGGCGGTTCCTCCGGCTCCGGTTCCTCCTCCGGCTCGTCGAACAGCTGCTCGGTGTCCTGAAAAGCCGGACGGCGCCTCTGCTCCGCCGCCGGACGGCGGAACCTCTCCAGCACCGCCGCAAGACGCTCCCGCAGGGGCACCGGCTGGGCGATGACGCCGTCATCCTCGTCCTCCAGCACCGCGTCCACCGTCTGGGACATGATATCCTTCAATGCCACCCGATCCGGCGCGGGGGATTCATATTCCGGTCCCGGGACCCGCTCCTCTTTCTGGACCGGTTCCGGCTCCGGAATAGGCTCCGGTTCAGGAACGGGCTCCGGCTGGGACGGAGGCCCCTCCGACGGCTCCTCCAGGACAGGCTGACGCCCACCCTTGCCGTACTCGGCAAGGATGGCCTCCAGTGAAAGCTCGTCCTCCTGCTCGTCGAACGCGCCGTATAGTTCCTCGTCCCGTCGCCTTCTCATGCTGTTCTTTCCTGTTTTCGTCCTGTTCCGCGTCGCTTTCCGTTATCCCCGCTGCCGCACAGCCTCGTACAGCAGTATGGCCGCCGCCGCGCTGGCGTTCAGCGAGGATATCTTTCCTTTCATGGGAATGCTCACCAGAAAATCGCAATTCTCCGCCGCCAGGCGGGTCATACCCGTCCCCTCGGAGCCGATGACAATGGCTGCCGGCCCCTTTAGATCGGCATTGTACAGCGTGGTATTCCCATCCGCCGCCGTACCGAACACCCACACGCCCTGCTTTTTCAGGTCCTTCAGCAGCGCCGGTATGTTGGGCACCCGCGCCACCGGGATATAGCTCACCGCGCCGGCGGAGGTCTTGGCCACGATGGCCGTCAGCCCGGCGCTGCGCCGCTTGGGGATGATGACCCCGTGGGCGCCGGCGCACTCGGCGGTACGCAGGATCGCGCCCAGGTTGTGGGGATCGGATATCTCGTCGCACACCACCAGCAGCGGCGCCTCGCCCCTGGCGGCGGCAGACTGCAGGATCTGCTCCACCGTGGCGTATTCCCGCACGGCCGCCAGAGCGATGACCCCCTGGTGGGCATGGGTGCGGCTCATGGCGTCCAGCTTCCGCCGGTCGGCGTCCACCACCACGATGCCCGCGGCGCGGGCCTTGGAGGCGATGTGCCCCAGCGTCTTGTCCGTCTCGCCCTTGGCGATGTAGATCTTGTCGATGGCCGTCTCCGTCCGCAGGGCCTCGATGACCGCGTTGCGGCCCTCGATGATGCCGTCCGCCTCGGCGTCGGGCAGAGGCCGTCTGCTCTCGGTGTCCTTTATCTCTCTCATGGGGTATACCTCACGATCCATATAATTGTCATCAGTATACCACATCCTTTCGTCAATATAAAGGCACATTCATAGAAATTTTACAGGAAAACCCTCTGCCTTTGCCTTGAGACTTTTGGGCAGGTGTGGTATACTGTTTGGAAACTATATTCCCCTCACAAGTCAAACGGAGGATAAACATATGGCCAATAATAACAGCAGCAACAATAGCAACCGCGGCGGCAAGAACGGCAAAAACGGCGGTTTCCGCGGCGTTCTCACGCTGATCGTGTGGGCACTGGTGCTGACGGTGGCGTTCCAGTATTTCAACGCCTACAACAACAACGCCGCCAATAAGAGCACCAGTCACGAGATCAAATACAGCGACATGATCTCCATGATCGAAAAGGATCAGGTGGAGGAGGTCCTGTTCAAGGACAGCACCATCTATGTCACCCCCGTGGACGGCTACGTCTTCACCGAGGAGGTCACCTCCGGCAGCAAGACGGAGACAAAAACCTACACCCAGTCCAAGGACTCCGGCCTGACGCTGTACACCGTGTACCTCTCCAACGCCGATCTACTCCCCCTGCTGGAGGCGCACAATGTGGCCTATACCGGCTTCTACAAGGCCGAGATGAGCCCCTTCCTGATGATCATGATCCAGTATATTCTGCCCACCATCTTCATCGTGGGCGCGTTCATGCTGGTCATGCGTCTGATGAGCAAATCCGGAGGCGGCGGCTTCGGCGGCATCGGCAGTGTGGGCAAGGCCAACGCCAAGGTCTACATGGAGAAGTCCACCGGCGTCACCTTCAAGGATGTGGCCGGACAGGACGAGGCCAAGGAGTCTTTGGAGGAGATCATCGACTTCCTGCACAATCCCGGCAAATACACCGCCATCGGCGCCAAGCTGCCTAAGGGCGCGCTGCTGGTGGGCTCCCCCGGTACCGGCAAGACCCTGCTGGCCAAGGCCGTGGCCGGCGAGGCCGGCGTCCCCTTCTTCTCCATCTCCGGTTCCGACTTTGTGGAGATGTTCGTGGGCGTGGGCGCCAGCCGCGTCCGTGACCTGTTCAAGGAGGCCGCCAAGGTCGCTCCCTGCATCATCTTCATCGATGAGATCGACACCATCGGTAAATCCCGCGACGGCAGCCGCTTCGGCGGCAACGATGAGCGCGAGCAGACGCTGAACCAGCTGCTGGCCGAGCTGGACGGCTTTGACCCCAGCAAGGGCGTCATCGTGCTGGGCGCCACCAACCGCCCCGAGGTACTGGACAAGGCGCTGCTGCGCCCCGGCCGCTTCGACCGGCGCATCACCGTGGACCGGCCCAACCTGGCCGGCCGTCTGGCCACCTTGCAGGTACACACCCGCAATATCCGCCTGGCCGAGGACGTGAACCTGGAAAAGATCGCCCAGGCCACCGCCGGCTGCGTGGGCGCCGACCTGGCCAACCTGGTGAACGAGGCCGCCCTGCGTGCCGTGCGCAAGGGCCGCCGGGCCGTAAATCAGGACGATCTGCTGGTGTCCTTTGAGCTGGTCATCGCCGGCAGCGAGAAAAAGGGCACCGTCATCACCGAGGCGGAAAAGCGCATTATCGCTTACCACGAGGTGGGTCACGCGCTGGTGGCGGCCAAGCAGAAGAATGCCCAGCCCGTCAGCAAGATCACCATCGTACCCCATACCCAGGGTGCGCTGGGCTACACCCTGCACCTGCCGGAGGAGGAAAAGTTCCTCATGTCCCGCGAGGACATTCTGACCGAGATCCGCACCCTGCTGGCCGGACGTTCCAGTGAGGAGGTGGTGTGCAACACCATGACCTCCGGCGCCGCCAACGACATCGAGCGCGCCACGGAGATGGCCCGGAACCTGGTGGCACGCTTCGGTATGTGCGACGAGTTCGACATGATGGCCCTGGGCAGCGTTCAGAGCCAGTATCTGGACGGCGGCTACTCCATGACCTGCGCCCAGGAGACCTACGCCGCAGCCGACCGCGAGACCATCAAGATCCTGCGCCAGTGCCACGAGGAGGCCAAGCAGATCCTTCGGGAGAACCGGGAGCTGCTGGACAAGATCGCCGCGTACCTGCTGAAGAAGGAGACGATCACCGGCCAGGAGATGATGGCCATCATCGAGGGCCGTGACCCAGAGACCGTGGACAACTACGGCGCCAGCAAGAGCAGCCAGCCCGCCTTCCGGCCCAGCGTACCGGAGACCATCGAGGCCCCCGCCAGGCACATCAACATCGTGTCCGAGCCCATCCCCATGCCGGACTACGATGAGAAGCCGGAGGATAAGGACCCGGAAGGCACCCCCGCCGAAGACAAACCGGCGGAGCACGCGGACGGCGACCCCGAATAAATGCAAAACAGCCCTGCGGCAGCGCCGCAGGGCTGTTTTCTTTTCAGTTTTCCGGCAGCTCCCGCACCCGTTCGCACAGCAGCGGCAGCGCCTTTTCAAACTCCACGCCGTACCACCCGGCCTGCGGGTCCCGTGCCGTGGCGTCGATACAGGCAAGTACAAATTCCACCGCCAGCGAAGCCGCCTGCTCCAGCGTCATGCCCCGCATGAGCCCGCCGGTGACAACGGCGGCGAAAATATCCCCCGTGCCGTGGAAGGAGGCCGGGTTCCGCGGGCCGAGACAGGTGAAATACGTCCCCGCGCCGCTGTCATAGCCCATAGCGCCCAGCTTATCCGGCGCAAAGGACACCCCGGTGAGGATCACCTTCTTCGCCCCCAGCGCGGCCACTCCCCGCAGCAGCTCACGGGCAAAGCCCTCGTCCACATCCTCCCGGTAAGGCGTACCGGTCAGCAGGCAGGCCTCCGTGATATTGGGCAGCGCCACGTCCGCCCGAGCCGTCAGGCGGGCCATCGCCGCCGGGAAAGCGCCGTCAAACCCGCTGTACAGCTTCCCGTGGTCCGCCATGGCAGGGTCCACGATCAGCAGCGTATCCGGGCTCTTCACCGCGTCGAAAAAGTCCATCACCTGCTGCACCTGGGGCGCGGAGGCGATGTAACCGGTATAGAGCGCGTCAAAATGCACCTGCTGGGACCGCCAGTGATCGGCGATGGCCGGCAGCTGGTCGCTGAGATCCCGGCTGACAAAGCCCGGAAACGCCGTGTGGGCACTGAGCACCGCCGTGGGCACGATGGCGCACTCCACCCCCATGGCGGAGATCACCGGCAGCGCCACCGTCAGCGAGCACCGCCCCAGACAGGAAATGTCCTGTATGGACGCTATTCGTTTCATAGAGCCGCCTCCTGTTCATCATACCAAAAAGGGAGAGGCACATGAATATGTGTCTTTCCCTTTTTGGTGCGGGCGGCGGGACTCGAACCCGCACGCCTGTTGGCAATGGAACCTAAGGGGTATGTCACCTTAGTGAAAGATTTTCAGAGCCCTCCATATCATAAGGGAAGGGCATCTTTTCCAAGGCTTCAAAAGATATTTCGGTTGTGACCGGCCGAACATCTGCTAAATCATAGCACACTCTGCCGGAAAAGTATAGCATGATTATAGCTTTACGGGAGGAAATTTCTGCCGCCCCGGCATAAAGCAGAGGGGAAGGGACATTCACTTAGGGATTATTGAAGACAATGATAATTTGTCCTCAAGCGGTGTTAACCAGAAAGGCCACGCAACAAGCTACATAGTCTGCTGTAGGGGCTTTTCGCTTTAGGTATCATCCTCACCGCTGTCCATCGGCGTGGCAAGCATAAGCCTACCTCCAAGCCGGAAGGTGCAGGAAAAAACTCCAGCTCAATCAAGCCGTAATCAAATCTGAAATATTTTCATGCCACGCTTGCTTAAAATCCTGCAGTCATCTTCTTTGCATGTTATCAAAACGGAAGAGAATCATAGTCCTCCTCATCTTGATCGGGAAAACCGAGCAACTGCTTCGCTCTCAGCAACAACTGATCGTATGTAACGATATGAAGTTGGTGGTATGCGGCATTCAAAATGCGAAGGGCACGCATCTTATCTTCTCCCCAATCGTCAGAGCGTCCATAAACCAACATACATTGTGGTTTTACAGTCTTCGTTCCATCCACACGTTCCATAAATTCTACAGAATTGGATTGAAGTTCAATTCTGTAAAGATAATTTAAGCATTGGGAAATTGCTGCAGTCAACTGGGCAGTGGGATAATAATTCCCATGTGAATCCGGGCCCGCCCAAAATTGCAAATCTGGTCGTTTAATTTCTACAACATCCAGAAATCCGTCTATTGAACGCATTAGGTAGTCGGCAATGTCGTTGGTATCAATATCTCTCTCCGGCAAAATATTGAGGTATTCTGAGCCAAGCACCCATTTATTTTGAGAGAACCAATTCTGCCAAAACGATTCCGTTCTCTCTACATCAATCGCTTGTTCAAATTCTTGGACTGCATTATTCCGCTCTGCAGCGGTGATTGCCACGGTAAGGTTTTGCGTCAAAATACCAGATTCAATCAACTTTGATACAATCTCATCATCCGAGATACCTAAATCACGCACTTTAGCAAATAGCTTGGCTGCATCCTTATCTGCCTCTATAAACTCCGTCAAACCGATATTCAGCGGGGTATAGTACTCTTGAATATATTCAATTAACATATCGATTTCTTCGGGCTTAAGAGTAACTGCTTTGCCTTCTTTAGTAATCCATTGATTTCCTGCTTTCTTCTGCCGAGCGATTTTAAGGGATACAATTTGCTTACCACTGGATTTGTGGTAGTTCCTAAAAAATATCGCTTTGCAAGTACTCCTGGGACCAGAGCTTAAAACACAGGGGCCAACATACTCCTGTCCATCTGTAGTTTTAATTACGTTTTTCCACTCTTTTGCCATAAAAACCTCTCGATAAGAAGTTAGAAATTGATCTCTATTCCAGTCAGCACAGCACCGAAATCGTATTGTGGTAACGCTCCGAAATAGTCTGTTTCCAAACCGACATCCAAAACATACATAAAATCCGCAAAATCATAAATCACAGGCTCGCCGTGATTATCCATGAGATTCTTCCGTATACTATCGGTTTTAGCGATGAGACAAGTGTATTGGTAGTCCTTGTCGATTGCGGAAGTATTTCCGTTAGGGTGTGCCTTTTGCAGATGCTGACCACTCGTCAATGCGATCAAATTCTCCAGATACTCTGCAATCTCCTGATACCGGTATTTGGGGAAAATATGATGCATATGCGTAGCCTTTTCTCCAACAGAGAACCGATCCAGAATTTCGGATTTTCCATCATTGTATTTGTCATTGAATTGGCGCAAATACTTTATCGCTCTGGACACACGGTACTGATATTCATCATCGGTCTGGGCCACTGGAATAAAATCTCCTCGCGCGACATTTTTATCCTTGCCTGCTGCATCGTCACGCCAATTGGTCTGATTATAAATGATTTTGTCATATGTAATCATGGATGGAGATATTTTCCCTTTGGCTGTACCTTTTTTGTGATACTTACAAGCCAGAGGATTGAGTACCTTGGTAAAAATCCTGCTTGCCTCCACAGCGGTATTGATAGGGGTATTCTTAATGCAGAAAGCGGCAAAGGTGTCCTTGAGGTTCTGAAAAGCATCATTTGTTTGCTCATCGAAGAATGTCTCAAAACTGTCCCACAACCCACTATCCTTCAGAGTTTTCTCAATGTAGAGACATAAAAAGTCAAACGCATTTCTCTCCCGAAGTGCGATATACTGCAGAATATCCATGTTGGCAACGCTAAACTGGATAGTATTTCGAACAACACCATCCTCACACAGTACGCCTGCAGCAGCCAGCATTTTCATTGGTTGCCGGAAGAACTTGTTATACTCGTCCAGAGTAGTTCGGCGCAGAGGGTCTGGCTTGCAGAAAATGTTTTGAACATTCGTAATAGCATATTCAGATTTCCAAATATCTGGGGACTGGAACGGTTGGCTGCCGCCATTCTGAATATAGTCCATAATGCAGTCAGCAACAAAACACACGGCATCAAAAGCACATTTCTGGTCAATCCAACGGCCATTACCGGAAACACGAACATCATAATTATGTTCGTCTAAAAACCTCGATACAAGATTATTATTCATCTCTTAACACCCCGTAATAAAACACGCTATTATTATCGACATTAATCGACTGAGTTGATAGATTTCGCGCAATTCCATAAAACCGTCTGTACTCCTCAGAAGAAAAGAAAGCCTTTTGCTTCGCTGTCAATCGAAAATCTTCCTTTGGAATAAGTACTGCCACAGAGCCATCGGGAATCGCATTTGCCAAATTGTCAATGACCCGTGGATTATAGGTCATGTTCGGAGTCAGATATACCCGCTCATTGTTTACAAACTGAGATGCCGACACAGTTTCAGCTATCTGCATCGGAAGGTATACATCGTAATCCGGTATATGTGTTATACCCAATCCATCGTCATCAATATTTCTGGCTTTTATGACCCACAGACAATTACCGTTCGATTTTGCAACGGTGTTTGCTTTGGTAATCTGTCTATCCCGAAACACAGTAAATACATCAAAGCGGAGTTTTTTTGCAACCTCATCAAATTGTTCATCGCGATAAATCACGAAAGAAGGGTACGCTGGATCAGTAAGATACTCCTGACTACGGGTATGCTGTACATTGTACTTCATACTATAAACAGTCGTGTCCTTTGGCTTTTGCCGAGGATAGATTATCATGCACATGGTTTCAATGGATACACCAGTGAAGCCATAACGTCCAAAATCAATAATGCTGTCAATCTTTACTGTCCGCAAATAATCTCGTGTTTGGGCGTATTCTTCGGACGCAAGGATATTCTTATTCAAAACTAAAGAAACACAGTCGCTACAACGAATACACTTTTCCAAAAATATCGCTGCTAAGTTATTCGTTTTTTGATTGGCATTTGCTTTAAGCGCTTCTGCAATGACAGAGGATTTCTTCTTCAGTTTGGAAAAAGGCGGGTTTCCAACAGCCAGGTCGTATCTGCACTCTGGCTGCCAGGTGACAAAGTCATGGCAAATCTGATTGATAGTGAAATTGGAAGGTGCTCCAATCCGATTCAGCAGGAGAGAAAATGCCTCCAGACTTGCTGGGTCAATATCGACCACATCAAGGATAACATGAGGGACATTTTCATATTGTTTGAATAGAAAGGGGATAAAACTTCCTGCTCCTACAGATGGTTCCAAGATACGAATCTCGTCCTTGTTGAACACGGGGAGTCGCCCCATGATTTCATTTACGATAAACTTATTCGTATAAAATGCGGCGTTTTTTTCCCTTTGTGCATTGCAGAGTTCCGTAACTCTCATCAAAGAAGCAATATCCAAATTGAGTGGATTATCTCGCAAAAAAACAATCAGATTGTTTCTTCTTGCAAGGTCATGGTCTGCAATGATGCGGTTAATTTCAGATGCATCGCTCCGCTTCGGCTGCATTGACACTTTAATACTGGCGGCAATCTGGCGCATAATTTCTGTTGGTACAGCCTCGCCTAAACACTGGCGAATATTCACTTCATGCGCTTTATATATGCTTCTCTTCTCAGCGTCGTTCATTGCATTGAGTTCATCAAGCGAATAGTCTACCCACCTAAAAGAGCGTGGTATGGTCATCATATCCATAAGCTCCCTAATGCTGAACACACGATCTTGCTCGGGATGGATGGTATTTTGGGCCGCAAGCTGATCGTTACGAGTGTGGACACATTGAACGAATCTGTCCCAAGGCTGACGGGTATATTTGTCTCTATTCTTACGAGTGTTTTCGACCCGTTTACCATCAATAATACGATGTGGCCGTTTAGAAGGGTCAACATTATCAAACGCAGATTCACCCTCTTTCAAATCATGAATCCACGGGCGCATAGCAGGAGTGTATGTTCTGAAAGCGTGATAAAAGTCACTTTGACTGATTTCGCCCCACTCCAGTCTGGGGTAGTCGTAAATAACCTCCCTCAATGTTTTTTCAGGTCTATAGCAGGGGTATAAGTCGAACGGCGTGATGTTGTTTCTATACTTTTTGCTGACACCAATCATTAGAGTTCTTGTTCTGGAAGAATTAGAACCATAGTTCATAAAATTAAGAATTCTTCCAGAAATGATGTATTCGGAACCCAGTGCGCTTCTGATGTACTCTCCGATAGGCATGACTTGCTCATCCGGTGTGATACATAATGTCTTTTGAAACGCCATCACATTCTCAAAAATAAAGAAACGAGGCTTTATCCGGTCAATAATCTCTACAGATTCAACTACCAAGCTATTTCGGTTAATTTCCTGATCATTTTTTTTGTGATTGATGACACTAATGCCTTGGCACGGAGGGGTAGCAATAATTACATCGATGCCATCGTTACCAAGTTTTTCCCATTTGCTGATTTCATCATATATCTTCTGCTTAATTGTTGGCTGCGTAATATCGCCTGGGATGTAGCCTGAGTCCAGCTTGCATTTTTTATTTACACGCTGCACATCCATGCGTCTCGGCAAAAGTTCGTTGGTTGCAACACATTCAAACCCTTCCATGTGGAATCCGTAGCAACCCACTCCTGCCGAACTGAATAAGGAAATGTATGTCATGGTTTTATCCTTTAACAATGTGTTACACCTCCCTCTTATCATCGTTCATGCACTTATGTTCCATGATATCTCCAAAGTCACAGTGAAGGACATCGCATATCCTGCCAAGAATCGCTAAATTTACTGCCTCATCTCGACGCATCTTAGTCATGGTATTGGGCGCGATTCCGGCTTCTTTCCGTAATTCTGATTGGCTCATTTTTTTGTCAATCAGAAGTTTCCATAGACGATTATATGAAATGGACATGCTGTGCCTCCTGTAAAAGTCATATGTTAGTATTATAGCGCCAGGCCGTTAATATTTCAAGATAAAATCGCAAAAATGTGCGATTGTAAAACAGATTTCATGCATCACTTGCCTCTGTGTCAGTAACGACACAGGGACTTTTTGTTTTGCTATGTCAAAATACCATCTGTCGTGGCAAAGAAGTAAAATATATTTTCAGAAGTGTTCGGTCAATGCCTTCATTCCTGTCCAGATGGGTCTGTGAAAAGAGAATTTCAAAAAACATGATGTTTGCGATCCCAACGGTGCAACTGAATAGTGCAGGGGGCTCCCGTGCGAAAAATTTCGGAATTGTCTGCAAATTTTTAATAGGGGGTACATCGAAGTGGTCGCACATACAAGTATCTCCTCTCATAGTATAGCATCGGTTTCGATGCTTGCATAGATGCTACCATAAGAGGGTGTACAAAAGTCTGTATTGCTGTTCTGACTATACAGAGATGTTATTTATATCTGAGGCGGCTTCGCTCAGCACGCCATAGACCTCCGCCAAGGCGCGGACATACTGCGGGAAGTCGCGCCGCAGCTCACCATCCTCCCCCGGCGGCGGAACCGGTCTCCGCATCATGCGATGAACAGTCCTCCACACTTGAAGTCTGCTGCCGGGATAGGATTCTCTCAGCTTCTCGACAGCACGGCTCTTTGCCTTCTCCACGGCGGACTCCTTCATCATGTGATACATCCCAATCTCTTTCAAAGTTGCCTCCGGGTATCCGAACACGCCGCAGGTCTTGCCGAGGATGTCCCTGTCCTTCTTCGGCAGGGCGTCGAACAGCTCCCGGAGGAGCTCGATGCAGACCTTGCGGTACACGGACTGCTCCGCCGAAACGGAGAGCATCCCCGGCATCAGCCGCTCGTAGGAATCGCCGTCATAGCCCTCCGGGACAAGATCATGCACACCGAGGAAATGGGTGTTGTAGCGAACATATCGGCTGACACGAGCCTCGGAGATGCCTAACTCCTCCGCGATTTCACCGGTATCCTTCCATGCGGCATGATACAGCCTCTGCGCCTGACGGGCGGCAGCCATCTCGTTCTTGCTCAATGCCATACAGCCAATATTCTGCTCCAGCCAGCGGGTCATGCGCCCCTTCAAATGTGGGTAAAGATAGGTGGTGAGCACGGCGCGGCTCTCGTCATATTCTCTGCTCTGAATCCGTGTCAGAAGCTCCAACGCGCCCTCGCCGCAGAGATCGTCCAGAATCGTTTTCGTATACGCGGAACACTGATTCGGATGATGCTGCTCCATTATCAGGCAGTTGAACTCCGCCGCAGCTTCCTTGGCGATGCCGCGGATCAGACCGATGTTTTTATGGTACAGCTTTTCCAGCGCGGCTTCATCACCGTCATAATATTGGCGAATTAGTTGCTCGTTGCTCATGATTGCTCACCCGCCTTTTCCTTCGGCGGACGGCCCCTCGGATTGGCCGTTCTGGTGATTCCGCAGTGCTGGTAAACGCGCTCAGAGGAAATACGCTGCTCGAAAGCCTCTACGGAGATATTCGCGTCGCGCA
>OJNX01001213.1_pt1 | contig 14737 bp, 12 predicted proteins | sample 1598021 | NCBI WGS metagenome assembly OJNX01 (sample SAMN01915227, study PRJEB22387) | human gut metagenome | isolation source: stool | host: Homo sapiens | place: USA | reverse complement strand
TTGATGGGCGGGTGCGGGAAATGGCCGGAAAGCTGAATATCACGGATATTCTGGACAAATACCCCTATCAGGTGTCCGGCGGCCAGAAGCAGCGGTGCGCCTGTGCCAGAGCCATTATCAATCAGCCTAAGCTGATTTTGGCGGATGAACCCACCGGTGCGTTAGACAGTCACTCGTCCCAGATGCTGCTCTCGACGATCCAGAGTATCAATGAAGATCTCGGAGCCACGATTCTGATGGTGACACACGATGCTTTCTCGGCAAGCTATGCCAATCGTATTCTCTTTATGAGGGACGGGGCAATCTTTACGGAAATCCGTAAGGGGGGTGATTCCCGCAGGACTTTCTTTGAAAAAATCCTGGATGTCCTTACCATGATGGGAGGGGGCATGAGCGATGTACGCTAAACTTATTTTCAAAAATGCAAAGCGGTCTGTAAAGGACTATTTGATTTATATTGTGACCATGACACTCTGTGTCACCCTGTTCTATGCGTTTTTGTCTATCAGCAGCACCCATTATCATCCGACCATTGGTGCGGAATATAATATTTCCCTGCTGGCTGGAGGTATGAAACTGGCAATTTGCGGGATTAGTTTGCTTTTGTTGTTTCTGATCCACTATGTCAATCGTTTCATGCTGAGAAAAAAGCAAAAGGAGTTTGCCGTTGAGGCAACCTTGGGAATGGAGCAAAAAACCATAGGCCTGCTCTTTTTTGGAGAGACTTTTTTCCTGCTCATATTCTCTGTGTCGGTGGGAATCCTTCTGGGGATGGTCGTTTCTCAGGTCATTACGGCTATGCTGCTTGCTTCTTTTGGGGAACCCTACGCTTTTTCTTGGTCGTTTTTCCCGGATACTGTGCTGTTGACCGTGGGCTTCTTTGTTGTTTGCCAGATTCTGGTTGGAGTCGGGAATGTCAGAATTCTCAACAAAAGCAGGATTATTGAGCTTATGACGGCAAACCGTCAGAATGAAAAACCGCTTCATAAAAGCAGATGGATGCCGATGATCTGTATTTTCTATGGCATTCTGCTGCTGTGGATGCTGGAGGTAGGTACTGTAAAATATCATTTTTACTTCGATTCCAGACATCCGCTTCCTGTAAAGCTCATGTATTGGGGGAATGTCCTTTTCCCTGCACTGACGCTGCTTTGGGCAATCGCAGGTGCTGTTTTACACAGAAAAATAGGGTTTTCCCGATATCTTTGCGGACTTCTGGCTGGTGCTGTATTGACCGCTATCCCGATTTTTTCCATCGCAGAACTGGAAAAAGCCTACTTCCTTGGATTTGACGCTCCAACTCTGAATCAATATTTGCTGTTTGGGGTTGCGGATATTTTGTTTATCATTTCCGCAGTCATGTATTTATCGAATGCGGCGCTCCTATACTGGAAGGAGTCTAAAGTGTCCCGCAAATATCATAATACGAGTTTATTTCTGTTTGGACAGCTTTCCTCTAAGCTGGCTACCAATACGAAAACGATGACGATCATTTGTGTGACCCTGACTTTTTCTATCTGCTTGTTTGTCATTGCGCCGGTTTTAACGGGATGGAGTCTGGGCTATTTGGACAGTCGGGCTGTCTATGATATTCAAATTTCAAGCCGCTACAACGATGTTTATGAAGTGGAAAATCTTCCGGATACAGACTATGGAGAAATTACTGCGTTCATAGAACAAAACAAAATAGCGATAAAGGACGATTTGACTTTTTCGGAATATCTTCCCAAGCAAAGCGACTTTCACCAGCGAGTAAAGTACAATTTTCCTCCCTTGGCGATCGCACTGAAGGATTATAACGCTGTTCGGAAAATGTTGGGATATGAACCTATTATCTTACAAACGGATGAATTTGCTACCCACTGGCATCGTGCAGCAGAGGACAAGGATATTGAAAACTACATTGCTGAGCATACCTTATTGGAAACTGACGCAGGCACCCTGAAACTCAGTGAGAACGCCGTGTTTCAGGAGCCTGTGGGGGAATCCATCTATAATCTTTATACAGATGTGGTGTATATCATACCTGACGAAATAGCGCAAGTCTTGCTTCCGGTACAGCGCAACCGATTTGTGATGACCCAATATCCGCTTCCCTTCAAAACGGCAGAAATGCTGGAACAGCTTCTTGGGCGTTCTTATCCAGAAGATCCTGATAAAGACAATCTGGCAGGATACAGTACAACTGTCCATACTACGGAAGTGAACCGTATAATCGCCCTTAACTTTATCCTAAAAGCGTCCTTGATCTATGGTGCAATTGTTCTGATGGTGATGTGTCTTACCGTGCTGGCTCTTCAGCAGCTCCTGGATGCAGAAAAAAACAACTACAGATTTTCGGTTCTGCGAAAAATGGGAGTGGAAGAGAAGGACCTGCATACTTTGGTTCTAAAACAGCTTGGTGTTTGGTTTGGGATGCCGATCACAGCGGCAATCGTTGTAGCAATTATTGTGATTGGCTATTTTCTTCAAAGTGTTTCTGCTGAAATCTCAGCTTATATTGGCTGCGGAGCCTTGATGGTACAAGTAGGGATTATCATTGGTATTCTTTTCTTACTGCTGATATGCTACTTCATAAGTACATGGATATTGTTTAAGCGGTCCATTTCGGAGAACTGATAAAGTCACAGTACAAAAAGGAAAAGCCGCCTGTATGAGCATTTGATATGCCCGCACAGGCGGCTTGCTTTATCTCTGGTAATCAGTCCAAAGGTTTATATTCTGTAACAGTTTTCAGGTATGTTTCCGGGTCGCCGTTGAGAACTAAATCTGCATAGGCTGCCGGATCGTTGTAAATCAGCCAGTCCAGCTCTGACCGCTGATATATATTATCGGCAACCTCATTCTCTACCGCAATCGTATCAATGGCAATCATGCTGCCATTTGCAAATTTCAGCTCCACACAGGCAGTATCCATATTGAACTCACAAGAAAGTAAACGCTTCATTTTGCCCTCCTTAGATCATGCCGAAGTGCTTGAGCGCCTCCTTGATTGCTTTTTCCTTATCGGGCGGGCATTGGGGCTGTTTTGCATCATCGGACTTCGGTTTGTTGTAATTTTCTCGCTCGATGATACCGCATTTCTGCTTCACCTGAGCGATATACAAGCTGCTGACCTTGAGTCCGGTATGCTCCAGCACATATTCCTTGATTTCCGAATAGGTGGCTTTCTTCTCTGCATCGGTGAGATCAAGTTCGTCCATGTGGATGTCTACCTCGATATGTTGCTTTGCATTAAGTTTGGACAATAAACATACCGTCTCAACATGCACACTCATCGGAAACATATCAGTCGCCTTCACCTTCCTGATCTCATACCCATTCTCCCGCAGATACTTCACATCCCGAGCCAAAGTCGCTGAATCGCAGCTCACATATACGATCCTCTCCGGCTCCATCTGAACCATCGTATCCAGTACGCTTCTCTCACATCCTTTTCTCGGTGGATCGACTACGATCACATCCGCTCTCGCATGCTCTCCCGGATGCTCTTTTGCATAATCCGCATAATACTCCGGCAACACTTCTTCTGCCTTTCCTACAAAAAACTCCGCGTTTGTAATCTCATTGATCTCAGCATTATGCTTTGCATCTTCAATTGCCTGTGGCACGATTTCCACGCCGTAAACTTTCTGTGCTTTCTGCGCAAGAAAAAGGGAAATCGTTCCAATACCACAATACACATCCCAAACCGTCTCTTTTCCAGTAAGCCCGGCGTATTCCAGTGCGGTTCCGTAAAGTACCTCTGTCTGTACCGGATTCACCTGATAGAAAGACAGCGGTGAAATCTGGTATTTGACATTACCGATATAATCGGTGATATACGTCTGTCCCCAGAGCGGACAAACCTTTGATCCCATGATCACATTCGTCTTTTCTTTATTGATATTATAAGTAATACTTGTCATTCCCGGAATCTTTGTCAGCTTTTCCAACAATTTTTCACTGCAGGGAAGCTTATCCCCGTTAATGATCAGACAAACCATGATCTCTTTTGTTGTAAATCCATACCGGACCAGGACATGGCGCACCAGCCCTTTGTGCCGTTCCTCATCATATGCAGAAATCTTCTCTTCCCGCATGTAGTCCAGAATCTGATCCAGGATCACTTTATTCTCCGGTACTCCAAGTACGCAGTCCCTGTTCGGAACCGGGATGATCTGATGGGTTCTTCCGGCATAGAATCCGGCAATCAGATTCCCTTCTTTATCCACTCCGATCGGGAACTGTGCTTTATTCCGGTAACGGAACGGTTCCTCCATTCCTGCGATCGGCTCCATGATCTGATCCAGCAATTCTTCTTCCACACTGCCAAGACGGATCAGGTTATTTCTTACTTTTGTATTTTTAAACTCCAGCTGTTTCCGGTAATCCATCTCCTGAATCTGGCATCCGCCACAGCGTCTTGCCTCCGGACAGCGTGCAGATACACGAAATGCGGATTCTTTTACAATCCGCATTAATCTCGCATATCCGTAGTTCTTTTTTGCTTTCATTACTTTTACTTCAACGGTATCTCCGATGACTGCATCCTTGATAAACAGAGTATATCCATCAACTTTTCCGATTCCTTCACCACCGATTCCGATATCTGTAACTTCTACCGTCACTACGTCATTTTTCTTCATTTTTATACTCATCTTTCTTTCAGAACTTCTCTTAGATACTGGTCTTTCTTAAGTTAGATTCAAACAGACGGTTATAACCTAACCAGTCCTTTGTATCTTTTGCCTTAAAAATCTCTGTCAGTGTCTGCATCTTTGCATCAGCATTATCTGCACAATTAAGTGCCATTGCCTCAGCAAGCGCCGGTTTCTTCGGCGAACCGTATTCGAGTTCTCCGTGATGCGCTACGATACAGTGCTTTAATTCGCTGGCAAGCTTCTTTGGGAAATCCGGGATCTCACGAATTGCATCATCCAGCATTTCCACACCGATCACAATATGACCGAGCAGCTGCCCATCATCGGTATAATCATTATCCGGGAACAGGGAAAGTTCCTGTGTCTTTCCGATATCATGACACATTGCCGCTGTATACAGAAGATCCTTATTCAGGATCGGATATGCCCCTGCCATATATTCACAGAATTTCACTACGCTTAATGTGTGCTCCAGAAGTCCTCCGGCAAATCCGTGATGTACACTCTTTGCTGCAGAATGTGCCTTGAAGCTCTTGATAAACTGTTCATCATTTACAAAATAATACTGGATCACCTGCTGCAGATACGGGTTCTTCACCTGCTTTCCATAACGCATCAGTTCTTCATACATTCCATCCACACTTTTCTCGCTGGTCGGCATATAATCCACCGGATCGTATTCTCCCTCGTCTGCTACACGGAGCTGCTTGATGTTCATCTGAAGATTGCCGTTATAGCTGATGATCTCCCCGTAAACTTCAATAAAATCTTTTTCGCTGTAATCTGCAATTCCATTTGAATTCGGATCCCAGATCTTTCCATCTAAAGTTCCTGTCTTGTCCTGAAGGATCAGGTTGTCATATGGTTTCCCGTTCCTTGTCTCCGCACTTCTTTTCCCTTTGCAAAGATACGTATTTCTGATTGTCTCGCCTTCGTGTAATGTCTCAATATATCTCATGTCATTCCTCTTCCTGCTCTATATTTTAAATTTATGGTTGCTTTTTATCTGCAAATCTATTCTTTACTTCCAACTGTCACATCAAATGTTACATCGACATAACCATCTGCGCCACGCCTCTGCCCTTTGATCCTGATCTGTGTACCGGTTCCGGCTTCTGCGATCTGTTTATGAAGTCCTGTTATACCGGTGATATCTGTCTTGTTAATCTCTGTGATCACATCACCATTCTGGATTCCAGCCTGCATCGCAGGCGAATCAGCCTCTACTTCCCTGACATAAATGCCTTTCGGGATTCCCTGTTCGCCGGCAAGCTTCTCCGTCACTACAACTCCGTGAACGCCAATATACGGAACTCCCTGTCCATTTGCCAGAAGTTCGATCTCTTCCTTGATATCCGAAATCGCATAGGCACTTACAAGATTTCCGTCTCTCTGCAGTTCTGACTGGTCACAGATTCCAATCACTTCACCCGCCGTGTTAAACAGAATTCCGCTCCCTTTTTCACTTCCTGCAATATCTGTATCAAGCAGCCGGTACTGCCCGTCCGCCACTGTCCGGTAATTTCTGGTGGAACTGATGATCCCATATCCGACACCACCTGCATATCCAAACTGCTCACCAAGAACGATCACGCCGTCCCCACGGTTCACTGCATTAGAATTACCAAGCATCGCCGTCTGGATCTGGTTCCTCGTACTATCCGACAGATCTGATCTCTTGATCGCAATGATCGCAAGTCCAAGATTCCGGTCCTGCTTTTTCAAAGTTGCGTTATATGTAGTATTGTCTGAAAATGTGGCTTTCAATGCTTCTGCATCTTTTACAATTCTTGCCGGTGCCGCAATCAAAAGATCTGCTCCATTATCCCAGAAAATAACTCCCGATACAGCCTGCTCCCCTGCATTCTCCCAGCCTTCATCCCGGTGCACGGCATAGATCTCAACCACACTTTTTCCTGCTGACAATGCCACCTGGTATAATGCATGGTTCATCTCCTGATAATCTTCGACAGTCAGATCCGGATACTGAATCTCTTCCTCCTGTGCTTCCTGATCCTTGGTATCCGTCTCATTCTCAACCGGAGTTTCCTCCTGATCCAGCGGAATCGTTACCTTCTCTCCTCCCAGATGTGTCATCGCCCATGGGCGAAGGGCATAAAACGCAAGGCCTGCTGCAAGTCCAAAAATCAGTCCTCTTCCTGCAAGCCTGCACAGATTTCCCATGATTCCTTTTTTACTTCGCTGTTCATCTTTTACTGTTTCCTGCAAAAACGAATATTTTTCTTCCTCACTGTCGTGCGGTTCTTCGTTATGCTTATTCTCTCGATTATCAGACATTGTGCTTCTCCTTAGGCCTCCGGAGTGCTTTCAGCCACACCTGGTTTTAGTATACATGATTCCCCGCAAATGTTCAACGAAATTTCACCTTTCCACTTTCATTTAGACGGTAAATAAGTTAGAATAGAACCAGACAAAATATGAGGTATAAATGTATTATGAATCAAAAATCTTTAACAAAATTGGAATTTCCAAAAATTATAGAGATGCTGACCGATCACGCTTCTTCCCCTGGCGGAGCTTCATTCTGCAGGCGAATCAAGCCGATGACCGACCTTAACAAAATCATCACTGCACAGGAACAGACTGCTGCAGCATTTACCCGCATTGTAAAGAAGGGAATTCCTTCTTTCAGCGGCTGCTATGCTGTCTCCGACTCTCTTAAGCGCCTGGAGATCGGAAGTGCCTTAAGCGCACCGGAACTCCTCCGGATCGGCAAGCTTCTTCAGACAACCGCCCGGATCAAATCCTACGGCCGTCATGAAAATGCAGACGATCAGGCAGATTGTCTGGATGTATGTTTTGAACAGCTTGCGCCGCTTACACCACTTTCTGCCGAAATTGACCGCTGCATTCTTGGTGAAGATGAGATCAGCGATGATGCCAGCAGCAAATTAAAGCAGATCCGCCACAGTATTAACGGCATGAATGACAAGATCCATTCTACCATGACCGGACTTTTGAACGGTTCCATGCGCACCTATCTCCAGGATGCCATTATTACCATGCGTGGCGACCGTTACTGTCTCCCGGTAAAAGCCGAATACCGCAGCCAGGTAAATGGTCTGATCCATGACCAGTCAGCAACCGGATCCACACTTTTCATTGAGCCGATGGCCGTTGTCAAACTGAACAATGATCTGAAAGAATTATATGCCCAGGAGCAGGAAGAAATCCAGGTGATCCTTGCCCGCCTCAGTGTGGATGCAGCTGAATATATTGAAGAAATCCGTCTGAACTACAAAGCACTTGTAGAACTGGATTTTACTTTTGCAAAAGGTGCACTGGCACTGGATATGAACGCCAGCCGCCCAGTCTTTAACACCGAAGGCCGGATCCGGATCCGTGAGGGAAGACACCCTCTTCTGGACCGTAAAAAAGTTGTTCCGATCAGTCTGACACTTGGAGATACCTTTGATCTTCTCGTCATAACCGGTCCGAACACAGGTGGTAAGACCGTTTCCCTCAAGACTGTGGGGCTTTTTACCCTCATGGGTCAGGCAGGTCTGCACATTCCTGCACTTGACCGTTCAGAACTTGCTGTATTTAACCAAGTTTATGCTGATATTGGTGACGAACAGAGTATTGAACAGTCTTTAAGTACCTTCTCTTCTCACATGACAAATGTGGTTTCTTTCCTAAATCATGTGGATGAGAATTCATTAGTCCTTTTCGATGAACTTGGTGCGGGAACCGATCCGACTGAGGGTGCTGCACTCGCTATCGCCATTCTGTCACATCTGCATAACCGTGGAATCCGCACTATGGCAACGACACACTACAGCGAACTGAAGGTATTTGCTCTTTCTACTCCGGGAGTAGAAAATGCCTGCTGTGAATTTGACGTGGAGACATTGAGCCCGACTTACCATCTTCTGATCGGTATTCCTGGAAAAAGTAATGCTTTCGCGATTTCCGAAAAACTCGGCCTTCCGGATTATATCATCCAGGATGCCAAAACGCATCTGACCGAGGAGGATGAATCTTTTGAAGATCTCCTTACTGATCTGGAACAGAGCCGCAAGACCATCGAGAAAGAACGGGAAGAGGTTGCTTCTTACCGCCGCGAGATGGAGCGTCTCAAGTCCGAACTCAAGAACCAACAGGAAAAGCTGGATACACAGCGCGACCGGATCATTCGTGAGGCAAATGCCAGAGCAACCGACATTGTTCAGGAAGCCAAAGATTTTGCTGATGAGACAATGAAGAACTTCCGCAAATTCGGCAAAGCCAGTATTTCCGCTTCCGAGATGGAAAAAGAAAGAGAACGGATCCGCAAGCAGCTTTCCAAAACTGAAAATAAAAACCGTCTGGAAAAGAAAAAACCTTCCAAAGCTTACAAGGCAAGCGATTTCCATCTGGGCGATTCTGTAAAAGTACTGAGCATGAATCTGACCGGAACGGTAAATTCACTACCGGATGCCAAAGGCAACCTGTTTGTCCAGATGGGTATTCTCCGGTCACAGGTCAATATTTCCGATCTCGAACTGATCGAAGAACCGCTTACGGTTACTGCAAAGCAGATGCGCAGAACCAGCAGTGGCAAGATGAAGATGGGCAAATCCATGCATGTCAGTCCGGAGATCAATCTTCTTGGCAAGACAGTCGATGAAGCAGTTGCCGAACTTGACAAATATCTGGATGATACCTATATCGCACACTTAAGTCCGGTACGAATTGTACACGGGAAAGGAACCGGCGCACTCAGGAACGGGATCCATCAGTATCTGCGCCGCCAGAAACATATCAAATCCTTCCGGCTGGGAGCTTTCGGGGAGGGCGATGCCGGTGTAACTATCGTAGAATTCAAATAATCATTGGGGGAACTATCATGGTGACTAAACAGAAAATCTTAATTGTAGATGACGACGAGAATATTGCAGAATTGATTTCTCTCTACCTTACAAAGGAATGCTTCGATACGATGATCGTACACGATGGGGAAGAAGCTCTTACCGCATTTGAATCCTATCAGCCAAACCTGATGCTGCTCGACCTGATGCTTCCTGGCATCGATGGCTATCAGGTCTGTCGCGAGATCCGCAGTAAGCACAATACCCCAATCATTATGCTTTCCGCAAAAGGAGAAGTATTTGACAAGGTGCTCGGTCTGGAGCTTGGTGCTGATGATTACGTCTTAAAACCATTCGATTCCAAGGAGCTTGTCGCAAGAGTAAAAGCGGTACTCAGACGCTATCAGCCTGCCAAACCAGAAACTCCTGCCGCCAGTCGCGGAAAGGTTGTTGACTATCCGGGAATCGAGATCAATCTTACCAATTACGCAGTAACCGTTGATGGTAAGAATGTAGATATGCCGCCAAAAGAACTGGAACTTTTGTATTTCCTCGCCTCTTCACCAAACCAGGTATTCACACGCGAGCAACTCCTTGACCAGATCTGGGGCTATGAGTATGTCGGCGACACCCGTACCGTTGATGTTCATATTAAGCGTCTGCGCGAGAAGATCAAGGATCATCCTTCCTGGGGACTTAGTACCGTCTGGGGAATCGGTTACAAATTTGAGGTGAAGTAATGAAAAGTACTCTTTACCTTAAATTTATCCTCTTATATATTATTCTCGGATTTTTAAGTATTTTTACAGTGGCATCCCTGTCATCCACATTGACAACCCACTATCTGGAAAGCAGCATTTCCGGCAATATGTATCAGTCGGCGAATCTGCTTGCATCCAATTATCTGCCGGACTATTTTTCCAAAACCATTACTCTGGCAGATGTTTATACACAGCTCAATGGTATGAGCGATTACCTGAATTCAGATATCTGGTTTGTTGATAATGAGGGATCTTTGCTTGCATCTGCCAAATCCGGCGATGTATCGTATGCCCCTTCCCGGATTGAAAATTTTGATCCTGCCGAATCCGGCGGCTCCACTTATCTGACCGGTGATTATCACGGGTACTTCAACTCAGAAATGATCACCGTGATTGCTCCGGTCACAGAGAATTTTTCAACCCACGGATATCTGCTTGTACATAAGCCTTACTCGCAGATCACAGACGTACATTCTGTTCTGATGCGTAACACGTATATCGTGATTCTGATCATTTATGTGCTCTCATTCATTATTTTGCTGGGTGTACATTTTCTGATCTACCGCCCGCTCGTCAAGATTACGAATGCAGCAAAGCAGTATGCTTCCGGCAATCTGGATGTTGTCATCCCGGTTAATACGCAGGATGAGATAGGATATCTTTCCGCATCTCTCAACTACATGTCTTCCCAACTGAAAGATATGGAGGATTACCAGAAGAAATTTGTGGCAAATGTATCCCATGATTTCCGTTCTCCTCTGACTTCCATCAAAGGCTATGTTGAAGCCATGGCGGATGGCACGATCCCACCTGAAATGCAGGGCAAATACTTAAATATCATCTTATTTGAAACAGAACGTCTTACTGACCTTACACGCGATCTGCTGACATTGAATGAATTTGATACGAAGGATCTTCTTCTTGATAAAACAGATTTTGATATTCACGAAGTGATCCGTAACACAGCAGCTTCTTTCGAAGGTACCTGCACTGCCAAAAAAATTTCTATCGAACTTCTTCTGGCAACTCGTACCCTGTATGTACATGCTGACCGGCACAAAATCCAACAGGTTCTATACAATCTGCTGGACAACGCGATCAAATTCAGCAATCCGGAGTCTACGATCACGATTGAAACCACACCGCGCGGTGACAAAGTATATACTTCCGTCAAAGATTATGGAATTGGCATTCCGAAATCAAGTATCAACAAAATATGGGAACGTTTTTACAAAAGTGATCTCTCCCGCGGAAAAGACAAAAAAGGAACCGGACTTGGGCTTTCTATCGTAAAAGAAATTATTCAGGCACACAATGAAAATATCAATGTGATCAGTACCGAGGGAGTTGGAACAGAATTTATCTTCTCCCTTCCACTGACGAAAAAATAGCAATAAGAAAGAATGTGCCTCGGCACATTCTCGCGCCGAGCGCGGTCGCTTGCGACATTCTTTATCTTCGTGCGAGTGCGCATCTCCGGCACGCAGTGCCTTTTATTTCATAGGAAGTTCCTTTGGAATTTCCTATGAAATAAAAAGAAACGGTTGTAGCCGACATAAATAATATGTCACTCACAACCGTTTTTATATAAAAATGTCTGAAACCCATTTCCCACAGATTTCAGACATTTCTTCTTACTAATAAAGCATCTTCTTAATCGAATCTTTATTCATATTATCTTTTGTAACCCAGGTATATCCGGTACTTACCGTTGCTTCATTTCCCTGACCAAGCACTGCTCTTGCGCAGGCAACAACCGTTGCATAGCCGATTCCGTATGGGTTCTGAACGATCAGCCCATCAATCTTCCCATCTTCCAGAAGCTTCATCTGATCCTCCCCGCCGTCAAAGCTCACTACCTTGATTCGGTCTTCCCCTGTTGTTTTGTCCATAGAATCCAGAACATTCACCACAAGATCTGCTACTGTTTCATTGGTTGCAAAAATTCCTTTTACATCCGGATACTTTTCAAGAAGATACTTGATTGCATCCTGCTGTGCCGTCTGGGTATCCCGGCTATCTGCGTTCTCTTCCTCTGCTTTTTGCACATTATCTGCAGTCTCCTGGGAATTCTTTTCAGATGAATCTGCATTGATCTCTTTTGAGATCGCATCCAGATCATCCAGATGCCAGATCTCTGCAACCGTTACATTCGGATCATTCTTTTCCACTTCCTGTACAAATCCCTGCTCTCTTTCTTCAGAAGAAGTAGACTTGGAGTCATGTGCGATTACAAGGATCTGACCACTCTCACCGATACTGTTGCACAGCTTACTTGCTGCTGTTGCAGCGGCAGTTGTATTATCTGTATCAATCATGGATACAATATTCTGATAATCGGTCCCGGAATCAAATGCTACGATCGGAATCCCATTCTCTGCAGCAAGATCAAACTGAACCTCACATGCCCCTGAATCAACTGCTGCGATCCCGACCGCAACCGGATACCGTGCAAGCTCCTCATCCAGAATATTTACCTGATCATCTACATCATTCTCTGTCTCCGGTGCAGAATAAACAAGCTTTACTTTATCATTCCCTTTATATCCCAGGTTTGTATTAATATCCGCTACCGCCTGCTTTGCACCTTCCTGAACAGCTTTCCAGTATGCGGAAGAACTTCCTCTTCCTATAATAGAAATCGAGCTTCCTTTCTCCAGATTCAGTCCCTGCACATTGCCATATGCAGATGGCTGTAAAACATCCAGGTTACTCTGATGCTCATTCCCTTCCCTTGTCTCATGACTGAATGTCTGCTCTTTTCCTGTACCTGCATCATTCTTGCTTCCAGTTCCACATCCACCAGTCAAAAGTGCCACACAAAGTACAGCCGAAAGTATACTCCACCGTTTTTTCATAAATCCACTCCACTTTCTCTATCTTAAAATCAGTTTCATTATTGGTTATAAAATGATACAGTACCCACTATACACCAAATCGCCCGGGAAAGGTAGAAAAATTTCTTAAGATTTCATAAATTCTTTTTGGTTTCATTTGTAAGTTTTATATTACTAACCTTTTGGTTTTATATTTCTAACCAAAGAAATGCCCATTTCGCGCTATTAGTTTGACATTTCTAACTCGATTGTATCTATTTTTAAGCATAAATTCCTCTTGTATATTTTCAAGTTCTGTATTAGAATAAAGTTATGCGAAAGGCATATCGATTTTAACTTTTTCATAATAATAAGGAGGATACATATCATGGCACACGTAATTTCAGACGAATGTGTAAGCTGCGGAGCTTGCGAAAGCGAATGTCCAGTAGGAGCAATCTCTATGGGTGCAGATCATATGCAGATCGATGCTTCTGCATGTGTTGACTGTGGTGCTTGCGAATCAGCATGTCCTACAGGAGCAATCAGCGCTGAGTAATCAGAACACGTAGATTGAATAAGACAGTAAGAAAGAGACGGTTTTCATCTGAAGATCGTCTCTTTTTATGTATACGTCTGAACCAAATACAGATTCAGTAAGCATCATCCTATCTGACATTCTTCCCTCTGCAACATTTGTCGAACGATTTTTCTTTCCATCTCTTCTTCTTATGCTACAATAGACTTGTACTCAATCTATATCACATACTTATTTTAATAAGGGGGTTATCGTATGGGCGACGTTCATTACATGATCTCAGAAGCTGCCAAACACGTTGGCGTAGAATCACATGTTCTTCGCTACTGGGAGGAAGAGCTTGATCTTCCGATCGGACGCACTGAGATGGGACATCGGCACTATACGGAAGAAGATATACAGCTTTTTAGCTGTATCAAAGAACTCAAAGAACAGGGACTACTCCTGAAGGAGATCAAACAGCTCCTTCCGGACATGCTTCGCACAAAAGCACTTCTGAAGGCCAGAAAATCGGATGCACCAAAGGCTGCCGCTTCGATAAACGAAGTTGCTGACCCCCAGGATCCGGCTCTTTCTGTTTATACAGCAGACAACCTTTCTCTTTCTGTTTATCAGCCTCTGCTCGAAGAGTCTCTCCGAAAAATTCTTTTGGAAAACAACCAGATCCTGGAGGGGTCTCTCGGCAAATCCGTATCTGAAAAAGTAACAAAGGAAATGGATTTTCTTTTACAGGCAAAAGAACGCCTGGAAGAAGACCGTTACCGAAAGCTTGATCATTTACTTCGTCAGCAGCAGGCGCTCCGGAAAGAAGCTTCAAAATCTGCCGCCGGACATTACCTGCGGAAATTATTTGGCGAAACCACATAAAAGTCAAAAGACAGCGAACAGTTTTGATTCTGTTCCCTGTCTTTTTCATTTCATAATTTCTCATTCCCCATCCACAACTTTTCGTTCTGAATTGGCAAATTTCGTGTACTGCGGAAGCCATGTAAGCGTTACGGTTCCAATCGGACCGTTTCTCTGTTTGGCAATAATGATCTCTGCCTCATTGACATGCTCCGTATCCTTATTATAATAATCATCTCGATAAATGAACATAACCACGTCCGCATCCTGCTCGATGGCTCCGGACTCACGCAGATCAGAAAGCATCGGTCTGTGATCTGGT
>OJNX01001212.1_pt1 | contig 14746 bp, 15 predicted proteins | sample 1598021 | NCBI WGS metagenome assembly OJNX01 (sample SAMN01915227, study PRJEB22387) | human gut metagenome | isolation source: stool | host: Homo sapiens | place: USA | reverse complement strand
GCCCTTGGGCGTGGCGGTCTGCTTCATCTGTCCGCAGCGGGAGCAAAGCTCCAGCAGCTTGCCATCGGTTTCGCAGGTAGCGTCACGGATGACGATGCCCTGCCATGCGTGGCCCAGAGAGTCCACATAGTCGCGCTTTTCGATTTTGCCGCACTCCGTACAGAGGTAGCGGTCATAGCCGAGTGTGGTGCAGCCGGCCTTGGTGCTGTCCAGCAGAATATACTTGTGGTTTTCACCGCAGCCCTTGTCGGTGCAGCAATTTCCGTTGCAATGCTTGTTCTGACAGCCACAGTTGGGGTTAGAGCAGCCACAGCCGCAGCTGCCGTTTTCATCTGTGGTATCATCCCGCAGCCAGACATAGGCCACACCGTTTTCCGTCATATCCACACCGTCACAGGTGTAGGTAATCTCGTAATAGACAGTGTACTGACCCTCGTCCGTATAATTGGGTGCGGTGGTCATGGTGCAGCTATCCGCGCTGTTGCCGTAGCGGATGGCCGTGCGGACACCGGCTTCAGACAAGTCCGTGACGCTGATGGTATGGGGCTGTCCGTCTGCCACGCCGTAGTAGCTGGCAACAACGGCCTTGGCCGCCGTGTAGTCATAGCAGGTATAGTCGCACAGGCGGCACTTCTCCACGGCAGCGAAACGGCCATGAGCGGGCTGGGGCAGAGTCTCCGTTTCCATGTCATGCCGTTCCAGCACGGAGGACCGCTCATAATTCGTGCCGTAGCAGAAGCAGCAGTAGGTGCCGCCCTTCGTGACGGTGCGGTGGTACTTGCTGTCTACATATTCGTGGGTAACGGTCTCCGGCAGATCCTCAGTAAACTCCGCGGCGCAGTCATACAGCCAGTAGACGTTCTTCAGATAGCCATATTCGCTCTTACTCATATTGGTGTTGAGCGAGCCGCAGGTTTCACAAACGGCTTTCGTATAATGATACCCAGTGTAGTAGGCGTCTTTGCCGGGCGTCCCATCCAACACAGAGCCCTTGCCGACGCCATCCACCATGGTGCCATCCGAGTATTTGACATTACGGCTCATGGCAGTCTGCCCATCACGGGTATATTCAGGAACGCGGAACACCTCAAAGGATGTGGCCTTGCCGCATTCGCCGCATTTGAAGGTCTCACGTGTAACGGTGCTGTTGGCATCCAATTCGTTGGTACGGTTGTTTGCTGTGAGCCAATGCTCAGCAGGATCATGGTAGCTGTTCTGCTGGGCGGCTGATGCCGTGGGGATCATGCTGAGGCACAAAACAAAAGTAAGAAACGCTGAAATCAATCTGCGGTGTTTCATAGATAACCTCCAAAATTTTTGTTTGATGTAGAAATGTGTCTCGAATTGAGACACATTTTGAAAAGCGCCCCGCCGATGACTCACGGCGGGGCAGTTGACGGGTTCGCTGACGCCGCGTTGGATGCGCCGCGCTCCCAATATGGCAAAAGCCGCTGACAGCGGCTTTTGGGGTGTCCTCCCCTTGATTACCCAATGAGCCGGCGAACAGCCCGGTCAAGGCTCAGCCAGTGCGCGCACTGGCTGACTCCGCGCATGATTGCGCCAGCAATCGTGCGGCCTTGACAGGGGTGGGCGGTGGCTCATACTCCCCAAAGGGGAGACACCCCCTGTTGTCGGGACTTTACCGGGTAGGACGATGTACCGGGGCACGGCTGCGCTGTTTGCCCATCTCCAGATTTTTCTCAATGGAGCGCCCAAACTGCTTACTGGTATCCTGAATATTATCGAGAGCCTGTCGGCACTCCTGCGGTTCCCAGCCCTCATAGAGAGCAGCGAGGTTCGACATATCCGGCATAGGCCGTTCAATCCCGTATCTGCGGCAGAGGATATAGGAAATGCTCTGTGCGTCCAACTCACACTCGCCGCGGTCATAGCTGGCATTGGCGCCCTTGGCATGGAAACGGCTGTGGGCTACCTCGGCGGTAATCGCCGCAAAGGCTTCGTTGTCGGGGTAGTCCGGGTTGATGGCCAGTTCCAGATTGGCCGAATCATAAAAGGCGGGCGCGGGAAGCTCCTTGTCAATGACCACCGGCACAACGGCATAATTCAGAACGGTGGTCAACGCCGCCTCCATTTCCTTACTGTCATTCTGCAAGGTGATCCGGGAAATATCCCGGCCCTGCGTCTGCTTGATGTCATAGGCATCCGCCAGCGTATAACCGCGCCCCATAGGAGAGCGGGCAAAAATTTTCACGCCGTTGTTCTTCTCGCTGTCCATAACGGAACGGTTCAGCGTTTTCCAGCGGTCACGGGTTCCGAACACGGTGGCCTCCGGGTTCCCAAACATCACCAGCGCGATATTGCCGGCGCTGTAAGAGGGGTTGTCCCCCTGCATCTCCAGATAGCGGGCGTATGCTTCGGGATTGCTGGTGATCTCCGTGATTCCGGCGTCCTGCATCGCCGTAGTATTTTCCCTCTCGGCCTGCTGGGCTTCTTTCCACTTCGTATCGTTTTCGGCCTTACGGCTCACGATCTGCTCCAGATTTGCCATACAAAAAATTCCTCCTGTTATCTTGATTTCTGCTGTGTGGGCTGGGAACGCTGCTTCGCCTGACCGTCCCGCATCCCCGCAGCGGTTTTCTGCAACACAGCCAATCGGCCTTTTACCGTGGGAATATCGCTGATTTTCTCAGCCGTATCAGTAGTCCTCGTCGTCTGGCTCATTCTCGATACTGTCGAGCCATTCCCGCGCTCTGGTGAGGAGTTCCCTTGTTGAGTGCGGGGTGCGTCTTTTTTTACGGTATCGTCCTCCTGCGTCTGCGTGGGGGCGGGATAGCCCCGGCGCTGCATGAACAGATTGACCGGGGATACAAAATCCGTATTGGTGACGAGCGCCACCACACCGTCATCCTCCTTTGTATCCCGGATCGCGGCAAAGAGGATATTGGGCTTGGCGTATTTGCGGAAGTCGTTCAAATCCTCGGCCTTGATGCAAAAGGTTTTCAATTCCTTGCCCTCCCGCAGCAGGCGCTTCATACTGGTCTTTCCCACCAGCTTTTTATTATCCTTCGCCAGAGCATATAAAAAGGCGGTCAGGTTTTTACAGCCTGCCGCCAACAGCTTGATGCTTTCCTCCGTCAGCTGGATACTCTCCTTTACCATCAGGTCGGCCACTTCTCCACTTGCGTCCATTTTCTTTCACCTCCCGGTTTTCAAATATTCGATCAGATCCACCATCGTACACTGCGGGGCATACCGTACACAGCGGGTTATCAGCTGCTTGATGTGCCCCTCCCGCTGAGTATCGGGGAGCCGTTCAAAAAGCACCACATCCCGGACAAGTTCAGGATAGTCCATTAAAATCACGCTCCCACGGTGGATGCCGCTTTCCATATACTCCACATGAAGTGTCAGTGCCAGAACCGGCCAGCAGGTCTGTACCTCAAATAGGGCGAGAAACCCATTGGCGTCACTGCCTGCGGTGTAGACCTCGGACAGGGCCATCAACCGAAAGCGGTCTTTCCGGGCCAGAAAGAGATAATCGTTGTATCGGCTCTGCGCCAAAATCTCCAACTCCGCCTTCAGGCTATCACGGTCAATGGGTTGGTACGTCGCGGTCAGCTCCAGCACTTTGTTCAGGTCTGCTTTTATCAGCTTTTTCATGGTCGCTCCTTTCCTTTGAAATTTCCATCTGTGCCCGCACCGTGGGAATATCGTTTTCAATGCAGGCGCACAGCTTCAGCTCCCGGCGCAGTACCCGCAGCCGTGCGGTGATCGTGCCGATCTCCTCGGAACAAGCCGTATCATCCGGGGCTTTTCGGCGCAGGCGGTACAAATCGGCCCGGCGGTCAGTCAGAGCGTCGATCTCCGCTTGCAGCGCCTCCTGCTGCATGGTCAGCTGCTCCACACTGTCGATGCGGTTTTTGTAAAGATAAAAGAACTGCTCTTGGTAGCGGTCAAACTTAATGGCCTCTGCCCGTGAGACTGGGGTCTTGCGCCGGGATGGCGGCTTCCTCAGCAGATAAAGATATTTCAGGTACAGAAGCCGGAAGCCCCGTGCGCGGCCTGCCTTTAATGGCAAACGGCCTTTCACACGGTAGCACCGCCCATAGGGGAAATACCGCTGCGGCAGGATAGGGGTATGGTCGCTGATTGGCGGCGCTGTGCCGATGCGGCTCTCCGTAAGACGGGAGAATATCTCCGCCTCGCTGTACCCGGCCCCCAGCTTGTCCAGCCGGAGAAATCGCGCACCGCCCGGCGGCTTGACCGCCGCATGGGTTACTTGGGGATACCGCTTGACTTGATAGCCCATTTTCACCAACTCTCCCCAAAAAGAACGCATGGTGTAGGCGTTGGCGATGGCTGTGTCTATGTCCGCACGGGCCAGCCCCCGGAAATTGGGCTTCCCCGCCTTTTCTGCCTCCCACTCGGCACGGCTGACGGATGGCTCACTGGATTCAATAATCGACAAGCCATGCTCCAGACAGATCGCATCCGATGTGCCCCGGATACCCACCCCTGAGCCGCCCAGCAAGTCCGAAATACGGTCACGGTACATGGAACCGTCCACAAAGGACACGCTGTTGAATACGATATGTGAATGTAGGTGCGCCTTGTTCAAATGCGTGGACACCACTACTTCGTATTTATCCGCCAAAAGCCGCTGTGCCAATTCGACGCCGATGGCGTGGGCCTGTTCCGGCGTGACCTCTCCGGGGGCAAAGGACTGGATCACATGATAGCCCTTGCGCTTGCGGCTGGTCTTGCCCCAGCGGCGCTTGGTGTCCATCATGTCTGCGTAGGCGGTTTCCCGGTCACAGTTCAGCGCAGTTTCAAAGCAGTCCTGCTCGGTCTTATCCCTGTTCATGGCGTAGTCCAGCACCGTTTCCAGAGAGGTCTTTTCCTCGTCCTGCGTATAGCCCAGGCACCTGTCCAATCGGCTATGAATGACAATGATCTTCGTATACGCCATTCAAAGCCGCTCCCGCACCAATCGTGTGGCCTGCCGCACCAGATGCAGCGCTTCCGTGATCTCGTCACCGGTGGCTGCGCCCCTGGCGTTGGCTTGATGGGCCAACTGGTTGATGTTATTCCCGATGGCGGACAGCGCCCGAAGCAGGTCGGCATAGGCGTCAGGGGGACGAGGACGGAGATTTACGCCCATAATGAGCTGCCGTACCAACGGCTCCTTTTTCAGCCCGGTCACTTCTGCCTGTCGGCACAGGTGCGCGTACTCCGCGGCGTTCAGGCGAAGCGTCATTGTTTTATATGGCTTTATCGGCTTGTTCCCCCTTTCAGATAGACAGATTGTTTTTCTCTCGCACTTTGCGGGTTTGCGGAACGGTGCGGCCCGCTTCTCGCTCTGACCAATAGTCCGGGTGATACTGCTGGATGATTCGGTTGATTCCTTCTTCAAACTTTGCCGGGTCGCTGATCCGATCCGGCAGCGTCCACATCCCACGATCCAGCAGTTCACGAAGCACCACCTGCTCACAGCAATCCTCTTCAAACCAAAGGCAGCCGTTTTCACGAAAGCCGCATTTACGCGCGGCGACGGACAGCTCAAGATAGGCGGGCCATTCCGCCATGATGCCGCCGTGGCCGGGTGTTGTGATGAGGTGGATACCGGGATGCAGCGTTTCAAGAGCCTGTATTTCGCCCCATGGCGAATAGTCGGTTTGCACAGGGACATCACTCTCCTTGTAAAAAATAATGCGTCTCGATTTGAGACACATTTCGACGGACGGCACGGGGTTTTAGGGGTACGCCCCTAACCAGCGGAATTTTGATGTCAAAATTCCATGCTGGCTGGGACAGCGACGCAGAGCGCCGCTGTCCTACCGTGTCGGGGAATATTTCTTTTTGATCGTGTGGTTTTCCTTTTGGGGATGCTGTTTCTTAGGAGCGAGAGTAGGCACCTCCAGCATATCCGCTTCGTCCAAGCAGTCCAACAGGGCATCCACTTGGCCTTGATCCGGGCGTTCCGGCTCTTTAGTTGCTACCATGTAGCCCTGCATCAACTGTCCGTTGATGGAAAAGCGGTCTTTATGCTCTGTCGGGATTGGTGGGCATATCTCAACAAACAGGTCAGCGTAGGCTGCAATACGGCCTTGCAGATATTTCTCCATAGACGCTCTATCCCGGAAAATTTTTCTGTCCTGACCGGCTATCTTCCAGCCATCGCCGGAATAGTCCGGGTTATGCGGCGTGTTGAATGTAACTGACCATGTGAGTTCCCATGATTTCGGGACAGATTTTTCCAGCGTCCTATCCCATTCGGCGTGTTCATACTCGCGCCATGAAAAGCGGTACACCATATTGCTCATTTCATGGTTGCCATATTCATTGACCGTCCATCGGTTTGAGGTATGAGGTGTAGGCGGCGTTTTGACATATTCCAGCGCCTTCATGTACTGTTGGGTCTGCTGTGCCTGTTTTGACCATACTTCCACTGCGGCATCAATACGCTGACATAGTTCTTTTTCACGGACAATACTCTCGGCTTTGCGTTCCAGCAATTCATCCACGCTGCACTCGATCAATTCACAAAAGCCATCGCGGCCGCGTTGAAAACTGATGTACTCGCGGACTTCCAACTCCCGCCCCGGTTCTAAACGGCTGTATCCCATGACACACCGCCTATCTTACTGGAACGGACTTTTTGCGTTCAGCCTTCTTTTCAGAAATATGCACTTTCGGCTTCTCCGCTGGAGGTACTGCGGCATCCGCGTCATCCAGACAGGCCAGCAGGTCATCAACGGCCTTCTTGTTGGGTTCTTCCTTATCTGGTGGAGCCAGCGTGTACCCTGCCGCCAAATAGCCGTTGATACTGAACATCCGTCTGCACTCATTGGGGACTGGTGGGGAGATTTCTCGGAACAGATGACAATACAGGTCAAACCGGCCTTGGATATAATGCTGTGCGGCCTCCATGCTGGGGTATTTTTTCTTATCCTGCCGCGCGACATAGATACTGTCTCCCCAATAATTCCGGTAGTTGCTGTCTGGCTGTTTAGGTGCGTTGTAGATGATTCCCCAGCTGACGAGGTAAACATCGGCGGCCTTTTCATAGGAGATTTTATATCGCATTTTATAGGTGCGGTTGCTGATCTCCCATATCCCGTTTTTGTCCTGTTTCCACTCATTGGAGGTATGCTCGACCTCTGGCGTTTGCAGATATTCCAGCGCCCGTTCCAGCAGCATCGTCTGTGCGGCCTGTTCATCCCACGCCGCCGCAAGTTTTTTTAGCTGGGCGTACAGCTCTTTTTCCAGCGTAATGCTGGCCTCCTTGCGCTGTGTGACTTCCTCTCTCGTCAGCGTGACCAGCGGGGCGATATGAGGGCCGGCCCGCCAATCGTTGAAAGAAATGTTATGCAGGATCGTCATTTTCTGGCCGGGCGTAATATCGTCCTGATATGCGTTCAAATAATAAAAGCTGTCCTCACTGTCCTTTTCAGGCATGGGCTCAACACCTCCTATCTGGCCGGAGTGTCCGGCCCCTTTTTTGTTTTGGGCTGCCAGCCCTTTTGCAAGCGATGTTCCATCGAAATAACGCGGTACAATTCCGCCTCGCTTTTGGGGCAGCAGCGAAAATTCTGAATGGCTCCATACTCAAAGAAAATTTCTTCCCGCTGCTTTCTGTACTGCTCCATCGGCATACGAAACTTCTCCCCGGAGTAAAAAGTAAGCTCCACATCATCAAAGGGGATCGCTACTTTTATGACCCGCTGTACCTGTTCCCGGTAATTCAGCTTCACAACATGACCCATAGGGGCTGTGCCGCGCCGCCCAGTGATGGTGACGCGATAGGCTTCGATGCCATCGGGCATATCCGCATAGTGTGTCCAAATCTTATACCCGTCGCTGTCTCGGAGAAAGACATCCCGTTCCAGCACACACCATGTCCCGTTAGGGCGAGACATGAAGTAGAATATCCGTTCATCCATATAGGGGCTGTTCAGTGCGTCACGCAGTTTCTGAGCATCCAGTTCAAAATCTTTTCTGTAATGCTGCGTATTCCGGGACACCACTTCGTCCAGAAACGCGATCAAACTGATTTCTTTTCCCATAACGCACCTCATCGAATCGGTGCAGGACGGCGGGGTGCGGCTTTATGGAGCACCTTTTTCTTGGGCGGTCGTTTGACTGGGGATAGCCATTTGGCTTCAAAATCAGCCAGCGTCATACGCTCGCCGCAGAACTGGCCTTCAAAATCACCGGGGGACAAATCGAGATACCCATTGGGCGGAATGGGAACAGGGCTTGCGGTCAGGACGGTGCCGAAATGCTCCACCGTGATATGCCGGGCAAGCAGGCAAGGTTGGCTCCAATCCTGTTCACTGGTTTGCATATCATAGGCATACACGCCTTTTGGGATAGTGGTTCGGTCTACTCGGAGGGTAGTGAAAAGGCCGGGGATGCCTAAAATCTCCACGGCCTCATAGTGTTCTTTCCGGGCGTCAACTGCGCTCATAGGCATTTCTCCTTTTTGTTCGCTGTTTTTTCTGTGTAGGCGGGGGCAGTTCTTTCGGTGGGTCGATACCGTCGATCAGTTCTGCGGCGGTATTACGGATCAGTTCTAATGACGCTTTCAGCTGCGATAGATTCTTTCCGTGGCTCCATCCGGCCACATAGCCGAAAGAGTAATCAGCGGTATCAATCCCGAAATGCTGACAGACTACATAAGCCACGCTTTCAGCCTCCATTTCCCGGACAAAGCGCCGCTTGCGCTGTGGTGGTGTTTCACCGTCACCGTCCTCTATTGGTGCATGGAGTTTAGCGTGACTGACCTCATGAATCATGGTCTTGATGGTCTGCACCTGGCTCATATCCGGCTGCACCAAAATGCGCTGCTCTACGAAATTGCAGCAGCCATAGGCATCGCTGGGGAAACGCTCAATGTGGATGGGATAGGGGGAAATGCTGCGGATCGCGGCCACCATACTCTCGTATTGCGCTACATCGCCGGTCAGCTTTTTGGCGATTTCCGGCAGCGGTTTCCCCTCTGTCTGGCTTATATCGAACACGGTGACTGTCCGAAAGCTCATGCGCTGTACCCACTGGACTGATTTGCTGGATGAACCGTCCGGGGCGGTTTCCTCCACTTCTTCTTGCCTGCGATAAGGACAGGGGGCGAGGATGGCGATGCCATGCTCGCCCCGCTTGACCTGTCGGCCAAAATTCTTTTTCCAGTCACCGTATCCGGCTACCTGAGAAGCACCGGGACACTGCAACAAAATCAAAAGAATATTGCCGAAGCTGTAACGGTGGAATTTAGACATGGTACTGAGATATGCGGCATACTGCTCACTGTTGAACAATTCCGTGATGCCCGTTTCCAGCTGGTCAGTGAGTTTCTGCACCTTTTCCATTCGCTCCTGATAGTCTATCTATCACCACCTCCTGTCGAAATGTGTCTCATTTTGAGACGCAAAAACGCCCTTACGGGCGTCAGCGTTCCCGGTCGGGCTTTTTCCGATGGCGGGAAAATTTTTCTTTATCACGATGGCCGGGCGGTAAATCGCGGGCCGCTTCTCTGGCTCTGGCAATCATATCTGCTCTGGCGGCCTGTTTATTGCTAAAATAATTTCCGAAATTGAAGTCTTGAAAGCCGGAATGTGCATAGGCTTTCCATGTCACATAGGGAGATACATCCTTCGGATTATAGGCGAGGACGATTTCGACCTCGCCCACCCGTAGACTGTCGATCACGGTATAGCCTTGACAAACTCGTTTTTCTTCCATTTCTGCTTACCTCGTCGGTGTAGGAGGCTTTTTAGCCGTACCGCTCTTTTCTGCATCTCTGGCCTTCTGCCGCTCGATGGCGCGCTTGCGGAGATCCAGCGCTTCAAACATGGTGCGCTTGACCGTAGCAACCGTAGTCCCCTCATCCGGGAAATAGGGACGGAGTTCGTCATCCTGAAAAGTGACCTTCAACGGAGGATTGACCTCTCGTTTGGTAGGTGCCACCGATTTCTCGATTTTCTGCGGAGTGAGCGTACCGGCACGGCTTTCCTCCTTGAGTTTGGTCGCCTCAGTCTTAGAGGGGACTTTACCGCCCTCTTTCTCGATAGCGTCAACAAGGGTTTTCTGCTCGGCAGGTTTCATGTGAGAAATTTGTTCGGCAGTGTCCAACGGAAGCTCCTTCTTGTCCACCATCTTTTTCAACGGCTCCTCCAGCTGATTGACGCGCATCAAACGCTGCACACTGGCACGGCTCATGCCCAAATCTTCACCAACCTGCTCATCACTACGCTTCATCGGCGCTTTGCCTACCAGAATGTCCGCCTTAGAACGGCGGCCAGCCTTGCGTTTCAAAGCGTCCATTTTCATCTGCGCGGCGCGGGCCAATTCAGAGATGGGAATGTCCTTGCGGTGGAGGTTGCCATCTACACACTGGATCTGTGCGTCATCCTCGTCCACACGCTCGATCAGAACAGGGATGGGGTAATTCAGCTGTGCGCCGATGTCATGGCGGCGATGACCGGAAATAATTTCAAGTCCGCCGTTGCGGCCGGGGCGGCAGAGGACGGGTTCACGGATACCGTAGTTTTTGATGGACTCAAACAGGTCTTTATAGTCCTGTGTCTCACGGTTCACCGTAAAGGGGTGATCCAGAAAGTCCTTCAGATATGCTGGATGAACGGCCATACTGTAAATTTCTCCCTCGTTAGGGATGGGCAGCTTGAAAAAATCAGCTTCGGCAGGGGCATCCAGCCGATCCTCAAACACCTTGGTCACAGCAGAGCCTTTTGGCCCATCTGCGGTACGGGTAGCCGTAGTAGCATCCTTCGGCTGTTCCGGCGATTTCTGCGTCACCGCCGCCTTGGCCGGTTCATCGGGCTTTTTAACCTCGTCAGGCTTGGTGGAAGCGGCGGGAACATCAGCGGGCTTATCAGCCTTGACCGCCTTATCGTCCTTGGCGGGTTCGGCGGACTTCTTCACCTCGTCGGGTTTAGCGGGAGTAAGCGGAGCCGCAGCGGGCTTGCCATCCTTGGCTGCCTTATCGTCCTTGGCAGGTTCGGCGGGTTTCTTCACCTCGTCAGCTTTGGCGGGAGCGACCGGAGCCGCAGCGGGCTTGCCATCCTTGACCGCCTTATCGTCCTTGGCGGGTTCGGCGGACTTCTTCGCCTCGTCAGGTTTGGCGGGAGTGACCGGGGGCGCAGTGGGCTTTCCATCCTTGGCCGCCTTATCGTCCTTGGCCGGTTCAGTAGGCTTCTTCACTTCACCGGGCTTGCCAGCGGCGGGCGATAGAATGGGCGGTTTGGTTTCTTTGGCAGGAATAGGCGGTGCAGGAGTGGGTGGCGCTCCGGCAACAGGCGTCCGAAACGCACCAATCAGCGGGTTTTTCTTTTCGTTGGACATTGATTTACCTCCATATTCAAGTTTTATGTCGAAAAATGTGTCTCAATTTGAGCCGCATTTTCAACCAAAATTAAGGGCCGAAGTCATGTTGGACTTCGGCCTGATAATGGTTATTCATGGTCAGCGGGGCGTTGAACAGCGTGGTGAGCAGGTATGCGCGGATATTACGGACTTGTGTGGTATTGCGGCGCAGACACTCAAACACATAGACCATCAACGAGTAGTCCAGCCGGTAGAAGCGGGCTTGCACCTGCGACAGTGGGATATTCTCACCGCCGATCCGTACCGTTGACTGTGTGGAACACATCACATCCGCCATCAGCCCCACGACCTCATCCACATCGTCGGCATTGAACTGTTGACAAAGAAACGGGTATTCGATATTTTCTTTAATCTCTCTCAGATACTCGCTTCTATCCATCCATCCCGGCTGCTCGGCGGAAGGCGATGGATGGATAGATTGATTTTTATAGCTAAAATCAGTTTGATTAGATTCAATATAATTTCCGTCTGATTTTCCGAAGTCTGCACTTCGGAAAAACGGAAGTCTTGACTTCGGATTATCGGAACTCTTGACTTCTGATTTTCCGACTTCTTGACTTCCGATTTTCGGAAGTCTGGGAATCTCCTGCGGCGCAGGGGTTTCAGTAGGTACTCGGCGGGTAGTGAAGCGTTTGACATAGATTTTTGTTGGTCTGCCTTGCCCTTGCTTTACTCGCTCGATCAGACCGCAACCTTTATCTGTATCCAGTTCGGACAATAATTTGACAGCCTTTTCGTGACCACAATTTAAGTCCTCTTGTACCTCATCCAATGTATAAAAGATATAGACCCTGCCAGCGTCATCGTACCAACCATTCCGCGCTGACAGGCCCATTCGGTCAAGCAGGAGGCCATACAGCAGCTTCGCGTCTGTGGATATTTTCTTGAACTGCTGCCCGGTGACAAGTTGGCGGGGGATGCGGTAAAAAGAAAATTGACTGCTTTCGTCCCCGTAGTAATAATCGTATATCATACTCTCCGCCATGTCGATTTTCCTCCTTAACGCTGGAAAAAGGCATGAAAAAAGAGCCTGCTTTCATGGCAGGCTCTTATGTAAATGAGTGTTTCCAGCTGTGTATGTTGTTATTTTCTTTTGTGGCCTTTACACATCAACCTCAGCGGCGGCTTCCATCTTAAACTTATCCATAGCGGCGCGGGCCTCGGGAACGTTGATCTTGTTGGTGTTCTTACTGGACATAACAGTTTCTCCTTTTCAATCTCTTACATGTGTGGGTCACTTGGGTATCGCAAGCATAGTTTGACACGAAAAGGATCGGCTATGCGGAAATAAAAACGGTAAAATCTGTGTTTTTCTCAATTTTCGCCAGTATTATGCCCGGCACCGTTATTTAAAAGGATCTGGACCGCATTTTTATCGCAGGCCGGCAAACGGTATCTTCTGGTTCGTTTTGTCATTGCTTTCGTAAAAAATCACGGGGACTGCTTTTTAAGCAGTCCCCGTGTTGGGTTATTCAGCAGTATTTGCCATCGAGGCGATATAGTCCTCGTAGGTGCCAAGGCGGTCGGTCAGCTTGCCGTCCTCCAGCACCATAATGCGGTTGGCGATGGTCTGCACGAACTCGTGGTCATGGCTGGAAAACAGCACCACGCCCTTAAAGTCCATCAGGCCGTTGTTGACGGCGGTGATGGATTCCAGATCCAGATGGTTGGTGGGCTGATCCAGCACCAGCACGTTAGAACCGTAGAGCATCATGCGGGAGAGCATACACCGGACCTTCTCACCGCCGGAGAGGACCTTCACCGGCTTGAACACATCGTCGCCGGAAAACAGCATCCGACCCAGGAAGGCCCGCTTGAAGGACTCGGTGTTGGCCTCCGGGATCTTGGGGGTAAACTGGGCCAGCCAATCCACCAGATTCAAATCGCAGTCGTTGAAGAAAGCGGAGTTATCCAGCGGGAAATAGCTGGTGGTAATGGTGGTGCCCCACTTGTAGGTGCCCTCGTCCGGCTCCATCTCGCCCATGACGATCTTGAACAGGGTGGTCTTGGCGATCTCATCCTCGCCTACAAAGGCGATCTTGTCTCCCTTGTTCACCCGGAAGGACACGTTATCCAGCACCTTGCGGCCGTCCAGCGTCTTGGAGATGCCCTCCACCGCCAGGATCTCCTTGCCGCACTCCCGCTCCATGGTAAAGCCCACGAAGGGATACCGCCGGGAGGAGGCGGGCATTTCCTCTACCGTCAGCTTGTCCAGCAGCTTGCGGCGGGCCGTGGCCTGCTTGCTCTTGGATTTGTTGGCGGAGAAGCGCTGGATGAACAGCTGCAATTCCTTGATCTTTTCCTCGTTTTTCCGGTTCTGGTCCTTCATCATCCGCTGGACCATCTGGCTGGACTCGTACCAGAACTCATAGTTGCCCACATACATCTTGATATGGCCGTAGTCCACGTCCACGATGTTGGTGCAGACGGTGTTCAGGAAGTGACGGTCATGGCTCACCACAAGGATCAGGCTTTCGCAATCCATCAGGAAGTCCTCAAGCCACTCGATGGCCTGAATGTCCAGATGGTTGGTAGGCTCGTCCAGCAGGATGATGTCCGGCTTGCCGAACAGCGCCTGAGCCAGCAGCCCCTTCGCCTTCTCCTTGGCGGTCAGGCTGGACATTTCGCTGTACAGAATATCGTTGGAGAGGCCAAGGCCCTGAATGAGCCGGGACACGTCGGATTCGGCCTCCCAGCCGCCCATTTCGGCAAATTCGGCCTCCAGCTCGCTGGCCTTCACGCCGTCCTCGTCGGTGAAGTCCTCCTTTTCATAGAGGGCGTCCTTCTCCTTCATCACGTCATAGAGGCGCTGGTTGCCCATCATCACCGTGTCCAGCACGGTGTAGGCGTCATACTGGAAATGGTCCTGCTTCAGAATGGACATCCGCTCTTCCTTGGGGATGATGACCTCGCCCGTGGTGGGCTCCAGATCCCCGGAGAGGATGCGGAGGAAGGTGGACTTGCCGGCGCCGTTGGCGCCGATGATGCCGTAGCAGTTGCCGGGAACGAACTTCAGCTCCACGTCCTTGAACAGGGTCTGGCCGCTGAAGTTCATGCTTACATTGTTGACTGTGATCATGTCGGTATCCTTTCATCACGGAGTCTGCGGTTTTCCCGCAGGCTCCTTTTATTATCCGTCATAGCCGGGCAGCGGTCCAAACGGCAACCAGTTCCCCGCCGCATAAAAAAGCGACGGCCAAACGGTCGTCACAGAACATTGCGCTGCCCAAAACTGGTACTATTATGTTGCTTTTTCTCTCTTTTGTCAAGTATTCTTCTGCATTTGTATAGAAACATACTGACATTTCTTGAGACTGTCAATAAAGCGGTAAATTCTCCGCGACGGTAAGGAAGGGTGTGCGCGGGAAACCCAAGAAGGGTG
>OJNX01001207.1_pt1 | contig 14795 bp, 10 predicted proteins | sample 1598021 | NCBI WGS metagenome assembly OJNX01 (sample SAMN01915227, study PRJEB22387) | human gut metagenome | isolation source: stool | host: Homo sapiens | place: USA | reverse complement strand
TTTTCATGTTAGTTTATGTTTTAATATATCTTATAAAGACAAGAAAAACAATCGATACAAACAGATAACAGCACATTAATAATCAACAACATAACAAATAAGCAACAAGGGAAAGTATAGTAAAAATATAATATATTTGCTTTGAAACACTTAGTTGAATTTATAGTTTCACCAAGGTGAAGCAAGCGTATCACTTGGGTGACTACGCCTCTCCACTTAGATGCCAATGTATTGTCACCTAGGTGAAACCACAAAAGAAGACAGACAAAAGATAAGCATCCGGGATTGTGCGTGTTTTTTCCAGTCATAACAAAGTCAAAAGCCTAACGTACTTCGTTTGGCTTTTGACTTTATAACAGCTTGAAGAGAAATACACAAGAGGCCGAATGCTTACAATTCTTCCATAAACTTGACCAACGAGTGAACAATGCTTCAATCCATATACACCCACGCAGGGTGTGACCATGTGCAGGTATCTCCTCCAGGTAGTCGAAGGTGTTTCAATCCACACACCCACGCAGGGTGTGACTCCCCGAAGAAATCCGGCTCATCGACATACAGACCGTTTCAATCCACACACCCACACAGGGTGTGACGCGTATTTCCTGCCTTCTATAGTTATGTCCTGGGAGTTTCAATCCACACACCCACGCAGGGTGTGACCTGAAGCGTCCTAAAATAAAGCGCAAGCTTGATGTGTTTCAATCCACACACCCACGCAGGGTGTGACTTTGGAGTGATACAGGCACGACAGGAGGCGGTGGTTTCAATCCACACACCCACGCAGGGTGTGACTATTGTAATCTTCAATGGGATTAACATCTCTATCGTTTCAATCCACACACCCACGCAGGGTGTGACTTCTCATCTATCTTCTGTGAGTTCCATGGAATGTTTCAATCCACACACCCACGCAGGGTGTGACCTAACACATCATCACCACTCAAACCACTACTACGTTTCAATCCACACACCCACGCAGGGTGTGACGGCATCTCCGGATGCTCCCTTGCGTACTGCTTGTTTCAATCCACACACCCACGCAGGGTGTGACTCTATATCTAATAACATATTATAAATCAGCAAATTTAATCCACTGTTATGCGAATCATCATTATTATTCAACTTCATAACGAAGAAATACTTTACAAATAATTTAATCTACTGATTATTAACACATGCGAAGATACTACTTTTTTTGTAACACACCACATTCGCATTATATTATAAGAGCCTCCTCAAGTTTATACGCCGTTTCAACACCTATTACTTCCACCCTCTTATTCTCATTTTTACTAAGAATATAAAAACGAACACTATCAAGAGACATATCAATAATATCCCTAACTCTCCCTTTTAGAAGAGAATATTGCGCTTCCGTCACTACACACTCAAAGACTGAGTTCTGCACCCTCTGTCCATAATCCAGACAAGCCTTGGCCACACATCGTAAACGGCGAGCCCCCTCTTTGCTTGTAGTATCCACATCGTAAGTCACAAGAATGTACATAATTAAAAATCATTTTATAAGAAATACCGGATAATCGTCAATATCCTGCCTGATATACCTTGCCATTAACATAGCCTGCACATAAGGCAGAAGCCCTATTTCAACTTTTTCATTAAGATAAGGATGAATTATCACTTCCCTTTTCCTTGCCTGCCATGCAGTAATAAAAGTCTTTTTCCCTTTATCTGTCATAACAACCCCATTATCACCTTGGAACAAGAAGTCTTTTACTGAAATCTGTCTTTTATTAATCAACGACAAAATAAAACGGTCGCCAAGGTAAGCACGTAACTCTTCCATCATATCTAAGGCCAACGATGTGCGCCCCGGACGGAGTGTATGGAGAAACCCGACGTATGGATCAAGGCCAACAGTTTCGAGAGCGGCCGCAACATCATTGGCTATCAACGTATATGCAAAAGACAACATGGCATTCACCGCATCCTTGGGAGGACGACGATTGCGACCATGAAATGGGAAATCAGTCTTCTGATTAAGTATCAAGATTGGCAATACCTCAAAATAGGCATTCGAAGCCATCCCCTCATAACCAATTAATTCCGTCTTATCTTGAGCCTTCAAAGCATCACGCTTGGCACGTTCCAATACTTGCACCGCCCTATTAATGTCTTCATTCTCACCATAATCACGAATATATCTCCTCAATATATTGCGATAGTTTTGAATCTTACCACCAATCATCAACCTAACCACATGCAACGACCAAGATGCATCGTCCGACAATTGGTACTGCTTTTTGCGTAACAGAACATTCCCTTTCGTAGCACCTTGAACCCTGCTGATAAATCTGCCTTGTGGAGAAAGAAATGTGAGTGATATACCATTGTCACTACACAATTTCATCACACCGGGACTTGCGCCCATATATCCGAACGTAACGATGCCCTCTATATTTATGACAGGAATACGAAACACCTCCTCCTGCTGAACAGATATAACGACATTCAGCCCATCCTTACTAAGATACGCTTCCGGTGTCGTCACATACAAAGTATTCAATAGTTTTCTCATAGGTACAGATTTTTAGTAAGGTAATTATCTACCGAAGTACAATTATTTACCATTTCCGGCATGCAGATATCTTTCAGCGAGCACTTGTCACAATGTTTCCCATATTCAGCCTTCGGGATAACCGCTTTACTAAATATATCGTGCATATCCCGGGCACATTGTCTGACTATATTTCGCAGCTCCTCCGTTATATCCACATTAACCCGATGGCGAAGCTCCCCATAAAAGAAAGAGCCGTATGGTATATGGATAGCATACATTTCTTCTATACACATGATTTGTGCTGCCAACTGCACTTCATCCACCTCGTTTCTTTTCGGTTTGCCATGCTTATACTCCACAGCAACCGGTTGCCATCGCCCCGGATAGTTGGGATGCAAAATCGTATTTTCAAAAGATGAGGAAGGAAGTAACTCTATGGCATCAGAGATTCCATAGAGTCCAAGTTCACGCGAAGCGATATTCACCGCACGCAATGTTATCTGGTCACCACACTTTTGTCTATAAAACGGATCATCTACATGCTTGTGCAGAATCTGTCCTTCGATGGTGAGACGATTATCGTTCCATTGCTGCTCAATGTGTATCAAAGCCCATTGCCGGGGACAGAACCTAAAGTGCTGAATCCCCGACAACATAAGCATATCGTCTTCATTGTACATACGATGGAATTATATCAGTTCCTCAATAGTTACATTTGATGGAGCATTCTCCTTATCTATAGTAACTGAATAGTCGATGAATGAGCGTGGTGCTCCATCGCAGACTTTCTCCACTTTTACCAATTCAAACAACTTGTTGGCGGGAGCATTACCCAATATGGAGTCATGCTTGAAGACTATCAGTTTTTGAGCACTCATCAATCCACGTGCCGCCGAACGATCCACATCGAACATGTTCTTTAAAGCTTCCCAAAATAGTTCAAGGTCTTCTTCAGAAAATCCTGTCTGTTGTGCCAAGTTAGCGGAGATGAAGCCGTGACAGACATAGAGGCCATAAGGAATGGTCGCTTTACGTCCCATTGTACGATTGCCACCATCTTGTTTTTCCGCTTCTTTCTCTGTTGCTACTGCCATACGAGTTATAGAATGTTCCGCTACAGCAATTGGATCTATAGAACGAGCAAAGGTGAACTGGATAGGACCACGAACTTGACCCGCATTTTTACCTGTTGACATAACTGCACCAAATGTTCTGATATCGAAGTAATTATTACACATAAAACGACGTGCTGCTTCTATTTTGTCCTTTGCATTTTTTACTTCTGAATCATCATGTGCATTATCAATCAAAGTATTCAGGACTGCCTTCTCTTTGATAAATATATCAAAGCCATTCACAAGCCCTTTTGCTATTTGTACATAATTACGAACCTTGCGTTTCAAGCAGACATCCGTAACAAGTCCCATACCTGTTTCGGCATCCACACGTGGTAGATTACCCGCATCCGGATCACCATTTGGGTTACCATCTTTTACATCAAATATGTAAACGAAATCAATTCTATTCTTTAGTTCTGACATAACTTTATATTTTTAAAATTATTATTCCATTTCTTTATTTTCCTTACTCATAAAAAGGTCTTGACGTTGGTGATAATATCCCACAAAGAACCGTCCTTGATCTTGCAGGTTAAGATGTGGAGGAAATCCTTTTGCATCAAGTTTGGATATAATTTCCTGTTTCAGCTTCTCATAGAACACTTGTCCACCCGGATTCAATTTCTCTATATGATGAGTGGAAAGGTTGAGCACCGTGGCAAAAACCATGGAAGGAGTTGCTGATGCAGCATTCATATAGCGTTCTCGAATGGAATGAATACCATTGGCATCCTCCTGTATCTTGTCAAGTACGGCAAATAGCCTTCCACAAAGATACCCTTGATTTTGATTTTCTTTGTCTAACATAATATCTAATTTTTTATGGTTGTTATTTTCGTTTAGTCTGTTGAGATATGCCTTGATGATAGCAGCACGCACTATATTGACGGATTGTTCTGCACGTATGCGACGAATACATGCTTGAAAGAGAGAAGCCGGATACGGCAACCCTTGAAATATACTTCTCACCACAGCATCAGGAAGATTGGGAGTCGCATCACTTGACTTTCCTCCAAGAGTAACATTTCCAAGAATGGAATGCAGTCCCAAGTACGGCTTCTTATCTTTGCGAGTGTCCACCATCTCCATATCTGTAAAATGCTTACTTATCAAACCTGCAAACTCACGCAAAGGCATCTCATTCCAATATACTACCGCAATTCTTGCCGAATTAGGAGCCAAACCCAAAATGAAGAATTTGTCATCATCGTTTGCCGATAATTTTCCGTTATAGATAGACTGGAAAGTATCATATACTAACTTTATGCGCCTGTTTGAGTCGTCATTTTCTTCTTCAATCCGCCCCAACAAAGAAAATAGACTATTTTCGGACTCTTTTGAAGCCTCGCTATTGGAGGAAGCCCAGAAAAGATAAGTACGTGAGCCCACCATAAACTTATTGTGAGAATCCGAACGCAGCAAATGATTCAATGCGGTTGTATATGCAAATTCAGCTTCTTCTGATATTGGAGCATTGTATCCTTTAGATTTCCCATACGAATCATACCCGGAATTAACTTGAAATGCAACTAGTTTAGCTGTTTCTTGGCTTCCAAGTATCTTTGTAGCAGTTGTAATCTCTACAACTTTTGAATATCTACCTGTTATCAAACAAAGATTTCCTGCCACGCCATGATTCTCGTCAAACAAATTTATCAATTCTCTTTTCGAAGCCACTATTTTCGTATCCCCTTCTATAAGGAAAGAAAAGGTAGAATATTTCTTATTAAGATTTTTGGCTATATCATCCCATAAAGAATCCTTCTGCATAGCCTTAACTATAAAAGAAGAGTCTTGCTGATAAAATGCGTAAACAGCCTTTATGTCCTCATTATCCGGAAAAGCATCATATATATCTTTTACTTTTGCCTTAAATACTTCAAAGTACTTACGTATCTTTTCCATATCCCCCTTATCGGAATAACCAAATACATATTTACAATTGTCATACAAATAGTTTGCAACAGGGGCACTTGACCGGCTAACACTTTTCTTAACAAGAAACCGCTGTGCCGACTTCTTATCTATACGCCTGTCTTCAAAGCGCAGAAATTTTCCATATCTATCAATAACAATAATAAATCCAATCTCTTTGTATTCTAAACCAAAAGGGGCCACATCATCTCCACTTCGATGATAGTAATCATATAATGCTTTCAGTATCATCTCAACACCTCCTCACTATCTTTATCCGGTACAACAATCACTCCCTTTTTCATTTGGGCTCTATAAAACATAGCATCCGGCTTTTGTGGATTTTCCTCAAAGTCCATATCATAAAGCATAATGCCGAAATCCCTGTCTTCGGCTAAGGGATAATCAAGATTATCAGTACTTTCAATATACTTCCAGTTTGCAGAAAACTCACGACATCCGAGATAGGGCTGCGTAAAACATTGCCCTTGTGATGCCCTGCGTTCGAACATCTGATAATACTTCATAGGATTCTCGTCGGCACTTGGCTGATGCTTGGCAAAAGCCTCTTTCGGACGGTCTTTTACCGGAATAAATACTAACTTAGCATAAATTCGGTAACGCACATCCAGCAGAAGCAACGTGTTCTTCTGCTGACGTTTATCTTCAATAATGATAGGTGATTTACTGGCAACTGCCCCCACCTCATTCCGTCTAATGGTAGCCCATTTAATAGGCCTGAGTACCTCAATCTTGGTTATCTGCCAACGCATGGCATAACGTTTAAACAGTATCGCTTCAAAGATGGCGCGTGCCGCCGATGGCGTAATGACATCATAACTCACACGCTCTACTTTCAACTCCGGACGAGTGAAACAAGCCCAATCGCCCCACACCTCCAGACAATATTCTTTATCTGTATATTCCATATCATTCATCGTTTTCCTTGTTTTCCAATAAATCTTCCGGCTTCTGACCTTCAAAAAACCTTTTTGCCGACAAGGGAGTTACCACTTCACGACCGGTTTTTTGCTCCAACTGTTCGCGTGCCACACGAGCCACATCACCACCGTCAGCCGCACACTGCATATTTTCACCCAATGTCTGAGGATTTTTAGCTTTAGTAATACTTGTCGTAGAGAGTTCGGCCAGCATATTAAGAACCAATTCTTCATTGGTCATATTGTCCCGGAGATTTTCTTTCTTCAAGCCCTTGAACTGTTTGTACTCCTTTGCCGACTTTCCGGTCCATTGCTGATAGATAATGTCTGTAAGAGTAGCATATTGAACACCTTCCTCTACATTATGTAGTTTCCATTGATCTGTAAGATCTTTACGGATTTCAATGCTCTTCAAGCGTTGGTTTATCCAGTTGTCAGAGTAACCAAGTCGCTTGTAGTCCATCATAGCTTGCTCAATACTCAACTCAGGGTCTTGCATCTGATCAAGACGTTCGGATGCTACATGTGCCATCCATTGCTTGAACGGTTCTGCCTTGGGAGATGGGATAGACTGAATGATACGTAGTAGTTGTTCTGTATCAGCCACATCTGTAAGTCGCATCTTACCGTCTGTGGCTTTCATTTTCAAACCGTGACAATTTGTCACGGTTTCATTTCCCTCTTCTTTAAGTCTTTGCTTTAACTTACGCCAATAAGCAGTTGCATCAACACTGTCTGTTAAAACTGACACCACATCAACTATCGAAAAATACCATTTTTCCTTTTCATCATCCCACACGGTGCGGACTTTACGTTCTTCAAACAATTTCAATGTTTCTTTCTTTGTCATATCCGTTTCTTTATATCATTAATACTTCCTCCAGCCAATGGTTATCAAGGCTGAGACCTGTGGCTTTATTATACTGAGACCTGTCTGCCAATACATATATTCCTTCCAATATTTCTTCGACAAGCCCATAGCCTTTCAGTTGCTTAAAATCATAGGAACGGATGCCTACAGTAAATTTCGCCAATTGCTTCACCAACGAGTAGGTACACCCCGATTCTTTCAACTGCTCTATAAGTTCCATGCTGTTTTCCCAATTTACGATAACATTTATACTTGTATCATCAATCAGGCGAAATTCTTTTGATGCAGTTTCAAAACATAACTCAGTAGGTTTGTAGAGCCAGTGCTTTATATCCTTTTCATCAAATGTTTGCTTTCTGCTATATAATTGACAAAAATAGGCTTTCATGGTAGAAGGAGCAAACCAATCACTATCTTCCGGCAAATTCAACCGAGCATTGTTGGAGTCAGCCATTGAACCGAAGGGCTTTCGCTTCTCTGCAGCCAGACTGAACACAAATGTATGTCCCATGGCACTTCGTCCTTCCCGATTGCACCGTCCCGCTGCTTGCAATACAGAATCGAGTCCTGCTTCTTGACGGAACACAACCGGAAAGTCTATATCCACACCGGCCTCCACAAGCTGGGTTGCAATGACCCTGACAATCGGCTGCGACTCATCCTTCAATAAAGTTTTTATTTTACCAATAGTTTCGTGTAAGTGGGCAGGGCACATCATTCTAGACAAATGCAATTTCACTCCGTCATTGGGCAAACGGTCATACAGCTCTTTGGCATCTTTACGAGTGTTCACTATGCACAACACCTTATTATATTCAGACACCTTTGCAGCTATCTCATCGTATGTTTTTCCTGTATCATCGATTGACAACTTCACACGACGAAGCTGGTCATGCAAAGCAAATTCTTCCGGAATAATTTCCTTGATATGTTCTATTCCCTTAAAATCAGCTTTAGGATTTGTTCCTTCTATCAGACCACTCAGTACCGGCTGACTTGCCGTGGTAAACAATACCGAAATCCCGAACATTTCCTGATACGCTTTCAGCGCATCGACTATCGGCCGCAAGAAGCCGGTTGGCAACATCTGAACCTCATCCAAAACAAGAATTGAATTTGCCATGTTGTGCAGTTTGCGGCAATCAGATGTTTTATTGCTAAACATAGATTCAAAAAGCTGTACATTGGTAGTGACAATAATGGGATAGTTCCAATTCTCTGTAGCCAATTTTGCTTTTTCCCTATTTTCCTCGTCCTTAATATCATCGGGGTCGAAATTACTATGATGCTCCAATACATTTTCTTCACCAAAGATTTCCTTCAAAAGCCCTGCCGTTTGCACAATGATACTGGTATATGGGATGGCGATGATGATACGATTCATTGAATGGCTTACAGCATGCTTCATGGCCCATAACAAAGAAGAAAGTGTTTTACCGCCTCCCGTCGGAACTGTAAGACTATAAAATCCTTTTTCGCTTGAAGAAGTTCTACTGCATTGTTCTTTCACTTGCTGGCGGATGCGGTTCACTTTCGTATCAGCTGCATTCGATTGCAGTTTTTGCATATATGCCTCCAGCTGTGGAAGCAAATCGGCAAGCGTAGCCGAATTTCCCCGCTTCCGCCATGACTCTACATCCATAAACCGTTCTGTATCGAGCCGGTCGGCATCTACAAGACAGGAAAAAAGCATACGGGAAAGGTGATGAAAGTGTTTCCATTCAACCTTTGATTTAGAAAAAGGTGAATCAATAAATTCTTGGAATAATAAAGGTTTGTTTATGCTAATGTCACCCTCGTTTATTTCTTCGGACAATAGCCTCTCTTTCAATATGTTTTCCACATCCCCGAAATTATGTAACCCCGTGTGATGAGAAATAATTTGGTTTACAAGAAGATGGGAAACATCCTTTCCCATAAGTTCTTTTGCCAATATTCCACCCACAAAAGCATGGGTATGATCATCATAGCGCTTCTTGTCACTCGTAGGCAAACCATTCATCTTGCGTATGTATTGCTGGAATGCCGCCCGTTCCTTTCCTTTGTCATGAAGTAGGCCGAGCGCACGCCCCCAAGAAGGAAGTCCGAACTGCCCGGCGAAGGATGCCGCCATATCAGCAACCCCCTTTTGATGTTCATCATTGGTTTGTATCATCCATTGACCATTATCCCTATTTTGATACAAATGGGATATCAACTGATTTTCCTCTATCATCTGATTAAATTTATAAGGCTAGCATTCCACAAATATAGTGAATAATATCAGACTCTCGCAAAAGAAAATCATATTTCAAGTCAGCTCCATCAGTTTTCATCCTTAAAACAAGAAATACAACCAACAACGACAAGAACAGGCATTCCGCTTTGTCGCCTCTACGCGGAAAAAAGAGAACAAACCATTTCGGGGGGATACAAAAATTTCCGTCACTACATCTCTTTTAGAATCAGTAAGATGTAGTGACGGAAGAAAAAACAATCTGATTATCCACATAGGTAATCCAGCATTTATATTTCAATACAAATAACGTATAAAGCAAACGTTATCGGGCATTCCCATGTGATGCAATCATCCATCAATGAAGCTTTTATGGTATGATTGCAGATAATTAGTAAACATCAAGCTTTCACCACCGCCAGCAGCTCATCCGGTGTAACCAGTGACTGCTCGCCTGTAGTCATATTCTTCAAAGTCAGTTTCCCTTCGTTCATTTCATTTTCACCAACAATAGCGACAAAAGGAATCTGCTTGTCATTGGCATATCCCATCTGCTTCTTCATTTTAGAAGCATCCGGATAAATTTCAGCGCGCACCCCTGCTTCACGGACTTTTGCCAGGATAGGCAGACAATAAGCAGCTTCTTTATCACCGAAGTTTACAAACAACAGTTCAGTTCCGTTCACCGCTTCTTTCGGGTACAAATCCAACTGATTCAACACATCAAAAATACGGTCGGCTCCGAAAGAGATACCTACACCAGACATACCGTCCATACCAAAGACACCGGTCAGGTTATCATAACGGCCGCCACCGCTGATACTGCCAATCTGTACATCCAAGGCTTTCACTTCAAAAATAGCGCCAGTATAATAATTCAAGCCACGAGCCAAAGTCAAATCCAGTTCCACTTCACTCTTCACACCCAGTGTAGATACGGTTTTTAATATGAATTCACTTTCTTCTACTCCCTTCATTCCCGTTTCACTGGCTGCAAGGACTGTTTTCAAAGTTTCCAATTTCTCTTCATTGCTTCCACTCAATAAAATAATCGGCTGCAATTTATCAATAGCCTCTTGAGGAATCCCTTTAGAAGCCAATTCCGCATTTACATTTTCCAATCCGATTTTATCCAGTTTGTCAATGGCTACGGTAATATCTACAATTTTATCAGCCTCCCCGATAATCTCGGCAATACCGGTCAATATCTTACGGTTATTGATTTTAATTGAAACACGTACTCCGAATTTACCAAATACACGGTCTATCATCTGTACCAGCTCCACTTCATTCAATAAAGAATTGCTGCCTACCACATCGGCGTCACATTGGTAAAACTCACGGTAGCGCCCTTTTTGGGGACGATCCGCACGCCAAACCGGTTGGATTTGATAACGTTTGAAAGGAAAACTTATTTCATCACGATGCATCACCACATAGCGGGCAAAAGGTACGGTGAGATCGTAGCGCAATCCTTTTTCACAGAACTTGCTCGCCAGCTTTACCGCATTGCGGCCCAGCAATTCCTCATCGGTAATGCCGTTGAAATAATCACCTGAGTTCTGTATCTTAAACAATAACTTATCCCCTTCGTCACCGTATTTTCCCATCAAGGTAGACAAATTCTCCATAGAAGGAGTTTCAATCTGCTGATAGCCGAAAAGATGAAACACATCACGGATCGTATTGAATATATAGTTACGTTTCGCCATTTCCACCGGCGAAAAATCTCTCGTTCCTTTAGGTATACCTGGTTTTGCTGCCATAATGATTCTATTTAATTTATTTTGAGCCACAAAATTACACTAAATATTTCATTCGTAAAAAGAATACTTCTTAATATTGCTCATTGCCGGCAATATTAAGAAGTTAAACAGCCGGTGCCTTAAGTGCATATCTCAGTATGGGCCGTTTCCCTACGAACTCATTGTTTAATAATTTCGTAAGCTGTAGAATGAACCCCTCTATTCTCTATTTTTCCCTCCAATACATCCAAAGCGAACTCAATGCCCCGGACAGCCATCTGTGAGCTGAAAATATCAGCTGTTGCAACCAGTTTTCCCGTAGAAAGAAATTCTTTCATCACCGCATCATTATCAAAGCCCACTACAGGCAGATAGCAATTTTTTTCTTGCATCTGCTGAAGAACCCCCAACGCCATCGCATCATTGCTGCAATATACAGCTTTCAAATCAGGATACCGCATCCACATAGCCTGAAAAACTTCGGCGGCTTTCTCCGTTTCCCAGTCGGCCGGTTCGGATGCCACCAATCTTAACCCTTTTTCTTCTATCGCCTTGATAAAACCTCTTTTACGCTGCTGCGCATTATCGGCTGCCGCCAATCCTTCAATAATAGCAACTTTATCTTCATTCCGCAACTTCTTATCCAATAATTTACCCACTTCATACGCAGCTGCAAAATTATCCGGTCCCACAAAAGCCACTTCTACTCCTGCCTGCTCCAATAGCTGAGTATCCAACCGGATATCAATATTGATTACCGGAACTCCTTTCCTGACAGCCTCTACTACAGGCTGAACTAAGGCTTTTGAATCTATAGGAACCAATACGATAGCATCGACTTGCTGATGAATCAAGGAATACATCAAGTCAACCTGTTCCTTTACCTCTGTCTGTGTAGCCGTTCCCACACAAACCAAATCCAAAAACGGAAGAGGGGCCGCATACTGAATGGCCCCTTCTTTCATCACTTTGAAAAAATCGGCTTGTAACGACTTCATTACAAGCCCTATTTTATAATTTCTCTTCATCTAATTTCTAATTTGACAAAGTAATGCTTATTAATCCGATAATAAACAAGGAGAACATAGCCGCAATCAGTTTATTGGTCCCCTTCGGAGCTTCCTTAAATTCCTTCCAGACAAAAACTCCCCAGATCATAGCCACCACAGGCGCTGCGTTGCTAAGGGCATAAGAGATAGCCGGATTGGCAGCACCTGCTCCCATAAAACTAATCACCATGCCGCCCATCCAGATAAAGCCTCCCAGCATACCTGTGAGATGGGTCTTGGCATCGCCGGCAAAGTAATCTTTCATGGTCACCGCCTTGCCTTCTACCGGATGCTTCATGGCAAAGGTATTGAATATAGGTGTGCTGGCCAGAATACCTACCGCAAAGAAGAACACACCTGTATAAGGAGTCAGCGTTCCGGTTCCTCCCGCCACATACTGCGGGTCAAGAGATTTCACTACCAATCCGTAAAAGAACATGATAGCAATGCCTGCCATAATGGCCAGCAGAATCCCCTTCTTCGGAGTGGAAGCCTTGCCGGACGATAACTTTCCGTACGCTTTTCCGCAGATCAGTATAGCTACAATGATGACTAACACACCACTCCATAGTAAAAGCTGATTTCCCTGATAGGTCTGACCGGCCAAAGAGATTAATAAATAATTGAATACAATACCTCCAATCCAGGCCAAGCCTCCACCGATAGGAAAACCTACTGACATTCCGGCTACAGCAATGGCTGCGGTAAGAAATATATTGCCAAAGTTCCACACAACACCGCCCAAGAATGCATATTGAATGCTAGACCAGTCCATGACTGCCAAATCCTGAAAAAAGGTACGGCCTTCACTTCCCATACTTCCTAAAGTCACCGCCCCCAATAAAGCTGTAAGGAACAGACCGACGGTCAAATCCCAATAAAACAGTTCAAAGCTCCATTGCTTGGCGGCAACCATCTTCTGCGTATTTGCCCAAGAGCCCCAGCAGGCACAGCAAATAACACAGCAGAGGATTGCCAAAAAGTAATTATCTACCAATATCATATTTCATCGATATTATTCGTGAATATAGATATTCCAGTTCAGATAAGTTTCAATAGCTTCCGCCAAAATATCTTTCACATTGCCACGGCACATAGCCACATGATGTTCGAATCCATTCTTACAAATATATTTCATAAGCGGCTGCAGATTATCCACCTTGGTTACTGCTATACAACCATCCATTCCGTATGGGTCATCGGTCAGGTCACCTTTGCCCAAATAAGACTTGATACAACCCTTCGTATCATCTGTCGAGATGCGGAAGAAGGTGAAATCACCCTGTTTTACTTTACCGTAAACGGCACCGAAAGTATGTACCTTACCTAATGTTCTGCCCAACACTCCTAATGTTCCTAACTTCAAATCATTCATTACAAATGATTTAGGGAAGTTACCACAATGTGTACACACACACTTGTTACGATCCTCGGCAAAGTTATTGTTCCAGTCAAGCAATGCCGACGGGCGACCGGAAGCCAATGTCAACGCATACATAGACACTGCACCGGCAATATCCACTTCACAAGCAGCAGGTATTAATTTTTCACTCAACATACTCATAGTCACACAAGCTGCACAACCATAGTTTTGCTCCAAAGAGTCCCAACACTGGATAGCTACAGCATCAATTTCATTGGCTTCCATCCATTGTTCTACAGCCACACCAAATTTAGCCTGCAAAATCAGTTTATCATTGTATTGTTCGGGAACAGCAGCATATTGTCTGATTTCTTTCAGTTTTGCTTGTAACGTTTCATCAGCATCTTCAATCTTACGGGCGGCAGACAAGATTTCAGAAAGATCTACCGGAACGACTGTAATGCCCGATGCCTGCAACAGTTTCTCGCTGGCGCGGACGGTCTGGAAACCGGCAGGACGAGTACCGATGGCACCGACGCGAGCATGACGAAGACCATTCACCACCCGGCAGATCGCAGCGAACTTATTAATATCGGCTGCCAGCAAATCAGAATAAATAGAATAAGTATGTAGCGTAGTATCAGTAAAAGGAATGCCATACTGATACAAGTTATTGCATACGGAAATCTTACCACAGAACGCGTCACGACGGCTATCCAAATCCACCTTGTCATTCTCATCATCACATGCCTGAACCAAAACAGGCACATTCAGATCGGCTACACTGATAGCATTGATGATACCGATTTCAAAACCGAAGTTAGGTAATGAAACAATGATTCCATCAATGCGGTCACGGTTCTCACGGAACAACTTTGCACATTTCAAGCCATCTTCTCTTGTTTCAATACTGCTACTGCCTGTAGGCGTAGCATCTTCGGGGAGAATGACATAGTCATAGCCCTCTTTCGTCAGTGTTTCCAACAATTGTTTACGGACATCTTTTGCTAATTCCGAGTTAAAATAAGCGCGTGTTCCAATGATGACACCAAAAC
>OJNX01001176.1_pt1 | contig 15146 bp, 9 predicted proteins | sample 1598021 | NCBI WGS metagenome assembly OJNX01 (sample SAMN01915227, study PRJEB22387) | human gut metagenome | isolation source: stool | host: Homo sapiens | place: USA | reverse complement strand
TATTTGCTTTTTTTCATCTTGTGGTATAATAAGTATATTAAGATTTTATAATTATCAGTTTAATTTATATTGGAGGAATTATTATGCGAAAACAGCAAGAGAAAACTGATCGTTTGTCACTTATCATTCTGGCAGCCTTCCTGGTTTTGAGCACCTCGCATTTCATGTGCCGCTTTGATGCCAGTGGTTATATAGAAGGCCTGTTCGAAAAAGCATGGGCCGGACAAGTACAGTCAGCAGCTCAGGTTCAGCCTGCTGCAGCAGTTGTACCTGCCGCAGATGCTTTAGCTGCGGCACCAAAAGTACAAACTATAGCCCGTAATCCTTTTATGGCTCCGGCAGCAATGCTCAACAAGCCAACTGTGCATCCCGGTGCAGTTATCGGAGGCGGTGCACCTGTTTATGCAGCTCAGCCTGTTTTACGAGGCATCATCAATACCGGCGTCAAACAGCTGGCCATTATCGAATTTAACAACACCAGTAATTATTACAAAGATGGTCAAAGCTTCGGCGATTATACTGTTGCCGCTATCGGCATCGATTCTGTTGACCTGAGCCATCCGCAAAATCCGCTTCATTTGACCCTAGGGAGGAATAACTAATGCATTCTTGGAAAAAATCGCTGCGAAGCACTACTCTCGCCGCACTTTTGGCCTTCAGCAGCACTACTGTTGCTTTGGCCGCACCTAACGTTACCTTAAATGTGCACGACGGCGAAGTTCGCGACGTTTTGACTGCTATTTCCGCTCTTTCGGATGCCAGTATCGTTACTGACGAATCTGTTAAAGGTAAAATTACTATTGCCTTAGATAATGTGCCGTTCAACACTGCTATCAAGCTTATCACCAGTGCCAAAGGACTGGCATATCGCATGGTCGACGGCGTTATTTTGGTTTCCACTCAGGAAAATCTGAACAAGTTCAACGGCAGCGTCAATGTTTTTAAGCTGAATTATGCCAAAGCAGAAGATGTTAAAAATGCTTTGAATGATATTCTGGAAAGTGAAAAGAAAATCAGTATCGACCCTATCACCAATTCTATTCTGTTCAGCGGCAGCAGCACAGACGAAGAGCGTGTACGCTCGGCAATCAAAGCGATGGACGTTGCTACCAAACAGATCACTTTGGAAGCCAAGATCATTTCTATCAACAAAGAAGACAGTAAAAACCTGGGCATCAACTGGAATTGGGATAAGATACCACAGAACAGTGAGGACAGCAATAACAGCAGCAATAACGATGATGATGAAGATTTCGGCGGCGTAGTTCACTTTGGCGCCAGCTATGAATTCCGTTTTAATGCGACACTCAACGCACTGTTTGCTAATGGCAAGGCCAAAATTTTAGCGACTCCGCGTATTATCACCGTTCCCGGTAAAGAAGCAAGTATCTTTATCGGTGACCATATTCCTGTTTTGACTGAGAAAATCGAAAACGGTATTACCGTCAACACTACCGAATATGTAGATGCCGGTATCAAGCTCACCTATACTCCGCTCGTCAGCGAAGACGATATGATCACCTCAGCCGTACATACCGAAGTCAGCACGCCGACACTGGTTTCTGAAATCAAAAATTATAAGATCACTAGCCGTACTGCCGATACTTATGTAAGAATGCGCAATGGTGAAACACTGATCATCGGCGGGCTGATCAATGAAGAAGAGCAGAAAAATATTCAGAAGATCCCCTTCCTCTCCAATATTCCTATTTTAGGTGAACTGTTCAAAAACCGCAGCACAACTAAAAATAAAACTGAGGTTATGATGATCCTGACGCCGCATATTACAGAAGCAGGCGCATCCCCGGCTATTTATGACACTCAGTCCCTGGAAAATGAATTTAAGGATTTCGATGATAACAAATTCCTGAAAGATATCAAAAAATCCGAGCGTTCTCAGGCTGAAGCTAAAATCAAAGCCCAGCAGAAAGAACTGGCAAAGGAAATGAAGGAACTGCAAAAAGAGTTTGGCGACGATAAGACCAAGGCTCCGCAGTCAGGTTCGATGCGTGACCGCGTCAACCAAATCTTAAACGAAGATAAATAAAAAGTAAGAGCTATCGCAGTAAAAGCGATAGCTCTTTTTGTCTGTCTTTTTATATATTTTTATACCTGTCAGCTATTGTTTTGAATTTACGTACCTCTGCTTCAATATCATCTGCTGCCAAAATCCCGCTGACAATAGCTGCGCCGTTGACACCGGTTTGCAGTACCTGTTCAAAATTGGTGCTGTTGACGCCTCCGATACCGACAAGAGGTGCCGTAATAGCCTGTCTGATACTTTGCAGTCCGTCAAGGCCTAAATAACCGGCATCATTTTTGGTAGTGGTGCCAAACACCGCACCGCAGCCCAAATAGTCAGCACCATCCGCAAGCGCTTGCCTGGCTTCTTCAGGGTTATGAGCCGATGCGCCAATAACTGCCTGCTCGCCTAACAGCCTGCGCACTACAGTAACCGGCAAATCGCTTTGCCCCACGTGCACACCGTCTGCCTGAACAGCCAACGCGATATCAAGCCTGTCGTTGATCAGCAGAGGTACATGATAAACAGCACACATTTTTTTCAGCAGCAGCGCCCGTTCAAGCAGCACACGACTGTCAGCATTTTTATCGCGATATTGCAGCAGGGTCACGCCGCCTTTAAGTGCGGCTTCAATGCAGGCAGCGAAATCACGTCCCTGCAAAAATCCGGTATCTGTTACCAAATATACACTGTAATCTATTTTCAGCTTCATTTTCTCCATCTCACTGCTTCCGTTCCGGGTCCAAATGCAGCACGTTCCATTTTGTCGTAACGTGATAAACACCGTCAAACAGCCTTGTTTTAAACATTCCCGGTCCGTCTTTTGTTTCCATAAACCCTGCGGCCAGTTCTGCCGCCTGCCCCATTATGACTATACCTAAAGCGGCTGCCAGCAATGGGTCTTTTGTTACTGCAGCGCAGCAGGCACATAACGTCGTTGTCATACAGCCGGCTCCTGTGATCTGCGTCAGCAGCTCATGTCCGCCAGTCAGAACTAAAGCCTGTTTCCCGTTGCTGACATAATCAGTAACGCCTGTAACAGCAAAAACACAGTTATATTTTTCCGCAGCGTCCTTCGCTACCCTTAACCCATCAGTCACATTGCCATTTGAATCTACGCCTCTGCCTTCAGCTTTTTCTTCCAATAATGCCAGACATTCAGCGTAATTACCGCGCACGATAGTTACCAGCCCTTCGTTTAAAAGCTTCAGCGCAAAAACTAAACGCAGCTTGGACGCCATAACTCCTACAGGATCTAAAACTACTGCGATGCCTTTATTTTTAGCTGCTGCAGCCGCTGTTTCCATTGCCTGCATTTTTGCTTTGGCAATAGTTCCCAGATTCAATACCAATGCATCAGCATTAGAAGTTATTTCAACTACTTCCTCCGCTTCATCGGCCATTACCGGCGAAGCTCCTGCACACAAAGTGATATTGGCGCAGTCTCCCGCCGTCACATAATTAGTCAAATGATGGATAACAGGCCTTTTTTCACGTACAGCATCAACGATCAAGCCAAATTGCCCTTTGATGACCAAACTCATTTTAACCAGCCTGCCTTTCTGTACAAATCAACAAAATGATGTGTCGGGCCACAGCCGCCGCCGATCGGCAAACTGTATTCTATCGCTTCTGTTACATAAGCCTTCGAAGCCGCAACGGCATCCGCCAGGCTCAGACCCTGGGCAAGGTTTGCCGCCAGCGAACTGGATAATGTGCAGCCGGTACCATGTGTATTTTTTGTGTCGATGCGATCTCCCATAAACCAGCGTTCTGTACTGCCATCAAACAGCAGGTCATCAGCGCTGCCGTTCAAATGACCGCCTTTGACCAAAACAGCTTTAGCACCTAACTCTAAAATACGTTCGGCAACAGGTCGCATTTCTTCCTTCATCGTCACCTTCATACCGCTGATAACTTCTGCTTCCGGCAAATTAGGTGTTACCAGTGTTGCCAGTGGCAGCAGCTCTTGGACCAGTGTCGCACAGGCTTCCGGTGCCAGCAGCGGATAACCGCTTTTAGAAATCATTACCGGGTCCAGCACCACGATCTGCGGTTTATAATAACGCAATCTATCGGCAATCGTTTTGATGATTTCCGGCCTTGATACCATACCTATTTTTACCGCATCAACGCGTATATCGTCAAATACCGCATCGATCTGCGCCTCGATCACCCCAGCGTCTATATCCTGCACCATCGTCACACCCTGTGTGTTTTGCGCTGTTACAGCAGTAATAACGCTCATACCAAAGGTGCCATGTGCGGCAAAGGTTTTCAAATCGGCCTGTATTCCGGCTCCGCCGCTGGAATCACTGCCTGCTATCGTTAATAAATGTTTCATTTCTTCTCCTATCTGCAGACTGTCTTACTAAAATCTTCAGATTCAGTACCGCAAGCAAAACGGGCACGGGCCTAAGAGTAAGCACCATGCCCGTTTAAATTATAAAATTAAAGAACGCTTTTTACTTTAGCAACCAGATTCTCAACAGTAAAACCATATTTTTCCATCATTACATCGCCAGGTGCCGACGCGCCAAAACGATTGATACCCAAAACATTGTCTTCACTGCCGGTATAACGGCTCCATCCTAAAGTAACGCCGGCTTCAACAGCAATCTTCGGCAAACCTTCAGGCAAAACGGAAGCTTTATAATCTGCGCTCTGCATTTCAAAAGTATCCCAGCTGGGCATCGAAACTACACTGACTGCAGTTCCTTCCTTAGCCAAAACAGCCTGCGCCTCCAAAGCCAAATGCACCTCGCTGCCGGTAGCAATAAGCACCGCTTTTGTTTCTCCCTGTCCCGGGTTCAACACATAAGCGCCTTTATAAGCATTTTCGTGAACGATTGCCTCATATTCGTGTAATACCGGCAATTTCTGACGGCTCAAAAGCAATGCTGTCGGTTTATGTAGATTCATACAAGCCATTTGCCAGGCTGTAGCAGTTTCTAAAGCATCTGCCGGACGGAATACAGACAGTCCCGGAATCATACGCAGACTCATAGTTTGTTCGATCGGTTGATGAGTTGGGCCATCTTCACCCAAAGCAATACTATCGTGCGTTAAGACAAAAATGGAACGTAATCCCATCAAAGCTGCCATACGGATCGCCGGACGCATAAAGTCGGCAAAAACAAGGAACGTACCGCCGAATGGAATAAAACCGCCGTGCAAAGCAATACCATTAAGAACTGTTCCCATAGCATGTTCACGCACACCGAAATGAATATTACGGCCGCTGCGGTCTGTTTTCGAGAAATAACCGACATTTTTCATCACAGTTTTATTAGAAGGACCCAGGTCGGCACTGCCGCCAACCAGATTCGGCAGCTGCATAACAAGCTTCTGCAGGATATCGCCGGAAGCTTCACGGGTAGCAGTTTTAGCAACATCTTTAAAGATCGCTTCCAAATCGTGCAGATTTACCAGAGCATTGCCGCTGATACGTTCTTCAAGTTCCATTCCCAATTCAGGATAAACAACTTTATAATCAGCCATCAATGCTTCCCAGGCTTTTTGATCGCCTTCGCAATCTTCGATTTTATTTTTGAAATACTGGCTGACAGTCAAAGGCACATAGAACGGTTGACCAACAGGCCAGCCGGCTTTTTCTTTAGTCAGTGCCAAAGCTTCTGCACCCAAAGGCTCGCCATGGCAGGAAGCACTGTCCTGTTTCGGGCTGCCATAACCGATATGAGTACGCACAATGATCAGACTGGGATGCTCGGTATCTGCTTGAGCTTCTTTAACGGCAGCTTCCATAGCTTCAATATCTTCTGAATCAGCTACACGCAGCACCTGCCAGCCATAAGCCTTAAAGCGGGCTTCCACATCTTCAGTGAAAGCGATATCGGTAGAACCTTCAATAGTAATTTTATTATCATCATAAAGGTAAATCAATTTACCCAGACCCAAAGTTCCTGCCAAAGAAGCAGCTTCGCTGGCAACGCCTTCCATCAGGTCGCCGTCGGAAGTGAGTCCATAGGTATAGTGATCAATAACAGTAAATTCAGGCTTATTATATTTTGCTGCCAGCATAGCTTCGGCAACAGCAAAACCTACACCCATTGCAAAACCATGTCCCAACGGACCTGTAGACGCATCAACACCTGCTGTATGACCATATTCAGGATGCCCCGGAGTTTTGCTGCCCCATTGACGGAAGTTTTTCAATTCCTCCATCGAAACATCGTAGCCGGCCAGATGCAGCATTGCATACAACAAAGCGCTGCCATGTCCTGGCGACAAAACAAAACGGTCACGATTGAACCAGTTAGGATCTTTTGGATTGTAGTGCATAAAACGGTCCCACAAAGTATACATCAACGGCGCCGTGCCCAAAGGGAAACCAGGATGTCCCGATTTAGCCTTTTCTACCTGGTCAGCCGCCAAAAAGCGTAAAGTATTAACAGATGCATGATCAATAGCCTGCATTTACTGAACCCTCCCAATAACTCATAGTAATATATTAATTATAGCATAAGTTGAAGAAATAAACATCGTGTATTTTCCTGTGTTTTTTATCTTTAGCGGCTTTTATAAGCTTATTCCTTATTTTATTCTGACGCTTCACTATAATTATAAAACTCGCTTTATCTTTATAAGCGTGATTTTCAGTTAAAATAAAATTTTTTAGGGCTAGCAATAAACATCATAATAGTGTATACTAATACCCATATTACACTCACTATTATCATACACTTTATTTATATAGTGTCACTATTGCTTTGTACCTTCGCAGCTTAATCACAGTTATCCTGTAACAGGACATCTCCGACTGCGGTATATCATTTCAATATGTATACCTTGACGTCGTTAGATATATTTTTAATTATTATTTTATTTCTCGGAGGTGTCTTGATGTTAATGTTTTTAGGTTTTATCGTTTTGATAGCCTGCCTGGTGATCGGCGTTCGCCGCGGCGGTATCGGTCTAGCTACTATTTCTGGTATCGGCCTTGTTTTCTTTATTTTTGTTATGGGCCTGAAACCCGGTAAACCGCCGGTAGACGTTATGCTGACAATTATGGCAGTGGTTACCTGTTCAGCATTTTTACAGGCTTCCAAAGGGCTTGATGTAATGCTGAAATATGCTGAAAAATTCTTGCGCAGCAACCCCAAATATATTACTATCCTTGCTCCGCTCACAACCTGGCTGCTTGCCGTTTTATGCGGCACCGGACATGTAGTTTACGCTATGTTCCCTATTATTTACGATATCGCTATCAAACAAAATATCCGCCCGGAACGGCCGATGTCTGTTGCTTCCATTGCTTCACAAATGGGTGTCTGCGCTTCGCCTGCTTCGGTAGCTGTTGTTTCGGTAGTTGCCATCCTCGGCGCTACAGATCACCCTTTCGGAGTTATGCAGATTCTTTCTATTTCCATTCCTGCTACCTTCATCGGTGTTGTGATAGCCGGCCTTTGGAGCATCAACCGCGGCAAAGATCTTGATAAAGACAGTGAATTCCAGGAAAAAATCGCTGATCCTGAACAAAAAGAGTTTATTTACGGCGGCCTGCAGGAACAAAGCCTTTTAAATATTATCCTGCCTAAAAGTGCCTATCAGGCAGCATTAGTTTTTCTTCTGGGTATCGTTGTGATTGCTATCTTTGGCAGCTTCCCACAATTATTGCCGCACTTTCCCAACGCCAAAGGCGTTTTGAAGCCGTTTTCCATGACACCGACAATCCAGCTGATGATGCTTTCTATTGCCGCTGTCATTATGATCCTGTGCAATGTTAAAACTTCGGAAGTCGCTTCCGGTTCTGTTTTTAAATCAGGTATGACCGCTATTGTTTCAGTTTACGGCGTAGCCTGGATGGCCGATACCTATTTCGGTGCCTATCTGCCCGTAATGAAAAAATCCTTAAGTGACATCGTACTCACTTATCCCTGGATGTATGCGATCGTTCTATTTTTGGTTTCCAAGCTGATCAATTCACAGGCAGCGGCCGTGACCGTCATCGTACCGATGGCATTAAGCGTTGGCGTCGATCCCTTAGTAATAGTAGGTTTTATGCCGGCAGCTTACGGTTATTTTGTTCTGCCGACTTATCCTTCCGATCTGGCCTGCATCGGCTTTGACCGTTCTGGAACAACACATATCGGTAAATTTATCATCAATCACAGCTTCCTGGTGCCGGGGCTTATTGGCGTAGGCAGTGCCTGCTTTGCCGGGTATATGCTCGTACATATGGTATACTGATCTAATAAGCTTTTGACCCAATCTGTAACAACAAAAGAGTTTATCTCAATGATTGAGATAAACTCTTTTTATTTACTCACACCAACAGCAACGCACAAGCATAAAAAAGCGGTTTGCCCTTTTAGCAAACCGCTTTCAGCTTAGTTTTACAGAAACTACATCAATTATTGAGCTTCCTTAGCTTCGGCAATTATCTTTTCTGCCATTTTCATCGGTACGTCCTCATAATGGTCAAACTTCATTTCAAAAGTACCCAAGCCCTGAGTCAGAGCACGCAGGTCAACCGCATATTCGGAAATCTCGGCATAAGGAACCTGCGCTTTTACGCAGCCCATACCGTCTTCCAAACTCTGCATACCCAAAATACGTCCGCGTTTAGAGTTCAAATCGCCAATAACATCGCCCATCATTGATTCGGCGCAATAAACATCCAAATTATAAACAGGCTCCATTAAAACAGGTTTCGCCTGTTCCATAGCTTTTTTGAACGCCATATTGGAAGCGATCTTAAACGCCATTTCTGAAGAATCGACAGTATGATAAGAACCGTCAAGCAACGTAATGCGAACATCGACTACCGGATACCCGGCCAAAATGCCGTGTTCCATGGACTCACGCATACCTTTTTCAACAGCCGGAATATATTGCCGCGGTACAGCCCCGCCGAAAATCTTGTCAACAAACTCAAAGCCTTCTCCTGGCGGCAAGGGTTCCATCTTGATCACAACGTGACCATACTGGCCATGTCCACCGGATTGTTTCTTATGCTTGCCTTCAACCTCCGCCGTTCCGCGGATAGTTTCTCTGTATTCAACGATAGGCGCACGCAAATCGGCTTCCACACCGAATTTACGTTTCATACGCTCCATAATGATCTCGATATGCTGATCGCCCATGCCACTGACCAGAGTTTCCTTCGTCACACTGTTCTTAGTAACAATGATAGTCGGGTCCTCGTCCATCAAACGGTTCAAAGCAGTGGCGATCTTCTCTTCCTCGCCTTTCTTTTTAGCGTAAATGGCACGAGTATACATCGGCAGCGGGAATGCGATCGGCGCAAACAAAACAGGTGAGTTCTTGTCGCTGAGCGTATCGCCGGTAGACGTAAACTGCAATTTAGTAGTAACGCCAATATCACCGGCAACAACTTCCTTCATCGGGATCTGAGTTTTACCACGCATCGTAAAAATACCGCCAATACGTTCTTCTTTTTCACGGCTGGCATTATAAACCATGCTGTCACTCTTGATCGTGCCCGAGAATACTCTAAAGAAGCTCAAACGGCCAACAAAAGGATCAGAAGTAGTTTTGAAAACCAAAGCTGCCATAGGTGCGTTGGCATCGCGGATCTCTTCTTCTTCAGTTTCCGGATTCGTAACAACAAAGTCATTCAGAATAGCCGGATAGGTAAAATCGATAATCGCGTTCATAACGCGCCCCAAGCCAATATCTTTATATGCGCTTCCGCAAAGGACAGGGAAAATAATCGCTTGACGAATGCCCTTGATCAGGCAATCCATAATTTCCTCATCGCTGATAGTTTCGCCTTCAAGATAACGCATCATGCAATCATCATCAGCCTCAACAGCAGCTTCGACCATTTTTTCATGCGCTTCTTTAGCATACTCCAGCATCTCTTCAGGAATGTCCATTTCGATGGAATCGTTGCCGTTAGCTTTATAAGCCTTCATTTTATAGAGATCGATAACGCCGCAGAAATCGGCTTCCTTACCGAGAGGTAATTGCAGTGGCAATACACGTTTACCGATCTTAGCACGCAGGTTGTCAAGAATACTATCAAAATCAGCATTTTCACGATCCATCTTATTAACGAAAATAATACGCGGCAAATGTGCTTCTTCTGCCAGCTTCCAGCACTGCTCAGTACCTACCTGCACGCCCGAAGTAGCGCATACAACGATCAAAGCGCTGTCAACGGCACGAAAAGCGCCTTTGACCTCGGCTACAAAGTCGGCAAAGCCTGGTGTATCAATAAAATTGATTTTAGTATCACGCCATTCAACAGGCGCCAAAGTTGCATTAACAGATACGCCGCGTTTGATTTCTTCCGGCTCATAGTCAGTGGTGGTAGCCCCGTCTTCTACCTTGCACATTCTGGAAATTGCTCCCGAACGATACAGTAAGGCTTCGGTAACAGACGTCGTTCCAGCCCCACCGTGACCCACAATGGCCACGTTTCTGATCCTATCTCCAGTATACTCTTTCATGATTACTCCCCCTTGTCCTACAAAATTTGATGTTATTACATTTCGCTTATTACAAGGGCTTTTCCTGCATTTTAGCTAAAATTTAAGAATTTGCCATTTTTTAACCATTAAAGTGTAACGCAAGTAACAATAAATAAAAAATATAGCTGCATTCACTAAAGCTCGCACTAAATTTATAAATCCCCCGCAAAAAAGAGCAGAAGAAATCTCTGCGCTTACTAAGCTATCTTACTCTGTTTTTATACCGTCACCCTCGATCGTTACTTTGGCCTGTTCTTCTCTCTCTCCGCTGCGGCTGTCTGTAATACGCTGCTTGATGCTTTGCTGTTCCGGCCTATTTTGCTGCTCAGTCACTGCAACATTTACCAGCGCAGCCCGATAAATACCTGCCTGTAGTACTCCTAGCTGTGGGAAGCCTGGAGTATCCGGGCTGCTGCGGCGTATCATTTTTATTTACTACCAAAGCGGTAGCATTGCTGTCTGCCTGTTTGATTTCATAATTAGCCAGTGTCTTATCCAAACTGCCGTTGATCGCAAATTCTCCCACAGTTTTACCATCTGTAGTAGTAGTAAAATGCAGATCACGATCAATTTCTACACCCAGATCTTCCCAGCTTTCACCGCCGACTAAGCCGCTTATAGAACCAGTAAAATCAGGCAGTACTGAATTCGCATCTATTTCAACTCCATCGGCTGTTACAGTCAGCTGCGCCTTATTGATAATAAATTTACTCCCGCCATTGATGATTTCGATATCATAGCCGTCCTGACCGGAATAAAGTAAATCGCTCAAATCATAGTCACCGGCATTCTTTTTAGAACCTACCAAAATACCATCTGCAAATCCGCCCCAACCAGCATTTTGTTCAGAGCCATTGTAAACAGTATCGACTTCTGTAATTGAAGATCCATCGATCGTAATTTTTTTCAAAAAGCCCTTTAAAAGAGGCGTAGTGTTACCGTTATAGAATTTCCAAAAAGCTTTTGAATCTGTATCCATGCCAGCTTCAAAAGCTTTGCCAAATTCTTCCAGTGTGAGCAATTTACCGCTGAGGAATTTTTTATAGCCTAAAATCGTATCGCCGCTTTTAGATGCATAGTAAGTATTAGCAATCGTGCCACCGTTTTCGCAAACTATAACATTTCGATAATAGCCACCTGAAACATTGCCAGTATTATAAACATTTTTTATTTCGCCATCACTAACTGCAGTAATACCTGCAACATAATCACTGCCATCACCAGTAATATTACCTGTATTATAAGCATTACTTAAAGTACCACTATAATTTTGGCCTGCAATGCCTCCAACATTATATCCCCTACTATTAATAATTCCACTATTATAAACGCCGTTAATATTACCGCCATCATTAAGTCCGGCAATTCCGCCAGTTACCGTATCGACGCCCATACCCGTAATCTTACCTTTATTGTATGAATCAAAAATATCGTTTCTATTCTCGCCTACTATCCCGCCAAGAAAATCACCATAACCTGTAATATTCCCATTATTAAAGCTGTTCTTTACGCTGCCTTGGTTATATCCGATAATTCCACCTGTAGACGAATAATCACCTTTGCCTGTAACTACACCGTTATTATCAGAATAACTGATAGCACCGTCGTCAGCATTATAGCCGGCAATACCGCCAATACGGGCACTGTCATTGTTTTTATCATTTACTATGCCGCTATTATGTGCATCGATTATAGTACCATTGTTATAACCCACAATACCGCCAATATTGGCACTGTCATTTTGGCTGCTTATTTCCATTCCATTATTATAAACATTTTTTAATGACCCAAAATTTTCCCCTGCGATGCTGCCAACGCTCCCACCCGAAGAACCAAAATGACTGGTATCAAACTGCGTTATACTTCCCCCCTGCATAGTAAGATTATGCACAAAAGCATTTGTATTTAGGACATCAAATAGCCCCGCATTACTCTGCGTTCCATCGGCAGTATTCATATTGATATACAAATTTTTAATACTAAACCCAGCACCATCCAGACTGCCGTTAAAGCCGCCTGCATCAGCTGGAATACTTGTAAAATTACCAATGGGATCAAATCCACTGCCGCTATTCCAGCTTTGGGTCACACCGGCTTCAATATCATTGGCAAGCATATAATCACCCTGAACGTAATTGCCTTTTATATTCTTATCGATAGCCTGCAGTTCATACACATCATGTACCAGCATAGCATCAGTTATATTTTTACTGTTACCGCTCAGATCCTGTACAACAGCACCAGCTAAAGCAGCACTGCCTTTAGTGCCGCCGCCTTTGCTGTAATCGCTTACTGCATGTCCGCCAGCCGCGCCGTCGCCAACATCTATTGTCGTTTTATCTGTAACTGCATAACCTACTGTCACTTTATTCTCAGCACGCAGAGTAATATTGCCATTACTGGCTGGTTTTAGTGTATCGGCATTGAGCAGCGAAATATTATCGCCTTCCAGCAAAATTTTATCGGCAGTCAGCTCACCCAGATTAATAATATCGCCACGAACCTTTTGTGCAGCTTCAGTACCCAATGTACTAAAAGCCGTACCGTCAAAGCTCTTTCTGTTGTCTATCGTCCGGGTCGATGCCGTCAGCTGGCCAACATTGACACTTGCTGTTGCCCCAAACAAAATACCGTTGGGATTAACTAAAAATACATGCACACCGCTGCCGCTGATGTTACCAAAAATCTCGCTTTTAGTATTGCCTGTAACATAATTCAACACAGCCTGCATCCCACTAAAATTAACCGTTTCTCCCTGAGCCACGTTAAAACTGTTCCAGTCGATCGCCACATTACCACTGCCAGTAATATTCATCTGATTACCGCCAGGTGTACCTATACTGCCAGTTCCCGCCACTACCTGCCCGCCCTGCGGCAAAGCATAGCTCCAATTAGGCAGCAGCAGCATTCCACCGCTCAACACCGCTGCCAAAATCCGTTTATGCAATAATAATTTCTTCGTCATGCGTCCACATCTCCTTCTGCTGTTTTTTAAAACAGTTTATAGGCTAAAAACCAAACCCGGCCGTTTTTATCGTTTTCTTCACTCTGGTAAGCTTCGCCATTAAGCTTGCGGGCATAATCAACTCTCAAATAATAGTCATTTGGTCTGGCATATTGCACGCCAACTCCCCAGCCTGCCAAGTTCCGATGATCGCCTATATTTTTATTTAACTCTACCTCGCCCCAGTCGATAAAAGTTGCCAGACTGAGATTAGCTATAGACGTAGCGTAGCGCAGCTCTGCAGTTGCCTGATAACCGCTGCTGCCGCTGGCTTCGCCCTGCGGATAGGCGCGTATGCCGTCAGCGCCGCCTAAACTGAACTGTTCACTGCCATCCAGATCTTTGCTGGCTAACTGACTGTGCAAATTGATATGCAGGTTCACTGTGTGTCCCAACCTTTGGATATGATTAATATCTGTATTGAATTTATGATAAGTACCTTCGTTGCCAACATTGATATCGTCGTAAGTCAATCTGCCGGTATAATACAGCGCGCTGTAACCAGTATAGCTGCCCATACCTCTGCTGTTGCCAACAATGCCCAAGTGCAGGGCGTTACTGTGTTTTTCAGTACTGCTGCCAAACGTCCGCAATTCATCTTGCAGTTGCCGGTTATCGTAACCATAAGCCGCTGCCAAATAGTTACGGCTGGTATTGATAAAAGGCGTACTGCCGTAGATACTGAAGGTCTTGGCCCTGCCGACAGCGTCCAGAATATTATAAAAACCGCTCAGACTATAATCCATCAGACTGTAGCTTATTCCTAACCGGCTGCCGCTGCTATCCAAAGGCATTTCATATCCCAGGTTGTAGTTATGCAGATCGCTGTTAGTCAGCATCCCGCCCAAAAACAATTTATCACCGATATGCCCAGGTTCGTTGAACGTTGTCTGAAAACCATAACGGTAGCGGCCGCTATACTTACCGCCATGATTATCTGTATATAAAATAGTATCTGCCTGCTTTTTATCGGCCAGCGTCACTGTTAAATCGCTGCTGCCTACTTCTGTCCCAGCACTAAGAATACCGGCCGCAGCGATTCCCGGCAAGTCATTCAGATTATTCAGCACTGTTTCCAAAGGTCCATTTTTGATAATACTACCCGCTTTAAGACCGCTCAAAAATCTTTCTGCCTGCCCTTCACTGAGCCGGGATCGATTATTTATTTTTATTTCTCCCATCGTCCCAAGCAAAATACGGATCTCTACCACGCCATTTTTGATATCCTGCTGCGGTAAAAAAGCTGTAGCAACTGTATATCCCTGATTACGGCAATAGTCTGTAACCAAGTCAGCCGCCTGCTGCAATTCACTGACAGTTATATCTCTGCCCATATAGTCTTTAGTAAGTTCTGCAAAAACCGCCGTGTCGATTTTATCCTGCCCGGTAAACTTAAAGCAGCTGAGCATAAATGTCTGCTCGCCCTGCACCTTACTATCGGCAGCAGTACTATATACTTCTGCCTGCTGCTCTGCCTGGCTGCGGTTCTGTTCCAATGCCCGCACCTGCGGATCGCTGCCTGGTAAAGCTGCCGCCGCCCAGACGGTTGATGTCATGCCTAAAGTTAAAGCTACTGCCATACTTTTTCCTGCCAATTTTAACAATGTCTTCTCTCCTTCGCTGTCTTATTATATTTACGTTTAGATTTTATTTTATATTC
>OJNX01001164.1_pt1 | contig 15268 bp, 6 predicted proteins | sample 1598021 | NCBI WGS metagenome assembly OJNX01 (sample SAMN01915227, study PRJEB22387) | human gut metagenome | isolation source: stool | host: Homo sapiens | place: USA | reverse complement strand
TGGTCTGGTCCATGAACTGGCTCAGGGGGCTGGAGCCGAAGAACTCCTTGATGGCTGCGGTAACGGGTCGGATGTTGATGAGGCTCTGGGGCGTGACAATGTCCAGATCCTGGATGGTCATCCGCTCCCGGATGACCCGCTCCATGCGGGAAAAGCCGATGCGGAACTGGTTTTGCAGCAGCTCGCCCACGCAGCGCAGGCGGCGGTTGCCCAGATGGTCGATATCGTCCTTCTGCACCAGGCCGTGGGCCAGGACGTTCATATAGTTGATGGAGGTGAGGATATCGTCCACGATGATGTGCTTGGGCACCAGGCGGTCGGCCTGCAGGCGGCACTGCTCGATAAGCTCCTCGCCCTGATACTGGCCCATCAGCTCCTGCAGCACGTCGAAGCGCACCCGCTCCTTGATGCCGCACGCCGTCTTGGGGTCAAAGTCCACATAGCGGCTCATGTCGCACATGCGGTTGGTGAAAATGCGGATGACCTCGCCGTTTTCCAGCCGGACCTTCACCATACCCACGCCGATGGCGTCCAGGGTGCGGCAGTCGTCGCCGGAGAGGACGTGGCCCTCCTCCAGCAGAAGCTCGCCGGTGGCGGGGTCGGCCACGGGCTCGGCCAGCTTCTGACCCTTGGCCTGGGCCCACAGGGTCAGCTTCTTGTTGAACTTATACCGGCCCACGGTGCTCAGGTCATACCGCCGGGGGTCGAAGAACAGGCCCTGCATCAGGTTCTCGGCGGAGTCCAGCGTGGGGGGCTCGCCGGGGCGCTGCTTGCGATAGATCTCCAGCATGGCCTCCTCATAGGACTTGCAGGTGTCCTTTTCCATGGTGGTCACGATGCGGGGATCGTCGCCGAAGCGGTCCAGGATCTCGCCGTCGGTCTTCAGACCCAGGGCCCGGATCAGGCAGGTGATGGGGAGCTTGCGGTTCTTGTCGATGCGGACCCAGAACACCTCGCTGCTGTCGGTCTCATACTCCAGCCAGGCGCCGCGGTAGGGGATCACGGTGGACGTCAGCAGGGGCAGGTCGGTTTTCAGGTCGATCTCCTTGCCGTAGTAGATGCCGGGGGAGCGGACGATCTGGCTGACCACCACGCGCTCGGCGCCGTTGATGACGAAGGTGCCGGAGTGGGTCATCAGGGGGAAATCGCCCATGAAGATCTCCTGCTCCTTGATTTCGCCGGTCTCCTTATTGTGCAGGCGCACGCTGACCTTCATGGGGGCGGCATAGGTGGCGTCCCGGGCCTTGCACTCCTCCACGTCGTACTTGGGCTTCTCGTCCATGCTGTAGTCGATGAAGCTCAGCTCCAGGTTGCCGGCATAGTCGCCGATGGAGGCCACGTCGGCGAAAACCTCCCGCAGGCCGGTGTCCAGGAACCACTGATAGGATTTCTTCTGGATCTCCAGCAGGTTGGGCATCGCCATGACCTCTTCGTGTCTGGCAAAGTTCTTGCGCAGGGTCTTGCCATAATACTTGTCCTTGGCCATCTTCAATACTCACGCCTTTCTTTTCGCATTTTCTCCGTGCTTTTCCTTGGGAACCGCTCTCCCGGAATTTTGACACGCTCGGCCCGGTTGTTTGTTTTCGCCCGGGCCCACTTGTAATTTCGGGGGAAAGCTGGTATCATAACAGCAGATTTGAAATGGGGCATCAGGCCCCATTTTCTCAATATAGCGTCTTATTGTACCACAGGCGCGGCCCCTTTGTCAACATAAAACCCCGCCGGGAGCCCGATTTTTTCGGATTCCCGGCGGGATTTTTCGCAGGCACCGTATTTTTATGCTGCGCAAGGGATTTTTCGAAATTGCGGGCATTTCCCGCGCGATCCGCCGGACGGAGCCGCGGACGGTCCGCAAATGCGTAGCCTTGCAGCGCGCCGGAAAGCTCCATCCCCGGGTGTCTGGCCCGGGGCCGTTTTTTTGACCGGAGAATGCCGGAAAATTTGGAAAATATTTTGGCATTTTATGCCGATACGTCATTGCATTAAAGCCCAAAAGCTGGTATAATATGTAAGTCGCGCTGAGCTTTTATGCAGCGGCGGACAATATATTTTATAGGAGGAACGAGATGACAGCTATCAAACGGTGCTGCGCACTGGCTCTGGCGGTTCTGATGATCCTGACCGCCCTGCCGGTGACGGCATTCGCCCAGGCAGCTGAGCAGGAGGTCAACGCCTCCCTGCAGGAAACCACGGTCAGCGGTATCGCCAACGATATCGCCCGCCAGGTCCTGCGCAGCGGCCAGAAAAACGGCGAAAAAATTCAGATGGAGAACACCGCGAAGCTCGACGACAGCGACGAGGTCGAGATCATCGTGGTGGTCAACGACTCCGTGGCTGACCCGGATTCCCGGGCCCAGGTCAACGCCCTGCTGCGCACGCAGAAGAGCGCCCTGGCTCAGATCAACCGGGCCATTGACGGGCAGGTGGAGCCCCAGCGGCAGTATACCACCCTGCTCAACGGCTTTTCCGCCACAGTGACCTATGGCCAGTACAAGGCCATCCGGAAGCTGGACTGCGTGCAGTCCGCCTTCATTTCCCCCACGTTTGAGCTGCTGCCCGACACCGCCAACAGCAACCGGATGATCGGCGGCGGTATCTATAATACCACGGGCTTCACCGGCGAGGGAATGCTGGTGGCCATTCTGGATACCGGCGTGGACATGGGCCACGAGATCTTCAAGACCGCCCCCAAGAGCCCTTCCCTGACCCGGGAGAAGCTCCAATCCACGCTGGAGCAGTACGACTTCCAGGTGGAGCAGATCATCCGGGGCATCAGCGTGTCCGACCTGTATTACAGCGCCAAGATCCCCTTCCAGTTTGACTACGGCGACAGGGACAAGGACGGCATGCCCGGCGATAAGGGCAGCCACGGCACCCACGTTGCCTCCACCGCCGCCGGCAACACCGGCGTCAACGAGGCCGCCATGGGCGTGGCTCCCCAGGCCCAGATCATCAACATGAACGTGTTCAAGTCCACCGGCGGCGCGTCCTATGCGGACATTCTGGCCGCTCTGGAGGACTGCATCCTGCTGGGCGTGGACGTGGCCAACCTGAGCCTTGGCTCCGACTGCGGCTACATCGACTATGACAGCGAGGACGCCTTCACCAAGAGCCTGCTGGACGTGTTCGAGCGCACCGGCGAGAGCGGCGTGTCCCTGGCTGTGGCCGCGGGCAACGCCTATAACGCCGCCTATGGCGACGCCTTCGGCGGCAAGGCCCTGGCCTCCAACCCCGATTACGGCCTGGTCAGCGAGCCCTCCACCTATGGCGAGTCCCTGTCCGTGGCCGCCGTGTCCAACGGCATGGTCAAGGGCCCCTATGTCACCGTGGGCGGCAAGAACCTGGCCTATCAGGACAGCGCCACCATCAGCGAGGACGAGAACGCCAAGCCCTTCCGCAGCCTGTCCGCCCGGGGCTCCATCGAGTATGTGGTGGTTCCCAACTACGGCGCGGAGGAGGACTATGCGGGCCTGGACCTGACCGGCAAGATCGCCCTGGTGCAGCGGGGCGGCGGCATGTACTATGAGCAGAAGGAGCGCAACGCCGCCAACGCCGGCGCCATTGGCATGCTGGTGTACAACAACGTCCCCGGCATGCTGTATATGTCCATCACCGACTGGAAGATCCCCTGCGCGTTTATCTCCCAGGCCGCCGGTGAATACATGAAGCAGCAGCAGACCAAGACTCTGTCCGTGGCCTCCGCCGACGCCCTGGTGGAATCCCCCACCTATGGCATGGCCGACTTCTCCAGCTGGGGCGCTACCCCCGAGCTGACCCTGAAGCCGGAGATCACCGCCCCCGGCGCGGGCATCTATGCCGCCGTGCCCGGCGGTTATGAAAGCATGGACGGCACGTCCATGGCCTCCCCCCACGCGGCCGGCGGCATGGCCATCGTCCAGCAGGCCCTAAAGGCCCGGGACAACAGCATGACCGGCGCCCAGCGCAAGCACATGACCGACACCCTGCTCATGAGCACCGCCCATGTGATCTATGACGACAACGGCGTGCCCTATTCCCCCCGGAAGCAGGGCGCTGGCCTGATGAGCATCAACGACGCCGTGAATACCCGGGGTTATCTGTCCGTGGAGGGCATGGAGCGTCCCAAGCTGGAGCTGAAGGACGATCCCGCCATGAAGGGCGTGTACACCATGAACTTCACCGTCCACAACACCGGCAGCGACACCCTGTATTACGACGTGACCCCCCTGGTGCTGACTGATACCACCGAGGCCTATGTCAACGGCAGCGGGCAGGAGTTCTCCACCATCAGCGGAAGCTCCCGGCTGCTCCCCCACACCTTCACCACCAACTGCGGGAATAACCGCGTGTCCGTGGCTCCCGGCAAGACCGCCGACGTCACCGTCACCGTTACCGTTACCGGCGAGGGCCGGAAGATGCTGGCCCAGTTCCCCAACGGCAGCTATGTGGAGGGCTTCGTGACCCTGACCCAGGTGGCTGCCGACGGCAGCGCCCTGACCGACCCCATTGACCTGGGCCTTCCGTTCCTGGCCTTCTACGGAGACTGGACCAAGGCCCCCATCATGGATTCCACCGATTACTGGGAGACGCTGGACGGCTCCGCCAGCCAGGCCCAGGCGTACATGAACACCGCCTTCTCCTCCTCCAGCGAGAACACGGTGGATACCTATCTGGGCGACAACAACTACACCACCGTGCCGTATCTGGCGGACCGCAACGCCATTTCCCCCAACAACGATGACTTCATGGACAGCCTCACCGGTATCTACACCGGCCTGCTGCGCAACACCAAGAGCCTGAAGTATACCATCACCGGCGAAAACGGCCAGGTGTACTACAGCAAGGACTGCGAGTATGTGGGCAAGTCCATCTACAGCTACGACTATTACCGCATTGTGCCCGCCGGTGTGGACGCCGAATATGACGGCATCGAGCCCTGGTACGGCACCGATTCCCACAACGCCAAGCTGCCCAACAACACCAAGGCCACCGTGACCATCGAGGCCACCCTGCCCTATGGCGACGGCGTGGGGACCAACCAGAAGCACTCCTGGTCCTTCCCCATCACCATCGACACCGAGGAGCCTCATGCCGACAACCTGAAGGTCACCGAGTCCGAGGGCCGGTACTATCTGAGCCTGGACGTGTCCGACAACCAGTATGTGGCGGCCGTGGTGTTCTACAACATCAAGAACAGCGAGATGCTCTATGGTATGCAGGGCTTCGGCGAGGACAAGCCCGGCGTCACCAGCCACATCAAGGAGTATGATATCACCGGCTTCGGCGAGACCTTCGGCATGATCGTCCACGACTACGCCGGCAACTCCAAGGTGTATACCGTCCGTGCTCCCGGCAACCCCGACGATCACGGCACCATCACCCCCACCAACATCCTCTGGACCGAGAACTTCAACGAGAAGTGGCTCCCCGACGACTGGAGCGTCCAGAGCAAGGGCGGCTCTCTGAACACCTGGTACCGCGACGAGGACTACATGGCCGCCGTGGATCATGACGACGACAACCAGCAGGACGAGTGGCTGATCTCCCGCACCACCGATATTAGCGGCGTGGATACCGAGGTCCACATGGTCTTCGATTTCTACACCACCTATTGGTACACCGTGGAGTATAAGCACTGCAACCTGCAGGTCATGGCCTCCGGCGACGGCGGCGAGAACTGGCAGGAGATCTGGAACCTGCAGCGGGATTCCGGCCTGTTCACCGCCTGGACCAAGACCCAGGCCAAGGTGACCATCCCCGAGAGCCTGCAAAACAGCAAGGACCTGCGCTTCGCCTTTGTCTACACCGGTAAGGGCGGCTCCACCCTGTCTATGGACAACGTCCAGCTGTACGCCGAGGAGCGGGACAACTATGTGTCCGTCACCGCCGCTGCCGGTGAGGGCGGCACCATCACCCCCGCCGGTCAGACCCTGGTGAAGAAGGGTACCAGCAAGACCTTCGACATCGCTCCCGCCCAGGGCTATGAGATCGTCAACGTCAACGTGGACGGCGCCGATCTCGGCCCCATCAGCTACTACACCTTCCAGCGGGTGGGCGTGGACCACACCATCTCTGCCACCTTCCAGAAGGCCCAGCCGTCCGGCGAGACCGTCACCCTGACCACCACCGCCAATGAGGGCGGCTCCGTGGCCCCCGCCGGTCAGACCAGATACGCCCCCGGCGCAAGCGCCGAGATCACCTTCACCCCGGACCCCGGCTATCAGCTGGCCTCCGTGAAGGTCAACGGCCGCACCGTGGACGTGACGGACGGCGCCTACACCCTGGTCATGGACCAGAGCTATGCCGTGTCCGCCGCCTTCGAGAAGATTCCCGACGTCCCCGTGGTGATGTTCCAGAACGACTTCGAGGACGTGGCCGGCGACAGCTTCCCCTTCCACGGCTGGACCGTGAAGGTGCAGGATACCAGCAGCACATGGAAGCAGTATACCTATTACAACTGGAAGAACGAGGGCAATGATTCCAAGCACGCTTACATCAGCAATGACTGGAAGGGTGCACAGGATGAGTACCTGATCTCCCCGGTGGTGGACCTGTCCGGTACCCGTGACGGCGTTCTGACCTTCGACTTCGCCTACGGCGAGTACGGCATCAAGAACAAGACCTTCACCGCTACGGTGGAAGCTTCTACCGACGGCGGAAAGACGTGGAACGCTATCTGGAACTTCCAAGACAGCTATACCGGCCAGCAGGCCAGCAACTACATCATTTCCGGCAGCGCAGAGGTTCCCGTGCCCGCCGAGTACAATGTGGACGGCGTCCAGTTTGCCTTCCGCTATGTCCATCCCAATGAGGACACTACCGGCCAGCTGGCCATCGACAACGTGAAGCTGATGGCGGTGGAGGACGGCCCCGTGGCCCAGAAGTACACCATCACCGCCACCGCCGGTGAGGGCGGCTCCATCACCCCCGCCGGTGAGGTGTCCGTGAAGGAGGGCGCGTCCCAGACCTTCGCCATCGCCGCCCAGGAGGGCTATGCCATCGCCGATGTGCTGGTGGACGGCCAGAGCGTGGGCGCGGTGGACAGCTACACCTTTGAGAATGTCACCGCCAACCACACCATCGCCGCCCTGTTCACCAAGACGGCCTCCGACGTGCAGTTCGACAACGACTTCGAGTCCGAGAACTTCCCCGGCCACGGCTGGACCGTGAAGGGCACCCGTACCGACAACCCCTATACCTGGTACAAGGGCACCAATACCAAGCTCAATTCCACCAAGCAGGCCCGCATCGACATGGATTACTATGAAGATCCCTGGGGCGGCGGCTGGAGCGTGGGCGGCATCCGCAAGCCTCTGCTGCCTATGGCAGGCGGCAGCGATAAGCTGCAGGATGAGTATCTCATCTCCCCGGTGGTGAACCTCACCGGCAAGACGCCTACGCTGAGCTTCGATTACCTGCTGTTCAAGTCCGTCATCGGCAACTACTGCTCCGTGACCGTGGAGGCCACCACCGACGGCGGCCAGACCTGGACCACCATCTGGACCGCAGCCGATCTGGAGCCGGTAAGCGGTTATTGGTTCATGGGCACGGCCAACGTTGCCGTTCCCGCCGCCTTCTGCACGGACAATGCCCAGTTCGCCTTCCACTTCTATAAGAAGGCCAACCGGGGCTATGACGATACCGACGCCATGTTCGCCATCGACAACGTGACCATGACCTACGGCGTCACCGATCCCTGCGCCGATGGTCATACCCTCACCGCCGTGGCGGAGGTCCCCGCCACCTGCGAGGAGACCGGCGTCAAGGCCCACTGGGTGTGCTCCGTCTGCAGCAAGCTGTTCAGCGACGCCGATGGCAAGAACGAGACCACCCTGGAGGCCCTGACCATCGGCGTGCTGGGCCACGACTATGGCGAGGCCGCCTGGACCTGGACCGGCTACGAGTCCGCCAAGGCTACCTTCACCTGCAGCCGTGACGCCAGCCATGTGGAGGAGGTCACCGCCGCTGTTACCAGCGAGATCACCACCCCCGCTTCCTGCGAGAGCACCGGCGTCCGGACCTATACCGCCACGGTGACCTTCCAGGGCAAGAACTACACCGACACCCGCACCGAGACCCTGCCCTCCCTGGGCCACGCCTGGGGCGAGCCTGTGTGGACCTGGACCGGCTGCGGCGCCGCCGAGGCCTCCTTCGCCTGCGCCCGGGATGCCGGCCATGTGAAGGTCCTGCCCGCCAGCATCACCAGCGAGGTCACCACCCAGCCCGGCTGCTCCACCGAGGGCGTCCGGACCTATACCGCCACCGTGACCCTGGAAGGCAAGAACTATACCGACACCCGCACCGAGACCCTGCCCTCCCTGGGCCACAAGACCCAGCTGGTGGGTGCGAAGCCCGCCACCTGCACGGAAGACGGCTACACCGGCGACGAGGTGTGCACCGTGTGCCAGGAGGTCGTGAAGAAGGGTGAGGTTATCCCCGCTCTGGGCCACAAGACCCAGCTGGTAGGCGCCAAGGCCGCCACCTGCACGGAAGATGGCTACACCGGCGACGAGGTCTGCACCGTGTGCGGCGAGACCGTGAAGAAGGGCGAGGTTATCCCCGCCACCGGCCACGATACCCAGCTGGTGGGTGCCAAGGATGCTACCTGCACCCAGGACGGCTATACCGGCGATGAGGTCTGCAAGACCTGCGGCGAAACCGTCACCAAGGGTGAAGTTGTCAAGGCCACCGGCCACGACTACAAGGACGGCAAGTGCACCAACTGCGGCGAGACCGACCCCAACTACAAGCCCGCTGAGCCCGAGAATCCCGGCGTCAAGACCGGCGACGAGGCTCACACCGCTCTGTGGCTGGCTGCGGCCTCCGTTTCCCTGCTGGCTGCCGCCGCCCTGCTGCTGGGCAAGAAAAAGCACCTGAGCTGACCCCTTTCCGCAAGGGTTCCGTAAGGTAACAGCAAGCCCCGGGATGCTATTGCGTCCCGGGGCTATTGCATAGAACCTTTGATTCTCTGCGCTCCATAAAAAAATCCGCAAGGCTGTGCCCTGCGGATTTTTTTACTTGATTCGGTTACAGATACTTGCGCATGCCCTCGGTGGCCACGGAAGCGTCGGCGGTGAGGGTCACGGTGAACTTCACGGTGTTGGCGTCGCTGAACCTGTCCAGCCAGTGCAGGAACTTTTCCACGGCGGCGAAGTCCTCACTATGTACGATCTTGCACAGGTTGTCCACATAGACGTGGGAAATATCGTAATTGCCCGCATACAGACCGCTGATGAAGCCCCGCAGGCACTCAAAAGAATCCAAGTGGTATTCACCGGCGTTGACCAGGCGCACAGAGGACTTGATGTCGTAGGTCATGTCCGCGCCGGGCTCGATGCAGACAACGCAGCCGCCCTCCTCGGCCACGGAGGCATGAACCAGCTCGATGAGCTGCTTGGTCTTGCCTGCGCCGTTGTCGCCCATAATCAATCTAACCATAAGAGATCACTCCTTTTGCATATATGTATACCATACCATAACTCGGCGGAAATGGCAATGGGAAAATATACGGTTTTTTACCGGCCCAGCTTTTCCCGCAGGGCCTGGCCCATGTCCTCATAGCCGGGCTTGCCCAGCAGGGCGAACATATTCTTCTTATACGCCTCCACCCCCGGCTGGTCGAAGGGGTTCACGTCCAGCAGATAGCCGGACAGGCCGCAGGCGTATTCAAAGAAGTAGATCAGCTGGCCCAGGGTGTCCGCGTTCAGGGCCCCGCAGCGCAGGATGATGTTGGGCACGCCGCCCTCCTCGTGGGCCAGCAGGGTGCCGTCCATGGCCTGGGTGCGGATAAAGTCCATGGTCCTGCCCGCCAGGAAGTTCAGCCCGTCGCCATCGGCGGCGTCAAAGGGCACCGTGCTCTCCTGCTCCTCCGGGTCGAAGCGCACCACCGTCTCCAGCAGATGGCGCTCCCCCTGCTGGATATACTGGCCCATGGAGTGCAGGTCCGCCGTGAACTCCACGCTGGCCGGGAACAGGCCCTTGTTCTCCTTGCCCTCGGACTCGCCGTACAGCTGCTTCCACCACTCGGACATGAACCGGAAGGACGGCTCATAGGAGGCCAGGATCTCGATCTTCTTCCCGGCGCGGTAGAGCTGGTACCGGGCCCCGGCATACTGCCAGGCGGGATTCTGCTCCATATCTCCGGCGGTGCAGACCTCCTGCATCCGGGCGGCCCCCTGCATCAGGGCCCGGATGTCGATGCCCGCCACGGCGATGGGCAGCAGGCCCACGGCGGTAAGAACGCTGTAGCGCCCGCCGATGTCGTCAGGCACCACGAAGGTCTCATACCCGGCCTGATCGGCCAGGGACTTCAGGGCTCCCTTCTGCCGGTCGGTGGTGGCGTAAATGCGCCGGGCCGCGCCGTCGGGGCCGTATTTCTTCTCCAGCAGCTCCCGGAAGAACCGGAAGGCCACGGCAGGCTCCGTGGTGGTGCCGGACTTGGAGATGACGTTCACGGAGAAGTCCACCCCCTCCAGCAGCTCCATGGTCTCCCGCAGCTGCCGGTCGGACAGGCCGTTGCCCACAAAATAGATGTTGGGAGTGTCCTTGCGCCTGAGGTTATAGTTGGGGGAGCACAGGCACTCGATGACGCCCCTTGCCCCCAGATAGGAGCCGCCGATGCCGATGACCACCAGGGCCCGGGAATCGCTCTGAATGCGCCGGGCCGCCGCCTGGATGCGGTCGAACTCCTGCCGGTCATACTCCTGGGGCAGGCGCACCCAGCCGGTGAAGTCGCCTCCGGCCCCATCGTTCTTCTGCAAGTGGTTGTGGGCGATGCGCAGGCGGGGCGCCAGCGCCGCCTCATAGGGCAGGGCGATAAATCGCCGCATATGGGTCAGGTCCACCTGGATCATAGGGATTACCTCCTGTGTAAATCGGATTTTTCATCACACCGTATCTTACCGCGTTTTCCCGGAAAATACAAGGGGATTCCCGTCGAAACGGTGAAAATCCTATCCGATCACATGGTCCGCAGCTCTGCCCGGGGCGCGGTCAGGTCCCAGCCGCGCCCATCCCGCAGCAGCAGCTCCGCCGGACCGCCGGGGATGTGCTCCGGGGCCCGGTCCACCCGGGCGTCCACCATCAGGAGCCGGGGCAGCGGCGTGCTTCTCAGCCAGTCCGGCATGGGCGGACGGTCCCGCAGCAGCAGCGGCAGCCGGAACAGCTGATCGTCGTTGCCGCTGAACATCCTATAGGCGGTCGTATCAATAAGATACCGCTGCGCGCCGAAGCGGATAGCCGCCGGACTGTTGGCCCGCGCCCATTCTCCGCACTCCCTCCGGGAGGACGCCATCAGCAGGCTGAGACTGCCGTAATACGCATCCCGGGTAAAGCCGAAGGCGTACCACTCCCGCCCGTCCGGCAGGCACAGAACGCTGCCCAGGGGCCGGACCTCCTGGATATTGCCGCTCTCCCAGGCCAGGATCTCCGGGGTCAGATATCGAAGAATATTTTGCATTATGATTACCCTCCTGAGTTTATCCTGAGTTTATATTTCATTGTATCGTTGTTTCCTCTATGCCGCAATATCATTCCTGTTCAGTTTCCGCCAAGGATTACCCGCAGAAGCACATGGTCCGGGCCAGGCGCAGGAACATCTCCCCGAAGGTGAGCTTTTCCACGGCTTCCGCCGCCCGGATGGGCACCTCCAGCAGCGTTTCGCCGTTCTGGGTGACGGTCAGGGTCCCCAGAATGTCCCCCTGACGCACCGGGGCCGCTGCGGACTCCGGCAGAGTCACCGTCTGCTCCAGTCCCTGGAGCCGGGCCTTTTCCGCCAGCAGCAGGCCCTCCGCCGGGTCCACCATGGGCTGCACCGCATCCCGGGTCCCCAAGGTCACCGGCACCGGCGGCAGCGGCTCCTCCGGGGCGGCATGGATCAGGCCATAGGTGGAGAACCCATAGTTGAGCAGGGTCTTGGCGTCCTCGAACCGCTGCTGGCCGGTGGGGGATTTCAGCACCACGGCGATCAGCTCCATGCCCTCCCGCTCCGCCGTGGCGGAAATGCAGTATCTGGCGGAGTCCGTGGACCCGGTTTTCAGCCCCGTGGCCCCCTCATAAAAGCGGATGAGCTTGTTGGTGTTGGACAGCTGGAACTGTCCGTCCCGAAGGGTGTCCATCCAGATGGTGGTAAAGCGCCGGATGTCCGGGTGACGGCGGATCAGCTCCCGGGACATCACCGCGATGTCCCAGGCGCTGGTGACGTGGCCCTCCGCCGGAAGGCCCGTGCAGTTGACGAAATGGGTGTCCTGCATTCCCAGCTCCCGGGCCCGGTTGTTCATCTGCTCCACAAACAGCTCCGTGACCCCCGCCGTTTTTTCCGCCAGGGCCACGGCGGCGTCGTTGCCGCTGGACACGCACACCCCCTTCAGCAGGTCCTCCACGGTGATCTGCTCCCCGGGGGACAGAAAAATCTGGCTGCCGCCCATGGAGGCGGCATAGTCGCTGATGGTGACCACGTCGTCATAGGCCAGGGTCCCCCGGTCGATAGCTTCCATCACCAGCAGCAGGGTCATGACCTTGGTGACGCTGGCCGGTTCCAGGGTCTGGTGCTCGTTTTTGGCGTAGAGTACCTGTCCCGTCTCCTTCTCCATCAGCAGCGCCGCCTCCGCCTGCACCGGCAGCTCCACCCCCCAGGCCGGACACAGCGTCAGCAGCAGCACCAGCACCGGCAGTGCCCCCAGCAGCTTTTTCATGGCAAACCCCTCCCCGTTTTTTCTTCACCGTATGCGCCCGGGGGCAAAAAAAGAACGCCCCCGGCAGGGCGTTCTCTTTTTCAGGTTCACGCGTTGAGGATGCTCATGAACTCCTCGCCGGTGATGGTCTCCTTTTCGTGCAGGAACCTGGCCAGCTCATCCAGCTTCTGCCGGTCGTCCCGCAGGATCTGCAATGCCTTCTGGTGCTGGCGCTCCACCAGCTCCACCACCAGCCGGTCGATTTTGGTCTGGGTCTCCGGCGAGCAGGCCAGGGACGCATCCCCGCCCAGATACTGGTTGGTAACGGTCTCCAGTGCCACCATGCCGAATTCGTCGCTCATGCCGTACCGGGTCAGCATGGCCCGGGCCAGCTTGGTGGCCTGTTCAATGTCGTTGGACGCGCCGGTGGTGACGGAGCCGAACACCACCTCCTCGGCGGCACGGCCGCCGGTAAACGTGGCGATCTTGTTTTCGATCTCCTCCCGGCTCATCAGATAGTGGTTGCCCTCCTCCACCTGCATGGTATAGCCCAGGGCGCCGGAGGTCCGGGGAATGATGGTGATCTTCTGCACCGGGGCGGAATGGGTCTGGCGGGCCGCCACCAGGGCGTGGCCGATCTCGTGATAGGATACGATCCACTTCTCTTTGTCGGTGAGGATGGCGTTCTTCTTCTGATATCCGGCGATGACGGTCTCGATGCTCTCCTCCAGGTCCGCCTGGGTCACCAGCTTCCGGCCGTCCCGCACCGCTCGCAGGGCGGCCTCGTTGACGATGTTGGCCAGCTCCGCGCCGGATGCGCCGGAGGCCATCCGGGCCACGGTGGAAAAGTCCACGTTCTCCGCCAGCTTGATCTTCTTGGCGTGGACCTTCAGAATTTCCTCCCGCCCCTTCAGGTCCGGCAGCTCCACCGGCACCCGGCGGTCAAACCGGCCAGGACGGGTCAGCGCGGGGTCCAGGGACTCCGGGCGGTTGGTGGCCGCCAGGATGATCACGCCGGAGTTATCGTCGAAGCCGTCCATCTCCGTCAGCAGCTGGTTCAGGGTCTGCTCCCGCTCATCGTTGCCGCCGTACTGGCCGCCGCTGCGCTTCTGGCCGATGGCGTCGATCTCGTCGATGAAAACGATACAGGGCGCCTTTTCCTTGGCCTGCTTGAACAGGTCGCGCACCTTGCTCGCACCCATGCCGACGAACATCTCCACAAAGTCTGAGCCGGAGATGGAGAAGAACGGAACGTTCGATTCGCCTGCGACCGCCTTGGCGAGCATGGTCTTGCCGGTTCCCGGAGGGCCGACGAGCAATATGCCCTTGGGCATGGACGCGCCGATCTCCTGATACTTGCTGGGGTCGTGCAGATAGTTGACGACCTCCTGCAGGTTTTCCTTGGCCTCGTCCTCGCCCGCAACATCGGAGAAGTGGATGCCCTCGGTGGACTGGACGTAGACCTTGACGTTGCTGTTTCCACCCAAGCCGAACATCATCGAGTTGCCGCCGAGCTTGTCCGCCATCTTCTTGGACATATACTGCCCGAGGGCGATAAAGATCAGGATGGGGAGCACCCAGCCGAGAATGTCGACAAGCAGCGAGGTCTGCTCGATCTCCTCGCCCTTGAAGGAAACGCCCGCCTCCAAAAGCCGGGCGGAGAGGTCGTCGTCCGACACCATGGCGGTCTTGTAGATAACAGTCTCATCCTTATCGGTAAAGAGAATGCGGTTGTCCTGCTCCTGGATTTCGACCTTGCCGACCTTGTCCTGCTCGACCATCTCGACAAAGGTGTTGTAGTCCCCCTCCTTGACCTGGTGCTGCGCGAGCCACGGCATGGCAAAGAAATTGAAGAGAAATACCGCGAGCATGGCGACGGCGTAGTAGAAGATCAGAGGCTTTTTCGGGGTTTTGACTTCTTTCATAAGCGTCCCTCCAATATAGAATGGGACGGCTGCGCGGAGGGGCGAGCCCGCCTCGTCACAGCCGTGGAAAGGATACGGAAATCATAGTGGAAAAGCCAGCTTTTGTCAAGCGAGGAGGGAGAAGATTTACATATAATTCAATCTTTCGGCACGGAGCGGCGCTATCTTCTAAATAGTATCACGCTCGCGTGTCTTTTTGTTGCAATTTCGGACGAATGTGATACAATAAAAATGAATAATAATAAGCAGTCCAAACAAAAAGTTTGGGAAGGGAGACCCCGCTATGGCGACATTTACCGTGAACGGACAGACCGTGCAGGCGGAGAAAAATCAAAAGCTCATCCGCTTCCTGCGCGACGAGCTGCGCCTCACCTCTGTCAAGGACGGATGCAGCGAGGGCGCGTGCGGCACCTGCCATGTGCTCATTGACGGCAAGGCGACCAAGGCCTGCGTACCCTCGACGGACAAGCTGGAGGGAAAGACCATCCTTACGGTCGAGGGCCTTTCCGACTGGGAGAAGGACGTATATACCTACGCCTTCGGCAAGGCCGGCGCGGTGCAGTGCGGCTTCTGCATCCCGGGCATGGTCATCTCCGCCAAGGCGCTGCTGGACGCGAATCCCGCGCCGACGCGCGAGGAGGCGGCGTTCGCCATCCGCAACAACATCTGCCGCTGCACCGGCTATGTGAAGAT
>OJNX01001145.1_pt1 | contig 15463 bp, 16 predicted proteins | sample 1598021 | NCBI WGS metagenome assembly OJNX01 (sample SAMN01915227, study PRJEB22387) | human gut metagenome | isolation source: stool | host: Homo sapiens | place: USA | reverse complement strand
TTTGTTTATTTTTCGTCACTTAAACAATATCATTTTTGTGCTCTCTTTTCAATATTTTATTTTCAATATACTTGTGACATATCTATTTTAAACCTATAAAAATTCAAAATATGTTTCGCAATTTTACTATTCACAACTATGACAAAAAAAAAGACCCTCTTGAGAGGGAAAGAAAATATTTTCTTTTCTGATGAAAACTATCCTAATTGAATTGCAATAAGTACAATATCAGATAAGAAGATTGCAAGAAAGAATACTGAGCTTCCCCAATTTTTTTCACTTGAAATCTCTACGCCCAACTTAATAGCATAGACTATTGCTGCTATACTAGCAAATATTAACCTAATTACTAATAAGTAGGGGTTGCTTCCTGCAACTGTTAAGATAATGTACACTAAAAGTGCAACAATTCCTGCACTATTGCAAATATTATAAAGTCTCCGTTTCTTTTCATCCATAATTAAGTCCTCCTTAAATTCTTTTATTATTGTTTTATTGTTATATATGTTAAATCAAAAAGTTAGGGGAAATCTCTCTCACTAATTAGTGAAAACAAGAATATTTCCTATATTACTTTATATTATACATCATTTAACATAAAATTACAAGTTTTACTGGCTGTGGTATAAAAACAAATGAATTTTAAAAGTCATTTTCTTTTAACAATCTTTATACATAAATTAATTCACTAAAAAAAATTTCTTAGGCTTGTGCCTTAATTGAATTCATTGTACCAACCCAATAAAGCATATCAGTATTTTTCATATCTTCAGTCAAATTGCTTTTAGCTTTTAACTCACTAATAATCTGCCCAACTCTATTATCTGCTGTTTCTTGTATTTCTTTTAAATGTATATTTAATGTTCTATCCATTAGTATTATAGTATATTCAGCTTTTTTGTATTCTTTCAAATATTTCAATCTCATTCTTCCATACTTATTTAAAACAATTTTTTCTTGTTTAGGCATTGCTAGGTTTGGTATATAGTAATATCCCTCTAAATGATATTCAACACCTGTTCTTTCATCAATTTTTGTTTTGGGTAATTTATTATTATTACGTCTTGCTTTGTGTCCATCAAGTTTATAATTTGGCCTCTTAATTTTTTCATCATTAAAAGTATTTTTCGTACTTACTGGATAACTAAAAATGTTTTTCTTATTCATAAGAATATCTCCTTTAAAAATTTAATTAAATTTATATATATGTAAACCATTTTTACTATGCTTATCAATTATTCTTGATTTTTATATCAAAATAATGTAAAATATTTATGGTGAGAAAGATGTCAAAAAAAATAGAAAAAAAAGATATAAAAAAGGTTATAGAAAGTAAGGGTAAAGAAACAAGAAAAAAAACTGAAAAAACTATAAATGAATACAAAGAATTTGCCTTAAAAGGAAATGTACTTGATATGGCAATAGGTGTTGTTATAGGTACAGCTTTTACTTCAATAGTAAATACACTTGTATCATCAATAATTACTCCCCTTTTAGGACTACTTACAAATAAAGTGGATCTGTCATCTCTATTTATAACTTTACATGGGCCAAAAACATCAACAATTTCAGAAGCAAAAGCTGCTGGTTCACTTATTTTAACTTATGGTGAATTATTAAATGCAATTTTATATTTCTTTATAGTTTCATTTACTTTATTTATTGTTGTTAAATTTATAAAAAAAGGAAAAAAGAAAGAAAAAGAAGTTATAGAAAAGACTACAAAACTTTGTCCATACTGCTATAGTGAAATTCCAATTAAAGCAACTAGATGTGCTCATTGTACAAGTATACTAAATGAAAAAAACAAAAAAATCAGAAAAACAGAAATTAAAAATTAATATATTAAACTATTAATTATCAAAAAGGACCAGATTTTAAAATCTGGTCCTTTATTTAAACAAACTAAAATTACTTTTTATTTACTAGATCTTTTAAAGCTTTTCCAGCTTTGAAAACTGGAGCTTTAGAAGCTGGTATTTTGATTTCAGCTTTAGTTTGTGGGTTTCTTCCTTTTCTAGCAGCTCTTTGTCTTACTTCAAAAGTACCGAATCCAACTAATTGAACTTTTTCACCATTTTTAAGTGCACTTTCAACACTTACAACGAAAGCATCTAAAGCAGCTTCAGCAGCTTTTTTTGTTAATTTGCTTTCTTCTGCAATTTTAGCGATTAATTCAGCTTTATTCATTATAAATCCCTCCTACTTACAAGTACAATATACTACAAACACAGGCTATTGTCAACACTTTTTTTGTATTTTCTCTACTTTTTTTTCCTTTTATCAATGATTTTACATATTTTGTTTCCATAAGGAAGTTGCATAATTTCCTCATTACTTAATATATTAAATTTAACCAAAATGAAGGCATATGAAGCTATTGCAAACAATATAGTAATTATAGTATTTAGTGAAGTAGGTATATTTATGTAACCAAGCCCTTTGTTACATAGAAAAGTACATATTGCCATTAAAAATGTCGCAACTACTGGCTTAAATAGTATTTCTTTCATATTAGGAACCTCTTTTAAAGTTTTAAATAATATTATGAAAGAAAGTGTACATGTTATTGCTTGATATATTATAGTAGTAATTGTTGGAACAACTATACCATATCTAGGAATAAATATAACGTTTAAAATATATTTTACAATTGCACCACTAAGTAGACAAATTCCCGGCACATATAATTTGCCTAGTCCTTGAAGTGAACCATATATAGTTTGAGCGACAACAGAAAATACTAATACCCAACATTGTATTTGTAAAAGCCATGCCCCTTCTGTTGCATTTGGAAATATAAGTGCAAAAATATTATTAGCAAGTAAAAACATACCAGCTGCACATGGCAATGCTATAAGAACCGAAGTTTTTAGTGAAAAATTAATTTTATTAACAGCTGCCTCTTTATTTTTCTTAGCTATTGCACTAGATATAAATGGTACTAATGCAACTGAAAATGCAACATTTATAGACAAAGGTACTGACATTAATATATCTACCTTTCCAAGTAAAATTCCATTTTGTCTATTTGCTTCTTCTAATGTTAGTCCAAAGCTCTGTAGCCCATTCATAACAGTTACCGTATCAATAACATTTGAAAGAGCAACAACAACACTACCAAATGATATTGGAATAACATAAGAAATTAATTTTTTTACAATTGTTTTCCTTGGTGTTATAGCAAACTTCTCAGATTTTTCTATATCTTTCCATATATCCTTTTTATTTCTATTATAGTATGTTAACATGTAGAAAAAAGCTGTTGAAGCTGCCACCGTTGTTGCAAGCGTAGAACCTGCTGCCATTATTTCAGGTGTTCTTCCAAATAACATTACAACAAATATTATTGAAAAAGCACTATTTACAATCTGTTCAATAATTTGAGCCTTACTATATTCCATCATGTTACCCATTCCAACAAAATATCCTCTTAAAACGGCTGACATTGCTACAAATATAATTGCTGGTGCTAAAGCCATTAATGTATATTTAACACCTGGATTGGATAAAATTGTGTTAGAAATAAATCCTGCACCAAAGAATAGCATTAAAGCAAACATTACTCCAATAAATGTAAATACGTACATTGCCGTTCTAAAAATTCTATGTGCTCCCCTTTTATCTCCTATGGCAATCTTTTCAGATACAAGCTTTGAAATTGTATTTGGTATTCCCATTGTGGCTACTGCAAGTATTAATGTATAAACAGTAAAACCAGATCCATAATAACTATTTCCTGTATCTGAAAATTGTTTAAAATTTGTAAGTATTACCCTATATATAAATCCAAAAACCTTTATTAAAATCTGCGATACCATTATTACTAGTACCCCATTCATAAAGCTTTGCCTTTTTACTGCCAAAAAATCACTCCCTCTTTAAACTATATTAAATAACATACCAATTATACCATATAGATTTTTTAATAACAATATTTGTAATGCTTTTTTCAGGTTTTATTAAAGAAAAAAATGCTACAATAAACATCATAGCACTTTCTAATTTTAAATATGTTCTTTGTTTTTTTTATTATTCTTTTTAGATAACCTTATTTTATTTTTATCTATTTTAAATCTTCCTTTATTTTCATTAAACTTCCCAAGTGCTTCATGTCTTATCACAGTAAAGTTATTAAGTAATCTACCAGTAAATACAATAACTGCACCAAGATATAGATCTAAGTTTAGTTTTGTACCTATATACACTAAAAATATTGCAATTAAAGAATTACCAAAAAAACCTGTTAAAAACACATTCATCTTAAATTTTTTTTCAATATTTGCAGAAAAAGCTCCAAAAACAGAATCAAGACAGGCAAGTATTGCAACAGCAATATACTGTGAAAGCGAATATGGTACAACTACATTTAATCCTGTTAAAATTCCAGCTATTACAAATAATAAAAGTATTAATACTCCAATCATATCATAACTCCTTTACTTATCTACAGTAGTTGCGTTTTTAAAAGTAAGATTTCCTTCATATTTAGGAATTTTAACCTCTTTTTCTCTAGAAATAGATACTCCTACACCCAGTTCTTTTAACATATCAACTACACCATTTTTTATATTCATTGCACTTTCCAAATATTGTGCATTTCCTATTGCCTTTATCTCAAATGGAGCTGCAACCTTTTGATAATTTACCTGAATTACAGGTCCAACACATCTAATTGCAGAAGTGGCAATAATTCTTTGATCATTTACACTTATTGCTTCAGCACCTGCTGCTTTTAGTTCATTTACAACAGTTAACACATCACTATCATGTACTAAAGTATCTGTTCTAGTTGATGTATCACTTGGTTTATCACCATCGCTTAAAGTTATAATAACACCTTCGCCCTTAACGTCTGTTGTACCTGAAAGTAAACTTAAGTAATCAATCTGATTCTTCATTGAGGCAATTAAACTATTATTCGTAGATGAACTATTTTGATATTCCTCAACTACTTTTTGACTTTCATCATATTTATTTTTTAATTCATTATAATTTCTTTGTAAATTAACTAATTCATCAGAAAGTTGAGCTTCTCTTTTTCCCTGTAAAACTTCTTCAGTATTACTTATAGTTTTCATTTGAGCAACTAACATTACACTTAAGAAAAAAAGTGCAATACCAATGCATATATATGTAACAACTGAATTTTTTTTACAGAACTTTACTACCTTTTTAAAGAAAATATTCTCATTGTTTTTTTTATCTATTTTGTTTTCAGCCAATTAATTCACATCCTTTTAGAAACTTGAATATGTAGGTCTAGTTTTTGTCATATCTATAACACCCACACTATCTTCTGCAATACTTTGAAGTATTGTTTTTAAAAATACCATTTTATACTCTAAATCCGTATCATTTGGAAATATTATGTTCAGTTTATCATTTATTGTTATGGTTGTCAAGGAGTTTTCAAAACTTACCTTAGTTATATTACCACTTATGTTATCTTTTTTAAATTCCTTTTCAATTTTCTTATATATATCAATTTTAGACAAATCTATGTCATTTATTTTTTTGCCTAACATTACATCATTATCAAATGTGATTCCGGTAATTAATATTTCATCATTAGTTTTTTTATTAATATCTACCTCTTCTAATATATATCCATCTTCACTTAATGAAAAAAATTTTCCACTATCTTTATCATATGCAAAATATTTTGAAGTTCTCTCAACTACATTTATATTAATCTCATTTGGAAGTTTTAATCTAAGTTTTATACTTTCAACATAAGGTAGAGTAGTAACTGCTTTTTTATCGCTTTTAAAATATTCTATAAATATATTTTTTCCAACTTCAATTCCAGCTTTATTTACAATATCTTGCTTAGAATACTTTGATGTTTCATTTAAATTAACCTTTACTAAATTAAAATTTTCAAGTGTTAGTAACAAATATATTCCAGATATTAAAATACCTATAATAAAAAAGATAAAGATGATCTTAGTTGCCTTTCTTTTTTTCTTTCTTTCATTTACAGTCACTTTACCAGAATACTGTATACTATTATTTTTTTTATTTTTGTATCCATTGCTTGTCCCACTCTTTTTTTTTGTTTCATTAGTAGATTTACTTACTTTTTTTTCCATATTGCACCTACTTTTTTATTACATCAGATATACACTTATATATTTTGTTGTTAACCCCATTTAAAACAAGTTTAGACGAATTTTCTGACATCATATTAATTATTTTTTCATCTAACATATACTCTATTTTGTTATATAAAAGTTCAGTTGTCAAATCCTTTTGTTCAATAATTATCCCAGCATGAGCATCGGATAAAACTTTAGCATTATAATACTGGTGATTTTCAGCTGCACTTGGAAGTGGTATAAGGATTGCAGGTTTTGACGATATCTCAAGTTCTGTAATTGTCATTGCTCCAGATCTAGTGATACATATATCTGCCACTTTATACATCTTTGGCATATCAAATACAAATTTTTCAATTTTTATATATTCATTTAAATTTATATTATTTTCTTTCTCAAAATTTTGTTTCTTTTGCATAATATTATCATAGTTTTTGTTACCAGTAACAAGAACAATAAAGAAATCCTTACTTAATTTTTCCACAACCATATCAAAAACTATTTGATTAAATTTCATTGCACCTTGGCTTCCACCTGTTACAAATACAATTTTTTTATTTATTTTATCAAGTCCTAATTCCTCTTTACATTTTTTCTTATCTAGACTACTTATATCTTCTCTACTAAATTTTGCGGGTGTTCCTGTATATACAACATTATCTTTTCTTTTTAATCTAGTTTTTGCATCGGAAAATCCAACCATAACTTTATCTGCCTTTTTTGCAAGAAGTTTTACTGAAATGCCAGGAAATGCATTACTTTCATGTAAAATATATGGAACTTTACATTTTCTTGCTGCAATCATTACTGGACCACATATATATCCTCCAGTTCCTATAACAAGATCAGGTTTAAATTCTTTTATTATTTTTACGCTATCTGAAATTCCTTTATATGTTTCAGTTACTGCTTTTATATTTTTAAAAGTTAAGCTTCTAATAAGTTTTCCTGTTCTTATGTGTTTTATATCAAAACCAGCGTTTTTTACAAGTTCATTTTCAAGTCCATTCTTTGTTCCAATAAATAAAACTTCCGTATCTGGCTTATTCTTTAGTATAATGCCTGCTATAGCAATTGCAGGATTTATATGTCCACCTGTTCCTGCACACGCAAAAATAACTCTCATAATAATTCCTCTCTTTTTATTTAATTTTTTCTACAAGTTCTTGATATATTAAGAAGTATTCCCATTGCACATAAATTTATAAACAAAGCCGTTCCACCATAACTAAAAAAAGGAAGCGGCATACCAGTTACAGGTACCGTACATGTAACAACAGCTATATTTACCAAAATTTGCAGTGCAAATGCACTTGTAATACCAGTTGCAAGTAAAGAACCATACATATCTCTTGCAGTTATAGCAATTCTATATCCTCTGTATATAAAAAATGAAAATAATGCAAGTACTGTAACTGTTCCTACAAGACCTAATTCCTCACCTAGAACTGAAAATATAAAATCATTTTGAGCTTCTGGAAGCCATAAATACTTTTGTCTACTCTGACCAAGTCCTCTTCCAAAGATACCGCCTGATCCAATAGCATATAAACTTTGTGCTGCCTGCCAATTTCCACCTTTTATGTCCTCCTCTGGATTTAAAAATGATACAATTCTATCAAGTCTAAAAGATCCACTAGATTCTGTTGAATCTCCACTTGGCATGAATATAAATACCGCAAGCATAGCTGCTACAGCTATTACTCCTGCAATGATATATCTTGCCTTTACTTTTATACCACTTACAAATATTATAGAACAAGCTGCAACAAACATTACTATTGTACCACTAAGATGTTTTTGCATAAACATTACTACCACAACTAAAAGTAACATCAAAATTGGAATTATATATCCCTTAAATGAGGTTAGTTTCTTGTAATTTAATGACAAATATGTTGACATTCCAATAACTAACCCTATTTTCATTATTTCAGATGGTTGGAATACAAGCGCACCAAATCCAAGCCATCTTTTAGCTCCATTTCTTGTTTGACCAAGAGGTGTTAAAACTAAAACTAAAAGTACAAGACATATTATATAAAATAAATATCCCCATTTTTTATACCTTTTATAATCAATTTTTGAAATTATAATCATAAAAATAAATCCAATAATTCCAAAGAAAAGCTGTCTTACTAAGAAATAATTACTATTGTTATAGTTACTAAGTGCATAATATGAACTTGCCGATGCAACCATAACTATACCTGCACATAAAAGAATAATTATGGTTACTAACATTCCAAAATCGAGATTGCTTTCTTTTTCTTTTCCTTTATTTTCAGATCCATCAGTAATTAATTTTAATTTTTTCATTTTTCACCTACTTATACCATATACGCTACAAAACATAATATAGCAGTTATAACCCAAAATAAAATTACAACTTTAGTTTCTTTCATTCCAGATAGTTCTAAATGATGATGGAAAGGAGCCATCTTAAATATTCTCTTCCCTTTAGTTAATTTAAAGTAAGTAACTTGTAATATAACAGATAGAGTATCTATAATACATACAAAGGCAACTATTGCAAGATACACTTCCATCTTCATAATTATTGCAATTGCTGCTACTGCCCCGCCAAGTGCAAGAGAACCTGTATCTCCCATAAATACCTTAGCTGGGTGAAAGTTAAATAACAAGAATCCAAGACATGTTCCAACACTTGAGGCTCCAAGTATTATCATTTCTGTATTTGAATTTTTTACAGCAACTATTGTAAAAAATGTCATTATTATTGCAACAACCCCTGATGCAAGCCCATCTAGCCCATCTGTTAAGTTTACTGCATTACTTGTGCCTATAAGAATAAAGGCTATAAATACTATAAAAGTACCTACAGATAAGGTAATTGGACTACTAATAAATGGAATTGTTATGTCTGTACCTAAATTAAACACTTTAAGGTACATAAATATAAATATAGCAGTTACAAGCACAAGTCCAAATATTTTTTTTAAAGGAGAAAGTCCCTTGGTATTTTTCTTAACCAATTTCTTGTAATCATCTATAAATCCAACAAGACCAAAACCTAATATTGATACAATAGCAAGTAGTAAAGTCGGATATTTAATAGAATTTATTGCAAGTATTACAACTAAAACAATAAGCATAATAATTCCACCCATTGTTGGTGTCCCCTGTTTTTTTAAATGTTCTTTTGGTCCATCATCTCTTACGACCTGACCTACTTTAAACTTTTTTAGTATTGGCATTACAAAAAGTCCAACAATAAATGTAGCAGCAAATGCTATAATTAAATTTAACGTTTGTGTATTCATAAGTTTTCTTTCTCCTTTTTATTATTATTCTATGTTTTTATCTGGCATACTTTCTGCAAGAGATTTTACAACTTCTCTTTCATCAAAGTGAATTTTTTTGTTATTTTTAAGCATTTGATATGTTTCATGTCCCTTGCCAGCAAGTATTATTATATCATTTTTCCAAGCTATTCTCATTGCAAATTTGATTGCTTCTTTTCTATTTTCTATACATTTATATAATCCCTTTGTCTTTTTCATCCCTTCTTCTATATCTTGCATAATCTTAGAAGGTGATTCATTTCTTGGATTATCTGTTGTAATAACTGTAAAATCTGCAAGTTTTCCCGCAATCTCACCCATCATAGCACGTTTTGGTACATCCCTATTACCTCCACATCCAAAGACACATATAATCCTTCCCTTAGCATGTTTTTTTACAGCGCCAAGTATTGCTTCTAAACTAGATGGTGTATGCGCATAATCAATCATAACAGTAAATGTTTTGTTAATAGGTACTATTTCACTTCTACCTGGTACCTTTACATTTGCAAGAGCAAGTAAAATAGCATCCATTTGACAATTAAATAAACTACATACTGCTATTGCAGCTAAACTGTTATATATCGTATATTTTCCTGGTATATTAACATGTATAGTTTCTAACATTTTATTTACATACATTTTAAATTCAACATAATCTGCATTAATTCTAAGATCCGTTGCAGTAAGATTTACTTGGTTGTCAAGTCCAAAAGTTGCATGCTTGCATGTTAACATCTTTATTAATTTTGGTGCATATATATCATCACCATTTACAATTGCAAGATCAGATATATCAAATAATTTTTTCTTTGCCATTAGGTAATTATCCATTGTTTTATGAAAATCTAAATGATCTTCTGATAAATTTGTAAAAACACTTACAAAAAAATGTATACCATATACTCTATCAAGCGATAATGCATGTGAACTTACTTCCATAACAACATATTCCATACCACTATCTACCATATCTCTTAATAGCTTCTGTAAATCAAGTGATTCTGGTGATGTTCTTGTTGCTTCAATTTGTTTATTACCATATGTGTTATATATTGTACCAATCATACCCGTCTTTTTACCTGAAGCGTTCATTATATCTCTTATCATATATGCAGTTGTTGTTTTTCCTTTTGTACCTGTTATTCCAATCATTTTTAGTTTACTAGATGGATTATCATAATAGGTACTTGCAACAACAGCAAGTGCAATCCTTGAGTTTTCAACTTTAATTATCGTTACATCCTTATCAAGATATTTGGATGTATCTATATCATTTTCAACAATTATACAAATTGCTCCATTTGCAATCGCCTCATCTATATAATCATTTCCGTCTTTTTCATACCCCTTAATTGCAACAAATACATCTTCCTTTTCTATTTTTTTAGAATCATATTCCACTTTACCAATTTCAACATTAGTTGTTCCAATTACTTCATTTGTAGTAAGATTTTCAATTAAATATTGTAAAAGCATTTTTTTGCCTCCCTTTATTTTAACACATTAAATTATATCACATAACACTATTTTTTAAAACTTATAATTATAAATTATATAAATTTTATGGTAAATCAGTTGTATCAACACATTTTATAGTAACAATAGACCCCTTTTCAACTACTGTTCCAGGTGCTGGATCTTGAGTTAAAACATAACCATTTCCCACAATTCTTACATTAAGTCCTGCTGCCTTAAATTTAGCAGTGGCAACTTCAGCAGTTTTGTTTCTCACATCAGGTACATCAACCGTTTGTTTTGCTGCATCTGTTGTATATACTCTAACAGTTGATCCTTCCATAAGAGATGCTCCAGCTTTTGGAATTTGTTCTTTTATTACATCAGAATCATTTAAAGTACTATCTGAAGCAATCCTAAATCCTTTTTCTGATAGTAATTTCTTTGCTTCTCCTACTGTTTTAGAAGTTACATCTGGAATTAGTGTCTCTTTTATATCATTATCCTCAATTGTATAATCTGGTGCAATATCAAGGTATCTTAAACACTCATCTAAAATTGAGCCTACAACAGGAGCACAAATTGCGGCTCCACCGTGTCCAGCTTCACTTTTTGGATCATAAATATTCATTACAACTACAAGTTCTGGATTTACAATTGGAGCTATAGAGGCATATCCTGCCATATATACTTTTTGATCTCCTCTTCCTTCTTCACCTGTAGCTGTCTTTCCTCCAACTCTATATCCCTTAACAGCTCCTGATTTTGCTGTACCTGTTTTGGCTGTATCTTCAAGTGCACTAAGTAAAAGATCTGATGTTTCTTTTGACATTATTTGTTTTATAACTTTTGATTCTGTTTTTTCATCATAATTTCCGCTTCCACTTTTTATTTCCTTTACCACATATGGTTGAACAAGATAACCACCATTTGCAATTGCACAGTAATTCACAGCTGTTTGAAGTGTTGTTATTTGAACTGTTTGACCAAATGAAGTTGTAGCAAGGTCAACCGCTGTCATAGAAGCTGGATTATGCATTATTCCACTTGCTTCACCTGGAAGATCAATTCCTGTTTTTGACGCAAGATTAAATGCTTCTAAATATTTACAAAAATGTTCTATTCCTATTCTTTGGCCAAGTTGCATAAATACTGGATTACATGAATTCATTATTCCTTGTCTTAAAGACTCTGAACCATGTGATCTAGGATATCTCCAGCATTTAATAGTCCAAGTACCAACTTGCATACTACCGCTACAGCTAAAATCACCTGCTTTATCCATTTGAGCCACATTTTCTTCAAGAGCAGCAGTAGCTGTTACTACCTTAAAAGTAGAACCTGGTTCTTGTGTATCAGAAATTACCTTATTACGCCACATTGCAGCAAGTTCTTCACTTTTTTCTTTTTTACTTAATGTTTCCCATTTATTCTTTAATTCATCTGTATTTGGAGTAAATGGTTCATTAGGGTCATAACTTGGATAATTTGCCATTGCAAGCACTTCACCCGTTGAAGGTCTCATAACAACTGCCATTCCATATTGAGCAATATTCTCTTTTATTGCTTTTGATAGATATTTTTCTACAATAGATTGAATTGTTGCATCAATTGTAAGTACAATATCTTTACCATCAGTTGGAGCAACATATTGTTCATTTGTAAAAGGTGTTTCCCTTCCTTTACCATCAGTACTTCCAACTATTTTACCAGGAATTCCTGCAAGATCACTGTTATAATATGCTTCTATTCCTTCAAGTCCTACATTATCTGTCCCAACAAATCCAAGAACATTAGCAAGTAATGTTGAATATGGATATACTCTTTTTGTATCTTCGTCAACTCTAATACCTGAGACTTGTTTATCACTAATATAGTTAAGTATCTTTGTTGCCTTATCTTCATCAACCTTAGTTGCTATTGTTTCACTAGAAGAATTTTTACTCAGTTTGGCTAAAACATCATCCTTATTTATTTCTAAAATTTCGGCTAATTTTGTTGCAATTTCGTCCTTTTTATCTTTATCAACACTATTTGGAACTGCTGTTACTATATTTACAGATACACTTTGTGCAAGTACTTTTTCACCTGTAGCATCATATATTGTTCCTCTCTTGGCAGCAACTGATCTTTGCCTTGTTTGTTGTTCATAAGCTTTTTCTTCATAATGTTTAGATTTTATTACCTGTATATATACAAGTCGTGAAAGTAAAATCAAAGCAAGTGCCCCGCAAAACATTAAAATTACAATTATTCTTTTTTGATTTTTTAGTGCCATGTATGACAAATATATTCACCTCTTAATCTGCTAACTATTTTAACATAAAACAAAAACCAAGTCAAACATATATAAGTATACTATATGATACTTAATATTTGACTTGGTTATTACAAGTTTATTTAAATAATTTATCAAAAAAATTGGAAATATTTTCTCCTATTTTTTGAATAAAAGTAGATTTATTTTGGATTTCAACTAAATTGTTAGTCTTTGAAGTATCAACATATATAGTTTGACTCTTATCTGGTTTTTGCATTCCTAATTTCTGTTTTGCATAAGCCTCTATCTCGTTTAAATCTGTATTCTGTTCAACTTCTATTTGTGAAGTAACTAGTGCAGATTCCGCTTTTGTTAGGTCACTTGCCAAACTTTGAGATTTTAAATTTTTCTCATTTATAACGTTATACCTATATACAAGAACTAATGCCATAATAAACACACAAACAATCATAACAACGGATGATGCTCTAGTTTTCGCCTTAGCTTGCACCTTTGGCTTTTTGCTTGCAGTTTTCCTACGGCTTGTTCTATCATTAGATGTATATTCAATTTTTCTAGCCGTACTTCCTACTTCATAATAACCATATCCGTAATTTCTTTTTGCTGGCATAAGTTCTCACCTCTTTTCATTATATTTTTTCGAAAACCCTAAGTTTTGCACTTCTTGCCCTTGGATTATCTATTAATTCTTCTTTACAACATACTATAGGCTTTTTTGTAATTATTTTTCCAAATGATTTAAAACCACATACACATACAGGAAAATCTTTAGGGCATGTGCACCTTCCTTCTAATTCCTCATATGTATGTTTCACAATTTTATCCTCCAAAGAATGAAACGTAATTATTGCAAGTCTCCCACATTTGTTTAAGGAGTACACTGCATCCTTTATAGTTTGCTTAAGTCTTATTAATTCTTCATTTACTTCTATCCTTATAGCTTGAAAAACTCTTTTAGCAGGATGTTGCTTTTCATTTAATGCCTTAGATGGCATTGATGATTTTATAATCTCAACCAACTCAAAAGTAGTTTTTATTTCTTTTTCTTTTCTTTTTTTGCAAATATTTTTAGCTATATTTTTTGCATATCTTTCTTCACCGTATTCTTTAAATATAAAAGCTAACTTTTCTTCAGAGTATTCATTAACCACGTTATAAGCTGAGAACTTATCCTCTCTATTCATTCTCATATCAAGCTTTGCATCGTGCATATAGCTAAAACCTCTATCTGCTTCATCCAATTGATATGAGGATACACCAAGATCAAGCAGCATCCCATCTATTCCTTGAATATTTAATTCTTTTAACACATTTATTATATTGGAATTATTATCATGCACTAGTTTAAAATTGTTAAATTCACTAAGTCTTTTTGTTGCAGCATTGATTGCATCACCATCTCTATCTATCCCTATAAGAAGACCAGTATTATCTAATTTTTTTAAAATACTATACGAGTGTCCTCCTCCACCTAAAGTTCCATCTACATATATTCCATTTCTTTTTATATTTAAATTTTCTATACATTCATTTAACAATATTGATTTATGCTTAAATTCCATTTTTACCTCATCATTATCATTTTAAGTTAATTTATCTTTTGTTCATTTTCTTTTTATCTCTTGTATAGTTATCTTTTGTTCATTAATACATATTTTTTCTTTAGTTTATTTGTATATCTTTAGTTAATATATTTAAATGCCTAAATTTGACATTTGAATAGCTAGTTCGTTTACATCCATATTTTCTTCGCTTGTATATTCATTCCATTTATCTTTGTCCCATATTTCAACTCTTGTTGAAACACCTACTACAAACACTTCTTTTTTAAGTCCTGCATATTCTCTTAAATTTTGTGGAATATTAATTCTTCCTTGTTTATCAGTTTCGCATTCTGTGGCACCTGCAAAGAAAAAACGAATAAAATTACGGGCGTTTGGATTGGTAAGTGGAAGGGTTTTTAGTTTTGCTTCAAATGTTGCCCATTCATCTTTTGAGTATGCAAACAAACAATTATCAAGGCCTTTCGTTACAATAAAAGAATGCCCTAAATCATCTCTAAATTTAGCTGGAACACTAACTCTACCTTTATCATCTAATTTGTTATTATACTCTCCAAGTAACATTTAAAAGCTCACCTCCATTTTTGCCACTTTAACCCACTTTTTACCACTTAGCTATATTTTAGTATATAATTTAAGAAAAATCAATACTTTTTTAACAAATTATATAAATTTTTATTAAATTATATAAAGACAAAAAAGATAAGCTAATTTTGCTTATCTTTTTTTAATATTTTTTATTTTATAATTCTACTC
>OJNX01001139.1_pt1 | contig 15507 bp, 11 predicted proteins | sample 1598021 | NCBI WGS metagenome assembly OJNX01 (sample SAMN01915227, study PRJEB22387) | human gut metagenome | isolation source: stool | host: Homo sapiens | place: USA | reverse complement strand
GGATTTCACGGTTTCCGAGCCGCCGCAATGCATACCGGGAGACGTCAACGGCGACGGATCTACGGATATATCCGACGCAATGCTCGTTTTCTATCATGTTGCGAGAAAAAAATTATTGCCGAATGAAAAACTTTTTGCCGCAAACGTGGATAAAAACAAAGAGGTCGATATAGCGGACGCAATGCAGATATTCTATTTTGTAGCAAAAAAGATAACCGAATTGCAGACTTAATGTGCCGCGCAACGTTCCAAATGTGTAAAAAAATCGAGCTTTTCCCAAAATCGACCATAATACCGTTTTTTACCAAACAAATCTTTGAAAAATCCGTGAACACATAAAAATGTCATAAAAAATGCTTGACAATCAACGAATTTTGATATATAATGTAAGCGTAATATGAGGTTAAAGGCATTTTCTGTTGCTTTTGCAGGGAACGGAGCGCAAACTCTACGGAAATCCGAAGACCGATTATTTAAAAATGACAGCGCGTCTTCTGCGTGGCGGCTGTCGCTGTTAATGTAGTACGCAGGAGACAAAAATGCCTAAAAGGCAAAATCTATCTTAAAGGAAGGTACTCAAACATGAAAAAGTTTTTGGCAATTTTCATGGTAGTTGCAGTCGTTATGGGTATGGCGTTTGTCGTTATGAGTTCGGCTAATGAAGCTAATGAAAAGGATGCAACTTTCACGATTAACGTTTCCGATCCCGTTAACGGTGTTTACGATGTTTCCGTAGACATCAGTGCAACGACCCCCATCAGCGGCTTTACTCTTCAGGTAAAACTCGGCGATGGTGTTTCGTTCGTTGAATTCGCAGATGAAGATGAATATTTCGGAGATATTGCGCTCAGCGCATCCAAGGGTTACAACAACGCATCTCTCGTTTATCTTACCGCTGAAAGAATTGTTCACGTTGTTCTCGCAAACTCCAAGGGCAATGTTCAGTACATGGTAGGTAACCCGAACGGTTCTTTCGGCAACAAACTTACCGGTGCAATCAAATTCCAGATTAAATCCGACAGGGCTCTTACAGCAAACGACATTACATTCGGTTCCGAGACCAAACTCGTAAGCGATGACAAAGATAAGCCAAACGTAACGTTTGACTTTGTTCCTGTTCTTCCGTCAGCTCCGACCCCCACAGGTGAAGAGCCCGCTCCGACAACGACGGCAAAAGACCCCAACACTTCTGACGGAAGCGCTATGGGTATGTTCGCGTTCATCGCTCTTGCAATCGCTTCGCTTGCTTGCGCAGTAGTTGTTATCGTTAGAAGAAAAAGAGCGTAAGATTCACTAACCTTTTGAAAAAGTATTAACTATTTAAATAGTTAGGCTCTGTAAAGGGCTACGGTGCAGTTCTTTTTTAGAGAGCATCGTAGCCCTTTATCAATAACAGGCAGATAATTTCAATTGAAATGAAGCGTAGAACCGTTCCCTCTCGTTTCCCCCAAAAACAAACAGCAAAAGCTGTATTTTTACAAAGGAGGCACAACAATGAAGAGATTTATTGCAGGAATCATGACTGTGGCAATGGCCGCGACAATGACTGCTTTTGCATTTTCTTCAAGCGCCGCAAATGACGAGGTCAGAGGCGTTATTCCCAGAACAAAAGTTGACGTGACTCTTGACGCAAAAGACGATGAAGACTTTTGGGCAAACGCGTACTATGAAGAACTGAATGAAGAAAACGCATTCATAAAAGAAACTCAGATGGAAGAAGAGCCGACTACGGATCTTCCCTCCCTCAAAATCAAGATGGCTTATTACAGCGAAATAGCTGAGGGAACCGATCCCGCGACCATGCGTTATTCTAAGGATACCAATGGTGGTATTCTTGTTTATATGGAAGTCATCGATAAGCACAAGGCATTTACTTTCGGAAATACAAAATATGACGAGCTCGGCAACGAAGTATTTGACGGATACCCGTCCGCAAATGCAACCGACTGTGTTCAGCTTGCGTTTGACCCCCTTGACAAAAACGGCACGTCCGGCGGAGCTGACGGCTCCGTAATCTTCTCGTTTGTTCCCTATTCGATAGTTGCTCCCGAAGGCAGACCTTCGTCTCCCGGAGTAGGAACGATAGCCGGCGGCAGAGGCTGGTGGTGGCAGCACTGGGGCGGCGGCTTTGGCTACGGTGATAACAGCGGCGACCTTCTCAGAAAGGCCGTTGAAATGAAAGCCAACACAGATTATGTTTTCGATCCCGCGCATCAGCTTCCCGGTGATGACGTTAAAGTTCCCATATTGAGAGTCAATTACATCAGACAGGCATATCAGTATGCATCCATTGAAGGTTATCAGATCGAAGCAAAAATCCACTGGAATGTATTTGATATCGAAGGAGAAATGGGAATCAAACCCTATGCAGGCAGACAGTTTGGCCTTATGATTTCTCTTGTAGACTACATGTTTGACGATTTCAACATTTCCTCAGGTGACAGCGCAGCGGTAGAAGCCGCGCAGCACGTTTACAGAGTTTACCTCAACGGCGGCGATGAAGATGAGGGCTGGCTTTCGGTAGATAATCCGAGCACCTATGCAACATACACTCTCGGCGGTTTCATAAACGATGATCCGAAGCCGGCAATCGTATACGGAGACGCTAACGGCGACGGCTCGGTTGACATTACCGACGCAATGCTGGTTTTCTATCACGTTGCGAAAAAAGAAATGATGACCGACGCAGATCAACTTAAACGCTGCGACGTTGACAAGAACGGCGACGTAGATATCTCCGACGCTATGCGTGTTTTCTACTTTGTAGCGAAAAAAATTGACAGCGTTGAAACAGACGACTCTGCAAGCTAAACAAGATATAAATACATATTAAGTAAGATAAGGCGCGGACAAATAGTCCGCGCCTTATCTTGCAAAAAACAATATTTTCTGTATTTTTAAGTTAAAAAAAGCGGGGCTTTGCAATCAATATGCAAATCCCCGCACTTTTTAAATGCTATCAAAATTTGAGCATTGATTCATCCCACATGGAGGGGGTTTCTACGCCGAGAAGTTGAGTAACCGTTGCTGCGACATTTGAAAGTCCGAAATTGCCGTCTTTCAGTTCGTGCCCGACAGTCGGGTCATAAACTATAAACGGAACGGGATTGAGCGTATGAGAGGTCTTCGGCTTCGGAGCCTGTCCCTCTTTTGCTTTTTCATACATTTCATCGGCGTTGCCGTGGTCAGCTGTTACAATAAGGACAGAACCTGTCTCATCTACGGCTTTCTTCACTCTTGCAAGGCAAAGGTCAACCGTTTCAACCGCGATTTTTGCGGCGGCAAAAACGCCTGTATGACCAACCATATCGCCGTTCGGATAGTTGCAGCGGATAAATCCGTATTTGCCGGAATAGATAGAGTCTATAAGTTTATCCGTAACTTCCGCGGCTTTCATCCAGGGACGCTGTTCAAAGGGAACTGTATCGGAATCAACTTCGTCGTAATCTTCAAGTTCTTCGGAGAATTTTTCACTTCTGTTTCCGTTCCAGAAGTAGGTAACATGACCGTACTTCTGTGTCTCGGAAACGGCGTACTCTTTGATACCTGCTTTTACGAGAGCCTCGGTAAGAGTATTTTTGATTGCGGGAGGTGCAACAAGGAAATTTTCGGGTATCTTCAAATCGCCGTCGTATTGAAGCATTCCTGCATAAAGTGTTTTGGGAACGCGAACGCGGTCAAACTTGTCGAAGTCCGCCCCCTCGGTAAATGCACGGCTTATTTCTATCGAACGGTCGCCTCTGAAATTAAAGAATACAACCGAATCTCCGTTCTCAACCGTGCCTACGGGTTTGCCGTTTTCCGCAATAACGAACGGGGGCAGATCCTGGTCTATCGCGCCTGTTTCCGTGCGCAGGGTTTCATAGGCTTCCGCCGCAGATGCGAATTGTCTGCCCTGTCCGAGAACATGGGTTTCCCAACCGAGTTTTACCATGTCCCAGTTGGCTTCGTATCTGTCCATGGTAATCTTCATTCTTCCGCCGCCGGAAGCGATTTTACCGTCGAAATCGGCGTCATTCAACTCCGCAAGTTTATCTTCAAGTTCTTTGATATACGTCATTCCGCTTGTTGCGGGAACGTCTCTGCCGTCAAGCAGAATGTGAATGCGGCATTTTTTAACGCCGTCCTGTTTTGCACGGGCTATCATCGAAAGAAGATGCTTTATATGAGAGTGAACGTTGCCGTCGCTGAGAAGTCCGAGGAAATGGAAAGTCGAGTTGTTTTCTTTGCAGTTCGAAACAAGTTTTTTCCAGATATCGGAAGTGTACATACTGCCGCTTTCGATGGATTCGTTTACAAGTTTTGCGCCCTGCGAATAAACCTGTCCGCAGCCGAGAGCGTTATGTCCGACCTCGCTGTTTCCCATATCGTCATCGGTCGGAAGTCCGACCGCCGTGCCGTGAGCCTTTATCTTTGTCCACGGATAGGAAGCCATGAGAGAATCCAACGTCGGCTTATATGCCGCGGCAACGGCATTGCCGTATTCTTTGTCCGAGATACCTACGCCGTCCATAACGACGAGTACAACTTTTTTGTTCATATATTCAAATACTCCTTACTGAAAATCAGAATAATATATCTTTGCAAAAAACGGTAAAATAAACAAGGTGTTCCATATCCGCCGCCTGCGCAAGAATATGAAGTTCATATCCGCCGTCAACAGGATAAAGTTCGTCGTAAAGCCAGACACAGCCCTCAAATTCGGTTTCCTTTTCAAGGATTTTTGCGTCCGCAAATGTAACCGACGACTTCGTTGCGAAACTCTGCGAAATATCGAAATCAAGCCGTAAATTGCCGTCTTTCATTTCCGCGGAAGTTATAACCGCATCATGAAATCCGAGATTGTCGTCTATTTCGGACGGAACATCGACAGAGTTATAATAATCCTCATATGCTTTCAGCGTTTCGTCCACTTTCCGCTGTGCGCCGTCGCAATAGATGCGCAGTTTTTTATGCACGGCGGGAGTTGCCTTATTAAGGGCAAAAACTCTTATATCCGCAACCTCTGCAAGAATATCCTTGGGAATAACGGCAGAAAGTTCCTTTATCCGTTCGTCAAGCGCCCTCAAATAGTCCGTTTCGTATTCCCCTATATCAATCTCAACGTCTTCATCGGACATTTTTGCTATCTCGTCCTGCATGGCAAGACTTTCGCCGAGACGCTGTTTCAAAACCTCATTGTAAAAGTCTTCGTCTTTTGTCGCGGCGCGTTCATCATCTTCAAGCAATTCCGCAAGAAACGTTTTCAGGCAGAGAGCATACCATTCTTTGGTAAAATACCTCACGTTCAATCTCCTTCCCTGCGTTTTTTCAGAAGCATAACAAGCGGACCCGCAACAGCAAGAACCACAAGGCTTGCGGTCATCATCACTTTCAAAATGGGCCACATATCTTCATCCGCCACACCCGAAACAAAATACTGACCGATGTATATACCGTAAACGAGAATCATCGAAACAAGAATCTTTACAAGGTCAAACGCACGGAATCTGTAAGGCGAATAAAACTTGATTATGAAAGTCGCCGTTTCATAGCCTGCCGCAGTAATAAACATATTCACAACGGCGAGTCCCTGACTTTTTGTTATGTATACAAGAAAGCACATAAGAAGCGTCAGAACGGGCGGGACAAGATAGAGAAAATCAAGTTTTGAAAACAGTTTTTTCATTTGTAACTCTCCTCGGAAGCAAGCATAATTTCATCAAGGACTGCATTGTGTGTACTATTGAATATGTTATAAGGAATTTTCGAATCAATCTTTTCAAGACGTGCAATAAGTTTTTTGACCTCCGCACGTTTTGAAAGATGCTCGTCCTCCGCGGCGTTTTCCGTAAAGCGGCAGGCACATCTCAAAAAGCAAAGTCCGTTCTCGTCTCTCCATCTTATTATATCCCGCTCACGGACAAGATATAAAGGACGTATAAGGCGCATACCCTCAAAGTTGGTTGAATCAATAACGGGAAGCATTGTCTGATACTGTCCGCTGTAAAGCGTTGACATTAGCACGGTTTCTGTCACATCGTCAAAGTGATGCCCGAGCGCGATTTTGTTGCAGCCCGCCTCTTTTGCTTTGCGGTAAAGCCACCCCCTGCGCATACGCGCGCACAAATAACACGGAGACTTTTCTATTCGGACAACGGAATCAAATATTTGTGTCTCAAAAATATCAAGAGGTATGCCGAGTTTTTCGGCGTTCGACTCTATCATTTTTCTGTTTTCCGCATTGTATCCGGGATCCATGCAGATATATCGAACAGTCACATTCGGATTCTCCGCCGCATATCTCTTAAAAAACAGAGACGCAAGCATGGAATCCTTGCCGCCCGAAACACAGACCGCAACACGGTCGCCCGCCTCGACAAGCCTGTATTTTTCAACGGCGGACAGGAAAGCCGAATAAATATTTTCAAAAACACTATCGTTATTCGGCATATCAAAACCTCTAAAAAATCAAGGGCGTTCATAAAGCCTATGAACGCCCCGTTATATTTCCTTTTACGCAGAGACGTTCAGGCGCAATGAATTACCAAGCGTTCTCATCTTCGTCGTCGGAGCGAACGATCTTTGTGAAGTCGATCGTTCCGTCGTCTCTCTCCCACGGATTTTCGCGTCTTCTGCGTTCCTCTTCGTCTTCTTCGAAGATATCCGCACCGGGAGTGCCCTTCGTTCTGCCCGAATTAAGGTCATCGTCTGCCACGTCAAGTGCGGACGCATATTTACCGGTTTTTCCGAGCGTAACTTTTCTTGTTGCTATTCTGAGTCTTTCTTCTCTCTTAACTTTCAGATTATCGGAGATAAGAATTGCACTGTAAACAACTATAAGGAAGAATACGGCAGGGATAACGATATACCAGAACAGGTTCTGCGCTTCGGGTATGGAATCGTTCGGGTCATAACCTTCAAGAGAAGCGTCAAGGTCGGTCTCTTCAAGCGTTACTATATAATAATCGTACTCGCCGTTGAGCGACATCGTCATATTTCCCGAACTGTCGGAAACCGTGTTGTCGGGATTAAGCAATGCGCCTTTTGTGCCGACAAAGCCGTCCCGTCTGATACCGTAAGCCTTATATACGGTGTTTTCGCGAATGATTTTAAGATTTGCCGTCAACGGAGTTCCGTCATTGCTCTGCGCAAAGACGATAAAGCGCGTTGCGGTTTCGTTGTTTGTGCCGGAACCGAGAGCGTATACGGCAACCGTACCGTTTCCGCTTGCACCGGAGATTGAAACTTTAAGATTCTTATATTCGCTTTCCGTTGAACTTCCGTAATAATATCTGTTGATATAAGCGCTGTAAGCGGCATTCAAAGTCTCATCGGAAAGGTCGCCGTTTGCAAGGAAATAACGTGTTCCGAAGCCTATTACGGTATCGCTTTCCTCGTTATAGAAAAGTCTGCCGTTATCTGTTATCAGAAGCCCGTCGGAAGAAATACATCCGAGGTCGGAAGCGTCGTTCGCATTTCTGTAAGAAGTAAATCCGAGACGGTCAAGCGCCGTTGCCAACTGAGAGGAACTTTCAATCATTCCGTCGGGGACGATTGCCTTGCCCTCGCCGAAATAAACGTCAACCCCGTCAATGTTTTCTATAACTCTGTCACGGGTGCTTACAAGTCCCTGGTCGTTGTACCATGCTTTCTTTTTCATGAAGTCTTGGGCAAACGTTGCATTTTGATACGGATAGAAAGCCTGGATAATAGCCTTTGTACCGTTTTCTTTGTTCGAGTTCGCGCCGACGTAAGAGCCGGACGAAGTGTTGCCCGAAGACATGATTACTTTGAATTTTGAATTTGCCGTATATTCCGTGTCAAAGAACACGTTTTCCGTTTTTGCAAGAAGAGCAGAAGCAAGCGTGGAATTTTTGAATCTGCCGAAATCCATTACGGTGTCATAACCCGAATATCCGATACCGAAGCCCGAGCCGTAAGATGCGGCTATCGCTATATGGCGAAAAAGAGTAGCCATCAAGCCGCTGTTGTTCCAGAGTGCCGCATTCTGATTGGTTGCCGTCGCGTCCGTCAAAGAATAACTTCCGACAACAAAAGCATCCCAGCCCTGATAACTTGCGTAAGAAACAAGAGATATGAATTCAGATATAAATTCGGAATCGGTTGCCTTGACGGCATTTTCACCTGTCGCAACTGCGGAAATGTTCCACGAAACGATGTAAGGTTTGTCCGCAACCGTTCCGAGCGCCGCCTGAGCAACTGCTTCTTTCACGGTCATATCGGGAGTGAACTCAAAATCGCCTCTTGAAGCATCTCCGAGACCGCTTATGCAGACATTGAATGCGCTTGAATCGTTATCGGAAAGAAGAACGGGCGAATTGTAACCGCAGGATCTGATGAGATCTTTCATCGCCGAGAACTGTTTATTCACATAGGTAATAAGGAATCTGCCGAAATCCGCCTCGCGCTGACGGCCCGTGCTTGCTTCCGAATAAACGGTGCTGACGGGTTCGGTGGGAACGCGAACCGTTCCGCGTTTTGCGTTTTCGTCTTCGCCGAGGATGCAAGCGCCCGTCTCATCGAGCCATACGCCGCGCAAAACGTCGGTGGAGCCGTACTGTTCCGTCAGCCAATCGTTGAAATCGGAACGCAGGTCGGAATAGCAAACCGCATCCGCGCCGACATCGAGATCGGAGCAGTATGTAACAAATGCAATGGTTGTATCGTCGCCGTAAGTAACGGTTATGTTTTCATCGCTTCTTGCGGCGTTCTTGGTTGCGAAAAATCTTTTGATGAATGCCTGAGCGCGGCGAACCGTGTCCCTGTCCAAAATTGCGGCGCCTTTGCTTATTTTGTTAACAACAAGCGAAGAGGTCGAAAAAAGACCGATGCCCGCATACATATTTGCATTGTAAAGTTCTGCGAGGAAATCACTGAAAGCCGTGAAGTTGGAAGAGTTTTTCAATACCGAATAAACATCATCGACAATAACGAGGTTGTAACCGTGAGCCGCCATGTCGCTGACCATGTTTTTCAAAGCGTCGCCGGTGGGGATACCCTCTTTTGCGATGTCGTATCTTATTCCGAAAAGACGGATATCGCTTTTTGTTCCGTCAAGGTTTACGACAAAATTGCCCTCGTCGGAGTCGATGTAACCGCGATCGCCGTATGTCTTCGTTATAAGATTTGTATAATCGAAGAAGTTGGGGTTCGTACTGTCCGCTCCGCCGTCGTTATATATAATATTGCTGTCCTCGGTTTTGTCCGAAGCATCCGCAAAAAAAGGAATACTTGCGGAAAGAACCATCGCGGCGGTCATACCGCAAGCGAGGATCTTCGAAAACTTTTTCCTTGCCTTTGTCATTGAAAACTCTCCTATCCGAATTCCGCCGAACCTATCGGCGGATGAAAACGTTCAAGCCGAAATCATCTTTAATATTATACAACACAATCATTTTTTTTGCAAGACGTGAACCACGACTTTTTCGTGATTTTTCGAAACTTTTTGAGAACTTGAACCAAAATGCGATGAATATCGGACAAAAATAAGAAATGTCTTGCAAAAATCGCTTTGTTATGCTATAATATATTGAATTGACACAGGCAGTAGTTCGCCCATGACGAACACGGAGGAAAAATGGCTCAAATTCAAGCAGAAAAAACAGTTTCGACAGCAAAAGAAACTCAATATAAATTTGACAGAATTCCCGTTGTTGCGCTCCGCAACATCGTTGCGTTTCCGAACGCGGTCATTCATGTGGATATCGAAAGAAAACTTTCCGTCAATGCGGTAAAATATGCGTTCAACGAGGGAACGGACATTTTGCTTGTCGCGCAAAAAGACGCTGCGGCGGAGACCGTGGAAAGAGACAATCTTTTTGACACGGGTGTTTTGGCGACAGTAAATCAAATAGTAAAGACGGGCAAAGATGTTCTGCGCGTCGCTTTTGACTGCAAAGAAAGAGGACGTCTCGGAGAAGAACTGAAAGAGTCCGGTCAGACCATGTTTGCGGAAAGGCTCCCGATAGAAGAAAAAAAACTGGACGAATACGAATCCAACGAGGCGGCGGCGATACTTGAAGAGGTCAGAACCGTTTTCAACCGTATCAGCGAAGAAGATACAGACCTCTCCCCCGAGATCGAACTCTTTGTCGGAACGAATACGGATCTCGGCGTTGTTGCGGACTATATTGCGGCGAATTATCCGTTCAGGGCTTCCGAAAAACAAGCGCTGCTTGACGCGGTTGATCCCATCAAGCGCTCGGAAATATTGCTTGAATGTCTCGTCAGACAAATAGACATCAAAAACATTCAATCCTCGATCATGCAAAAAGTGCATTCGCGCATAGCAAAGAATCAGGCGGATTTCTTTTTGAGGGAACAACTTAAAGCGATAAAAGAAGAACTCGGCGATACAGAGGAGTATTACGAAGATGACGACGATGATCTTTACGAACTTCTCGACAAGTCGAAAATGCCCGACGAATGCTACAATTACCTGATAAAGGAAACAAAGAAATATTACAAAACGCCGATAGGTTCTCAGGAAGCGGCGGTTATCCGCACATATATAGAATCGTGTCTCGAAATCCCGTGGGGCGTGTACTCAAAGGAATCGGCAGACATCGAAAAAGCCCGCGACGTGCTCGAAAAAGACCATTATGGGCTTGAAAAAGTCAAGGAAAGAATACTTGAAACGATTGCGGTCAAACAAAGATTTCCCAACCATAAGGGACAGATACTTTGCCTTGTAGGCCCTCCGGGCACGGGCAAGACCTCGATAGCGCAGAGCGTTGCAAAGGCGCTTCACAGAAAGTTTGTCCGAATTTCACTCGGCGGCATCAACGACGAAAATGAAATCAGAGGTCACAGACGCACTTACGTTGCGTCCATGCCGGGTAAAATAATCGCAGGCATAAAAGAAGCGGGAACGATGAACCCGCTGATGCTGCTTGACGAAATAGACAAACTCGGTTCGGACAGACGCGGAGATCCTGCTGCGGCATTGCTTGAGGTGCTCGACCCCGAGCAGAACAAGACATTCAAAGACCACTATATAGATATGCCAGTCGATCTTTCCGAAGTGTTCTTCATCACCACGGCAAATGACGCGTCCGAGATTCCCGCCCCGTTGCTTGACAGAATGGACGTTATCGAACTGACGAGTTATACATACGAAGAAAAACTTCAAATCGCAAAGAAACATCTTGTTCCGAAGCAGTTTGCGAAACACGGGCTCAAAGCTTCCGAACTCAGAATAGACGCATCCGCGCTCAACGAAATAATTATGTTCTACACTCGCGAAGCGGGCGTGCGCGGACTTGAAAAGCAGATAGCGGCGCTTTGCAGAAAAGCGACCAAAAAGATGATAGAAGACAACTGCGACAAGGTTGTTATTTCAAAGAAAAACATTGCCGAATACCTCGGACCGAGAAAAGTTATTCAGGACAAGATTCCAGCAAAGGACAGAATAGGCGTTGTAACGGGACTTGCGTTCACCTCCGTCGGCGGTGAAATCATGCCGCTTGAAGTCAATGTTATGGAAGGCACGGGAAAGATAGAGCTGACAGGTTCTCTCGGCGACGTTATGAAAGAAAGCGCGAAAGCGGCGATAAGTTATATACGCAGCAATGCGTCCTCTCTCGGCATCAGCCCGACGTTCTACAAGGACAGGGATATACACATTCACGCGCCCGAGGGAGCGGTTCCGAAAGACGGACCGAGCGCGGGCTGTGCAATGGCGACCGCCCTTTACAGTCAACTTTCGTCAAAGCCGATTAAAAACGACGTTGCAATGACGGGAGAAATAACTATCCGAGGCGATGTGCTTGCGATAGGCGGTCTTAAAGAAAAGACCATGGCGGCATACAAAGCGGGAGTAAAAACAGTCATCGTACCGAAAGACAACAAACCCGACATATCGGAAATCGCGCAGGTCGTTCGCGACAATGTCGCGTTCGTATATGCGGACTCGATAAAAGACGTTTTCGCTGCGGCTTTGAGGTAAGAATATGGCTCTCAATTTTCAGAAAGCGGAGTTTCTCGACAGTTGTTTCGACGTTCGGAAAATGAAACTTCCGAAAAAACCGGAGATAGTGTTTGTCGGACGTTCAAACGTCGGAAAATCCTCTATGATAAATGCGGTTCTCGGCAGAAAAGCGTTGGCGAGAACATCGTCCACGCCAGGAAAGACGGTCAGCGTCAATTTCTACGGAATAGACGACAAGGTGTTCCTTACAGACCTGCCGGGTTACGGATATGCGCAGCGTTCGAAAGAACAACGTCAAAATTGGGGCAGTCTGATAGAAAGTTATCTGACGCTCGAAAACAGGGACATACGCCTTGTATGTATGCTGACGGACGCGCGGCACGACCCGACAAAAGACGATCTGCTGATGTATGATTATCTGATGAATACGGAATTTTTGTTCTGCGTAGTCGCAACCAAATGCGATAAGTTGAACAAAACCGAAACAGAAAAAAGAAGAAAATATCTTGCCGAAAAATTCGGTGCGGAACCTGTTATGTTTTCCGCACAGACAAAAGCGGGTGTTGAGCAGCTGCGTCAGATAATCGAAGACGTGACCGTTCCCGAAGACGAGGAAGAAGAACAATCCGAGGCGTAATCCGCACTCAAAAGGAAAGAATAAATATGAAAAACGCAAAGAACGGAAAAAAAGATTTCGCTAAAAAAGGCGGCAAAAAACCGTCTTACTCCCCTGTCGGCAAAAAGAAGCCTACCGCGAAAAAGAATATGCCGAAAAGACCCCGGTCCGTATTCGCGCCCGATAACGGCGTGGACAGCGAAAACGTGGTCGCGGGCAGAAATCCCGTTTCGGAACTGCTCAGAAGCGGCAGAACGGTTGACAAACTCTATGTCGCACACGGCGAACGCGAGGGCTCTATCGTAAAAATCATAGCGGAAGCGCGGGATATGGGGATTCCCGTTGTCGAGGCGGACAAATACAAACTTGAAAGCATTGCGGGAACATCGAACCACCAAGGAGTTGTTGCGTTTGCAACGGATTACGACTATTGCGACATCGACGATATTTTCGCTTATGCGGAAGAAAAGGGCGAAAAGCCGTTCATTGTGGTGCTTGACGGCGTGACAGACCCGCGAAATCTCGGTGCGATAATCAGAACTGCGGAATGCTGCGGCGTTCACGGCATAATCATTCCGAAACGCGGCTGCTGCGGGCTGACAACGACCGTGTTCAAAGCGGCGGCGGGTGCCTGCGAATATATGAAGATAGCAAAAGTCACAAATATTGCGGAAACGATAAGTGCGCTGAAAGAGCGCGGCGTTTGGACGTATGCGGCGGACGGAGACGGAGACTGCGACCTCTATTCGACCGATCTGACGGGTTCGACGGCAATTGTTCTCGGAGACGAGGGCAAAGGCATTTCCCGCCTTGTCAGACAAAGATGCGACGGCGTTATAAGCATTCCGATGTTCGGAAACATAAACTCTCTGAACGTTTCCGTTGCGGGCGCGGTGATGATGTATGAAGCCGTGCGCAGAAAACTCGAAAAAGAAAAGACGGAGGGCTGATATATGCCACGCCCACGTCATACTTTGCAAGAACAGTATTACAAGGCGCAAAAACTGCAAAAAGAGTATTTGATAAAAACAATTATCTGCGTTGTTGCCACCGTGGCGGCGATAGCGACCGTACTGCTGCCTACGGATATGCGGCTGAAAGCGGAAATAACCACGGCGCTTGCGGTCGCCGTCTGCGCGGTATGTTACAAAGAACTTTACGAGGGCATAATCTCCGTATTCGGAGGACTGCCGACAAACGACACGCTGAACGCGTATGCCATGCTTGCGGCGCTTTTACAAAGTATTTTTACGATATTCGTACCGTCCTCGGGCAAACTTTATGCGTGGGTGGTATTCATCTCCTGCACAGTTTCGACCGTGATGAAATACGTTTACGTTCTCGAAATTCCGCAGAACCTGAAAACCATACGCAAAAACAAAATTTACTGCGTCGAGGACGCCCGAGTGCCGCTTGACAAAAGATATATAGACAGAGCGTGCATAACATACCGCATGAAACGCATTCCGAATGTTGTGGGAAAGACTTTTCGCAACGACGCGTGCGAAAGCGCGGGCTTCAAGTATGTTCCTTGGGTGATTCTCGCATCGGCGGTTGTTTCCGTTGCGGCGGGGCTCATACACGGAAGAAACGCACTGTTTTCAACGCTTGTTCTGACGCTGGGAATATGCGCGGGCTTTACGGGAGAAGTCTCATTCGTACTCCCCTACAATTCGGCGCAAAAAAGATTGAAAGAACTCGGCTGTATGATTTTCGGAGCGTTTTCGATAGACCGTCTCAAAGACGTTCGGACACTTATAGTCAAAGATAAAGACCTCTTCCCCGACGATTGCGCTGCGATATCCGACATAAAATTCATCAAAGCGGAATATATGTCCGAAACGGTCGAATATTTGGCATTGATATTGAGAAAAATCAAAAGCCCGCTGTATGCGTCGATGGAAAGATACATTTTTCGTGCGGACGAATCGCTTCACTCGGTGGAAAACTTCAAGGCGGTTCAGGAACACGGCTTTGCGGCAACGATTGACGGGCGCGAAGTGCTTTACGGAACAAGAAATCTGCTGTTGTCCTACGGCATAAAGCCGCTTCCGCAGGAAAAAGAAGCGGAGCAGACCTCAAGAGGTTTCAGCACGGCTTACACGGTTATTGACGGAACTGTTTCCGCGGTTGTGTTTGCGGAATACAAAGCCGACCCGAAATTGAAAAAAGCGGTTGAGAGAGTCGGACGCGACATAACCGTAATAGTCCAGACCGAAGACCCTCTCGTTACGGAAGCGACGGTTCAAAAGAGATACAGTCTGACAAACGCAACGATGACCGTTGCAACGGCGGAAGAGACAAGAAAACTGAACGCCGTCAGAAAAAGACTGACAAGAGGTAAAAAAACAAGACCCGTTATGCTTTCGACAAAAAGCGCGCTCGGAACGCTTTCGGGCATAGAAATGGCGCAGCAGCTTTCGTCCGCGCTGACCGCAAGCGTTCGAATCAAGCAGATAAGCGTTTTCACGGGGCTTGCGCTCACCGCGATAGCGGCGCTTGCGGTTCCCGCGTTGCTCTCCCCTGTTTGGGTTCTTGTTTTCAATATTATATGGACGCTGCCCGTTATCGGGTTGTCGTTCGGATTTATTCTGAAATAAAAGTTTAATCATATTTACGGAGGCAAACATATATGTCCGGACATTCCAAATGGAAGAATATCATGCACAAAAAGGAGAAGACCGACAGCCAGCGCGCAAAAGTCTTCACCAAAATCGGAAGAGAGATAATTCTTGCGGTTAAAGAGGGCGGTCCCGACCCCGCGTCGAACTCGAAACTCAAAGATCTTATCGCAAAAGCGAAGGACAACAACGTTCCCAACGACAATATCGACCGCGTTATAAAGAAAGCGTCGGGTGCCGAAAACTCCGACAATTTTGAAGAGATAACCTACGAGGGTTACGGTCCGTGCGGAATAGCTGTTATCGTTGAATGCCTGACAGACAACAGAAACAGAACC
>OJNX01001111.1_pt1 | contig 15858 bp, 13 predicted proteins | sample 1598021 | NCBI WGS metagenome assembly OJNX01 (sample SAMN01915227, study PRJEB22387) | human gut metagenome | isolation source: stool | host: Homo sapiens | place: USA | reverse complement strand
TGAGCGGCATTTTTTAATATTTTCTATAAATTTAAATTAAAAGTTGTTTTTAATGTAATTTGGTGTTAAAATATAGATATGTATCAAAAAATGCATTAATAATGGAGAGTGATTTTAATGAGAAAAAAATTAATAGTTGGAAATTGGAAAATGAATTATACAATAACAGAGGCCGAAGCTTTTGTAAGTGGTATAAAAGATAGAATAAATACAGATCTTGTAGATGTGGCAATCTGTCCAAATTTTGTATCACTTGGAACAGTATCAAAACTACTTGAAAATACCAATATACATCTTGGAGCTCAAAATGTATATTATGAAGATAAAGGTGCATATACTGGTGAAACATCAGCTCCAATGCTAGTTTCAGCATTTGTAGATTTCTGTATAGTAGGTCATAGTGAAAGAAGAAGTATATTTAATGAAACAGATGAGATTGTGAATAAAAAAGTAAAAAAATTACTTGAAAATAATATAAAACCAATAATTTGTGTAGGTGAAACTTTAGAACAAAGAGAAAATGGAACAATGTTTGACGTTGTAGCAAAGCAATTAGATAAATGTATAGATGGAATACTAGGTGATGATTTAAAAAGAAATATTGTAATTGCCTACGAACCAATATGGGCTATTGGCACAGGGAAAACAGCAAGCAGTGAAGATGCAAATAAAATGTGTCATTTTATACGTAAAGCTATAGAAACAAAATATGGTGCAAGTGTTTCAGAAAGAGTAAGAATTCTATATGGAGGAAGTGTTAAGCCATCTAATGCTTCAGAAATACTTAATATGGAAGATATAGATGGAGCGTTAGTCGGAGGTGCAAGCCTTAAAAATGATTTCGTAGCTATTGTAAATTACGACTAAAGGTGATATAATTATTAATGCAAAAAAATAGAGGAGATGTTAATTATGCATGGAAATAAACAATATATACTTATGATAATGGATGGGGTTGGACTAAATGATGAGAGTAAAGGAAATGCTTTTAAACTAGCAAACACCCCAAATTTAGATAAGTTAATATCAAAATATCCAAATACATATATAGCAACAAGCGGTATGGCTGTTGGACTTCCTGAAGGTCAAATGGGAAATTCTGAAGTTGGACATACAAATATAGGTGCAGGAAGAATAGTATATCAAGACTTAACAAGAATAACTAAGGAAATTAATGATGGTGATTTTTTTAAAAATGAAGAATTTTTAAAAGCAATAGAGAATGTAAAAAATAACAATAGTTCTTTGCATTTAATGGGACTTTTATCTGACGGAGGAGTTCACTCTCATAATTCTCATTTATATGCATTACTAAAACTTGCAAAAGAGCAAGGTGTAGAAAATGTATATATTCATGCTTTCTTAGATGGAAGAGATACACCTCCAACATCTGCTATAGAATACTTAAAAGAACTTGAGGAAAAAATAAAAGAAATTGGTGTTGGAAAAATAGTTACTCTTGCTGGAAGATATTATGCAATGGATAGAGATAAAAGATGGGATAGAGAAAAACTTGCATATGATGCAATGGTAAATGGAATTGGTAATAAATTTAAAACGGTTCAAAAAGCTGTTGAAAATTCATATGAAGCACAAGAGTTTGATGAATTTGTAAAACCAATTGTAATTACTGATGAAGAAGGAAATGAAATAGCTAAAATTAAAGATAAAGATTCAGTAATATTCTTTAACTTTAGACCAGATAGAGCAAGACAAATTGTAAGAGTAATCACAGAGCCAGATTTTAACGAATTTGAAACTGTAAAAATGAACAATTTATATTTTGTTACAATGACTGAATATGATGAGACTTTAAATCATGTACATGTTGCATACAAACCTCAAGTGTTAAAGAATACTTTGGGTGAAGTATTATCAAATAGAGGATATACACAAGTAAGATGTGCCGAAACTGAAAAATATGCACATGTAACATTCTTCTTTAATGGTGGAGAAGAAAAACAGTATAAAGGTGAAGATAGAATACTTGTTGCATCTCCTAAAGTTGCTACATATGACTTAAAACCTGAAATGTCTGCTTATGAAGTAACTGATAAAATTATAGATGCAATCGAATCTAAAAAATATGATGTGATAATCATGAACTATGCAAATGGTGATATGGTTGGACATACTGGAATTATAGAAAAGGCAATTGAAGCTGTTGAAGCTTTAGATACATGTGTTGGTAAAGTAATATCAAAACTAGAAGAAGCAGGAGGGGAAGCTTTAATTACAGCAGATCACGGTAACTGTGAATATATGCTTGATTTAAAAACTGGTGAACCTATAACTTCACATTCTACATTTGATGTTCCACTTATAGTTGTATCAGATAGAGTAAAGGCTTTAAAAAATGGAAGACTTTGTGATTTAGCACCAACTCTTCTTGCACTTATGGGAGAAGAAAAACCATCTGAGATGACAGGAGAAAGCTTAGTAGAGTTATAGCAGAAAAAATCGTATAATAAAGGAGGCTTTAGATGGAATATAATGATATGGAAGATGATGAGTATGATCCACTTAAAGATACTGGTTCTACTGCCTATTGGATGAATGAATGGGAAAAGGAGAAAAAGGCAAAGGAAGAAGAAGAAAAAAAACTTTCTGAACTTGTTGACATATATGTAAAATGTACTAATCCAAGATGTGGTTATGTAAGTAAAAGCATAAAAAAAGTAGAATTTAGATATGTTGATGAAATAATGCAGAAATATTCTAATTCTAAATGTCCTATATGCGGTCATAAAGGTTTTAAACTTATTTCGAAGAAAGAATTTGAAAAACTAGATGCTGAATTTAAGAAAAAACAACATGAAAAAGAAAAAAAGGAAAAATTAGATATAAAAAAGAAGTTAGAAGTTATAAATTCAAATATTAGGGATGATGTTGAAGATTTAATGGAAGATTTGAATTCTAGACTAATTGATGGAAAAATGTCGCCAAAAACTTTTGTAAATATTTTCTATAAATTATCTGTAAATATTGCTAAAAGATATACAAAAGATATTCCAGGAAGTCTTGATCCTTCATATTACAAGGCCATTTTATCAATTTGCGATATTGCTTTAGATAAATATAACGTTAAAGAGGATGCTGAAACAATATTAAGGAAGATGGATGAGAATATCGAAGAAAGTAAATTGTATATTGCTGAATATGAATACTATATAAATGATGAAAAATATTCTATAGCTGACTATGAGATGAATGAAAGAGTAAAAGAATATGAAAATAGCAAAGATAATTTATTTAAACAAGAAAGGATGAAGGAAATAGAAAAAAAATATCAAGATAGAAAAAAAGAACTAGCAGAAAAGGCAGATAAAAGAATTGAAAGAAGAAGGTTAAGAGAACTTTCTATATAATATTTAAGAGGGTTATATATGAATGAAAATGAAATAAGGAATAATCAAATAAATGAACTAAAAGGAAATGTGATAAAAAAAGCAAGCGATTTGTTTGGTAAAGCTAAAGACGATTTGCAAATTAAACGAAGGTTAGATATTTTAATTCAAAGATATGTACCATATATTCTCGATAGCTATGGCATAAGAAATGTAGATGAAAATGTACAAGATGTAATATATGAATCTTTGCAAACAGTGTATAATTTAGATAAAAACTTAGATAAAAAAGAAGATATGTTTGATAATATACTAAATTATAGTATAGAATCAAGAAGAGAAGAAATCATAAATACTAACAATAATGATTTAAAGTATGAACTTGTAGATGTAAATAATGAATTCTTTAGCAGATATCTTGACGAAAAAGAAAAAATTGATAGAAATGAAAAAGCTGAACAAGATGAGAATTTTACTCATGAGCCTGAATTTAAAAGTAAAGTAAGGCAAATACTTGAAAGAAAAGGAATACAAAATGAAGAAGTTATATATGAGATTGAAAATAGAGTAAAAAATACAGTAGGTCATATATATGAAGATTATAACGAAACTGATAAGAGTATATCTGAAAATTTAGAGTATATTTGTGATGAAGAATTAGGTAAATATGAACAACAAGTTACTACAAGTAGATCAGATGTAAAACCTGAAAGTAAAGAAAAAAATGATTTTACAGATTTCTTACATGAGGGTGTTAACTCAGAAAAAGAAATTGTTGAAAATGATATAGATAATGTAAATAATGAGGGTGAACCTAATAAAGATGACCTTAATAAAGATAATAAAAAAAATGCTTTACCAAATAATATAATCTATTAATTAATTTGTTATTTGCTATAGTTTTGCTATAGTTAATATATATAATATAAAAATAAGGAGGAATTTTTTATGAAACAATACTTAGAAATAGAATCTATTTATGCAAGAGAAATATTAGATTCAAGAGGAAATCCAACTGTAGAAGTTGAGGCTATTGTAGAAGGAGGATTTGTAGGACGTGCTGCAGTTCCATCTGGTGCTTCTACTGGTGCTTTTGAAGCAGTAGAATTAAGAGATGGAGATAAATCAAGATATCTTGGAAAAGGTACAACAAAAGCAGTAGATAATGTAAATGATATTATTGCTCCTGAAATAGAAGGAATGAATGCTTTAGATCAAGTTGAAATAGATAAAGCAATGATTGAACTTGATGGTACTGAAAATAAAGGAAAACTTGGTGCAAATGCTATACTAGGTGTATCACTTGCTGTAGCAAGAGCAGCTGCTGAAGCTTTAGGAGTAAGTTTATACAACTATTTTGGTGGTGTAAATGCTAAAGTTTTACCAGTTCCAATGATGAATATATTAAATGGTGGTAAACACGCAGACAATAGTGTTAATATCCAAGAATTTATGATAATGCCAATAGGTGCTGAAAGTTTCAAAGAAGCTCTTAGATGGTGTGCTGAAGTATTCCATAACTTAAAATCAGTATTAAAATCAAAGGGACTTGCAACTTCAGTTGGAGATGAAGGTGGATTTGCTCCAAATCTATCTAAAGATGAAGAAGCTTTACAAGTAATAGTTGAAGCAATTGAAAAAGCAGGATACAAACCAGGAGAAGACTTTAAAATTGCAATTGATGCTGCTGCGACTGAAATGTATGATGAAGCTAAGAAAAAAGGTGAAGAAGGAAAATACTATTTCTGGAAATCAGACAAAATGTACACTTGTGAAGAAATGGTTGCTTTCTGGGAAGATTTAGCATCTAAATATCCAATTATATCTTTAGAAGATGGTCTTGCTGAAGAAGATTGGGAAGGATGGAAATTACTTACAGAAAAACTAGGAAATAAAATTCAATTAGTAGGTGATGATCTATTTGTTACAAATACAAAAAGATTACAAAAAGGTATTGATATGAAAGTTTCAAATTCAATCCTTATCAAACTTAACCAAATAGGAACAGTAACTGAAACAATAGATGCTATATCTATGGCAAATAGAGCTGGAATGACAGCTGTAGTATCTCACAGATCAGGTGAAACTGAAGATACAACAATTGCAGATTTAGTTGTTGCTATGAATGCAGGACAAATTAAAACTGGTGCTCCTTCAAGAACTGATAGAGTATGTAAATATAACCAATTATTAAGAATCGAAGAAGAATTAGGATCTGTAGCTGAGTATGCAGGTAAAAAAGCATTCTTTAATTTAAAATAATTATATAAAATATTCCCAAGTAAATTTATTTGCTTGGGAGATTTATTTATATGCAAGCAAGGTACAAAAAAATAATAAAAAAATATATATCAATTGACACCAAGAGTAAAATATAATATACTATAATAGATAAAATTACTGTTGTATTTTGTCACAGTTTTTGTATAGGGGGAAAAAATGAAAAGGAAAAACGTATTAAAGGTTGTAGCAGCATTTATGCTTGTTACCATTATATCAGTATCAACTTGTATATTTGCAGATGTTGGAAACATAAACAGATACGATAGTGGATCATCATCTAGTAGTTCACATTCTAGTAGTTCTTCTAGCTATTCAGGTTCTTCGTATTCTGGAAGTTCACACTCAAGCTCTAGTAGTGATGGAGGTTCAATATGGGGACTTTTGATAGCAATTGTAGCTATAGGAATAGTTGTATTTGCAGTTGGTAAATCTAAAGGAAAAATAAATAACTTAAAAGATATGACTGATTTAAATAAAGTTGGAGATATATTGAATGATTTAGCAAATGGATCTTCAAATTCATCAATAAAAACAAATACAAAAGGTATTGCAGATGAAATTAGACAGACTGATCCAGAATTCTCAGAAGAAAAATTCTTATCTTGGACAAAAGATGTCTTTGTTAAATTACAAGCAGCATGGACAGCAAGAGATTGGAAAATTATTAGACCATTTGAGTCAAATGAATTATTTGAACAACATAATGCACAGTTACAAGAATATATTAATAATAATAGGATAAATATGATAGAAAGAGTTGCAGTAGAATCAGCAGAATTAATGAGCCATAAAGTAGATGGAGATAAAGAAATGGTTGAAGTATACTTAAAAGCTGTTATGAAAGACTACATTATAGATGCTACAACTAAGGAAGTTGTTGAAGGAAATAAAAATACAGATTGGCATATGAAATATAAACTTACATTTGTAAGAAAAAATGGTGTAAAAACTCATGCCGGAACAAGTAACAAATCAACAACTAACTGTCCAAATTGTGGAGCACCAACTGAAATAACATCAGCAGGACAATGTGAATATTGTGGAAGTGTTATAACAACAGGTGAACATGATTGGGTACTTTCAGGACTTGAAGGAATAAAATAATAAATAAAAAAATAAGGGCTAAGTTATTTAGCTTAGTCCTTAATTAATTTAAGGAGGAATAAAAATGGGATTAATTAAAGCAGCGGTAGGAGCAGTAGGCTCTACTTTACATGATCAATGGAAAGAGGCAATAAGATGTGAAAATATGCCAAATGATGTATTAATGGTAAAAAAGACTACACCAAATGGAGTTATTTCAAATGGAAGTACTGTTATCGTAGGACCTGGACAATGTGCTATTATATATGATAATGGTAGAATTGTAGATGCATCTGCAGAAGAAGGTGTATATACATTTAGTGATTCATCAACACCATCACTATTTGCAGGACAATTTGGTGGAATGTTTAAAGAGATGTGGCAAAGATTTACATATAATGGTGCAACAGCTAAACAACAAGCTGTATTTTTCTTCAATATAAAAGAAATATTAGATAACAAGTTTGGAACACCAGCTCCAGTACCATATAAAGATTGGGGCCATCCAATAATGAATGCAAGAACTAATTCATATCTTGCAATGAGTGTTGAAGTAAAATGTTTTGGTAAATATACATTTAGAATTTCAGATCCATTCTTATTTATGTCACAAATAGCTGGAACAGCTGATGTATACAGAAAAGCTGATTTAGTAGAACAAATGAGATCTGAAGTTATAGGAGCGTTCTCTAATGTAATGAACAGCTTAGGAAGTGATAAATATAAAATAGAAGTACTTGAACTTCCAAACAAAACTGATGAAATAAAGAAAATAATGGATGAAAATGTATTTGACGAACCAATTAGAAAAAGAGGTATCTCACTTGTTTCATTTATTGTTGAAAGTCTAACTTTAGATGATAAATCTAAAGAGAAAATTGATAATTACGAAATTGGTGGAGATGCATATCAACAACAAGGTGTAATGACTGGTGCATACGCAAATGCTGTTCAAAATGCTGCTAGTAATTCAAATGGTGCAGCAAATGGATTTATGGGAATAGGTATGATGAATATGGCAAGTGGAAATGCTTTTGGTGGCGTTGCAAATGGAAATGGTGCAGCTCCAATGACACCACAACAAGATGCTGCTACAAAAGCTCAAACACCTGTAAAACCAGAAGTTCCAGTTGAAGCTCCAGCAACACCTGAGGTGGCAGAGGAAAAACCACAAAATAGTTCTTGGAAATGTTCTAAATGTGGAGCTGAGAATAATGGTAAATTCTGCACAGAATGTGGTGAGAAAAAAGTAGAAGCTAAGTTCTGCACAAATTGTGGAAATAAGCTTGATTCAGATGCGAAATTTTGCCCAGAATGTGGAACAAAGGCATAAGATATAACTAATAATATATATATAATTTAAAATTTCATTTAGAGATACATAAAAATGGAACCTTATTAAGCTATGACAAAATGGTTTGTTGCCATTTGTCTCCTTTCTAAAAGGTTACGAAAGGGTTAATAAATAAGTGTTAAAGCAACTAGAAGGCAGCTTGAGGTTGTCTTCTTCTTTTGTGTATAAAATTATCATCTATTAATAAAATAATAATAGCACAGCTGGAAATTGCGATTCTTGATAAATATATCGGACAAATTTAAGATAAATGAGTGGATACAGAAATTTAAGTAAATAAAAAACAAGGTCTTAAAAGTGAATTTTTAGGACTTTATTTTTTTACTAAAAATCATGCAAAATTAATGATAAAATTCAAAGATAAAAAAAGTAAGAACAAAGTTTCGCAAAAGTATTGAAAAAGATTAAAAAATATGGTATAAATGTAGAAAATAAATTAGAAATCCAAATGTCTAGAAATAGTAGACATTTGAGAAAAAGAGGTAATCATGGAGCAAAATAATGAATTAAAATTATTTGAAGATAAAAAAATTAGAGCAAAATGGGATGAAGAAAAAGAAAAATGGTATTTTTCGGTCGTAGATGTGGTTGCAGTTTTAACAGATAATGATTATCAGTCAGGTAGAAAATATTGGAAAACATTAAAAATGAGATTAAATAAGGAAGGAAGTGAGTTGGTAACAAATTGTTACCAACTGAAAATGCAATCATCTGATGGAAAGTATTATAATACTGATGTAATGGATGTAAAGAAAATTTTAAGATTAATTCAATCAATACCATCTAAAAAAGCAGAACCATTTAAACTATGGTTAGCTCAAGTAGGAAAAGAACGAATAGATGAAGCATATGATCCAGAAATAGCAATAAATAGAGCATTAGATATATACAGAAAAAAAGGATATTCAGAAGAATGGATAAATCAAAGGTTAAAAACAATAGATATAAGAAAGGAATTTACGGATGAACTAAAAGAAAAAGGAATAAGCGAGGCAAAAGATTTTGCAATATTAACAAATATTTTAACACAGGCTTGGAGTGGACATTCAGTAAAAGAATATAAAAATTTAAAAGGTTTAAAAAAGGAAAATTTACCAGATAATATGACTAATATGGAATTAGTACTTAATATGCTAGCAGAAACATCTTCTACAGAAATTTCAAAAAGTAAAAAAGAAAAAGGATTTATGGAAGCACAAGACTCTGTCATAGAAGGGGGAAATATAGCCAGAGTTGCGAGAGAACAATTAGAAAGAAAGACAGGAAAAAAAGTTGTATCTGATAAAAATGCTAAAGAAATAAGGAAATTGAATTCTGGTAAAGAATAGTTTTTTGAAATCACAAGAAAAAATTTAGTATGTCTAATATTCTCGGTTATATTAGAAAATTTGCCAATCTCATATAAAAGAGATATAAAAAAAGCAATAAAAATTCTAAAGGAAAATAATTCAAAAGAAATATTTATATTTGGTTCACTTGTTAATGGAAACTATAATGAAAATTCTGATATAGATATAGCCGTTAGAGGATTAAGTCAAGATAAATTTTATAAAGTAGCTAGTATTTTGTTATTTGAGCTAGAAAATGAATTTGATCTTATTGATTTAGACGATGAACAAAATGGATTTTCACAAATATTATTAAAAATAGGAGGTTTACTTAAAGTTGGATGATAAAATAATAAAAGAACAAATTATGTTTAAAATTACAGAAATTGATAGATTATTTTTGGAGTATAAAGTAATTTTTGAGCGATTAAAAACATGCGATCCTGATTTGTTCGATACCACTATACTTGCAAGTATATTACACTCTTTTTATAATGGCATAGAAAATATTTTTAGTATAATTGCTAAAAATATTGATAAACATGTACCTAATGGTAATAAATCACATCAGGAACTATTGTTACAAATGCTTAATTCAAATAATTGTAGAACAAGAGTTATTGATGAAAAACTTTATTTAAAACTAAGGGAATACGCTACATTTAGACATTTTTATAGACACGCTTATTCTTATCAAATAAACTGGGAAAAAATGCAACCACTTGTAATAGATATTTTCGAAGTTTGGGATAATTTCAAAGAAAATTTAGGATATTTTCTTAAAATATTATAGATAAAAAATTATTAATAAAGAGGTGTATATATGGCAAAGTTATATTTTAGATATGGAACAATGGGATCTGGTAAATCAATTGATTTGTTAAAAGTTGCATATAATTATGAGGAAAGGAACCAAAAATGTTTGCTTATGGTTCCAAGTATAGATAACAGATATGGAGTTGGAAAGGTTACAACTAGAATTGGTATTTCAAGGGAGGCATATATAATAAATGAAGATACTAATATTTATGAATATGTATCATCTTTATCTGAAAAGCCAAATTGTATTCTAGTAGATGAATGTAATTTTTTAACTAAAAAACATGTAAACGAATTATCAGATGTAGTAGACTTTTTAGAAATTCCAGTTATATGTTATGGACTTAGGGCTGATTTTAAATGCGAATTATTTGAAGGTTCAGAGGAATTAATGGCAATAGCAGATAAAATTGAAGAAATAAAAACAATATGTGAATGTGGAAGAAAAGCAACTATAAATATGAGATATAAAGATGGAAAAGCAATAATTGACGGTGATAAAATAGTTGTTGGTGGAAATGAAATGTATAAAGCAGTATGCAGAAAATGCTATAAAAAGTATATAGAAAAATAGTTATATTTTTGTTATAAGTCAAAATTAGACAATTTTCTAATTTGACTTTTTTTTATTTTCGGTGTATAATATAAGCTATGTATATTGAGTTCGTGTTAAAATTATATTTTAGAATATAATAGTAGTAATACTATAATATATATTGATCGTGGTTAAGGTAAATTGAAAAGTAAATATTAAAGGAGGAATAATAATTTAATGGAAGACAAAAAAGATTACAAAAGAAAGGGGCAAACTGCGCCTTTAACAAAAAGAAATAATTCAAGTTCTAGAGGTAATAAAACAACTAGAACACCTAGAACAAATAGAAAAGATAAAAATGATGTATTAAATAATAAAGAGTTAGTAAAGGATACAAAGAAGAAATTATTAAAAAAGGGACCAAATGTTGAATTCTTAAATATGGATACAAAACCTGTTGTACCTAAATCATCTAAACTGGCTGTATTCACAGATGCTAAACTTAAAATAATTCCACTAGGTGGTATGAATGAAATCGGTAAAAATATGACTGTTTTTGAATACAAAGATGAAATAATAGTCGTAGACTGCGGACTTGCATTTCCAGAGGATGATATGTTAGGTGTTGATTTAGTAATTCAAGATATAACATACTTAGAAAGAAATAAAGATAAAGTAAAAGCTTTATTTATAACTCATGGACATGAGGATCATATAGGTGCAATACCATATTTCTTAAAGAAAATAAATGTACCAATTTATGGAACAAAATTAACATTAGGACTAATTAAAGCAAAATTGATAGAACATCACTTAGAAAAAAGTACAAAGCTAAAATGTGTAAAACCACGTGACGTTATAGCTTTAAAACACTTTAAAGTAGAATTTATAAGAATGACACACTCAATTGCAGATTCAGCAGGACTTGCAATAAAGACACCTGTTGGAACAGTAGTACATACAGGAGATTTCAAGGTGGATTATACACCAATAGATGGCAAACCAATGGATTTTGCAAGACTTGCAGAACTTGGTGAAGAAGGGGTAACGCTTTTAATGTCTGATAGTACAAATGCTCAAAGAGACGGATATACTATGTCAGAAAGTATAGTAGGACATGAATTTGATAAAATATTTACAAACTGTAAAAAAAGAATAATAGTTGCAACATTTGCATCAAATATACACAGAATGCAACAAATAATGAATGCTGCTGTAAAATGTAACAGAAAAGTATCAGTTGTTGGTCGTAGTATGGTAAATGTTCTTGCAGTTTCACAAGAACTAGGATATTTAGAGGTACCAGAAGGAACTATTATTGATATAGATAAAATAAATAACTATAATCCTGAAGAATTATTAATAATTACAACAGGAACACAAGGTGAACCAATGTCTGCACTTAGCCGTATGTCAGCAGGTGAGCACAAAAAAGTTCAAATAACACCAGATGATTTAGTAATTTTCTCATCATCTGCTATACCTGGTAACGAAAAATCAATTGATAAAGTAATTGATGAACTAGAAAAATTAGGTGCTGAAGTTATATACAATCAACTTGCAGATGTACACGTATCAGGTCATGCTTGCAAAGAAGAATTAAAATTAATGTTATCATTAGTAAAACCAAAATATTTTATGCCAGTTCATGGTGAGTATAGATTTTTAAAAATGCATGGTGAACTTGCAGTTGAAACAGGTACACCAAAAGAAAATATATTTATAATGGAAAATGGTAGAACTCTTGAAATTGGAAAGCATGATGCTAAAATTACAACTCAAGTACCATCTGGTATGATACTTGTAGATGGACTTGGTGTTGGTGATGTTGGAAATATTGTAATTAGAGATAGACAATTATTATCTGAAAATGGTGTTATAATAGTTGTTGTAACACTAGATAGAAAAACTGCAAAAGTAATTTCAGGACCAGATATAGTAACTCGTGGATTTGTTTATGTAAGAGAAAGTGAAGACTTAATGGAAGAGATAAAAGAAGTTGCAAAAGATGAACTTGATAGATGTGATAAAGAAAATATTCGTGAATGGTCTAATATAAAATCAAATCTAAGAGATAACTTAATGCGTTTTGTATATTCTAAAACAAAACGTCAACCAATGATACTTCCAATATTAATGGATGTAGATTTAGATAAAAATAGAAATTAATATTTAAGGTGATTGAAAATGGATGAAAATTTAAAAGAAAAATATGAGAAACTTGCAAATTTAATATTTCCAGATGTAACAGAAACTGTAGAAGATTTAGAAAAAAGATATCCTGAAAGGAATTTAAAAGAAGGAGCCTGCGTAACACGTTTTGCTCCTTCTCCTACAGGATTTTTGCATACTGGAGCTTTGTTTACTTCACTTATAAATAAAAAACTTGCAAACCAAACAGGTGGGGTATTTTTTCTTAGAATAGAAGATACTGATAGAAAAAGAGAAGTAAAAGATAGTGTAAAAGACTTGACTACCCAAATGAGAGAATTTAATATTTCACCAGATGAGGGAGTTATTGAAGAAGGAAAAGAAATTGGTGATTATGGTCCATATACTCAAAGTAAGAGAGAAAAAATATATAGAATTTGTGCAAAACATTTACTTTTAAAAGGACTTGCATATCCATGCTTTTGTACACCAGAAATGTTACAAAAGACACATGATTATCAAGAAGAACATAAAATTGTACCTGGGTATTATTCAGTATATGCAAAATGTAGAAATATATCAGTTGATGAATATATATCAAGGATTGAAGCTGGAGAAAAATATATTTTAAGATTTAGATCAAATGGATCTCACTTAAAAAAAGTAAGTTTTAAAGATGGTATAAAAGGAAAAATTGATATAGCGCAAAATGACCAAGATATAGTAATTATAAAATCTGATGGACTTCCAACTTATCATTTTGCACATGTTTGTGACGATCATTTTATGAGAACAACACATGTTATAAGGGGAGAAGAATGGGTATCTTCAGTTCCTATTCATTTAGAGTTATTCTATGCTATGGGATTTAAGGCACCAGTCTTTGTACATATTCCAAGTATAATGAAATTGGATGGTACATCTAAGAGAAAGCTTAGTAAAAGAAAAGATAGTGAAGCTGCTGTATCATACTTCTTAAAAGCAGGATATCCAGTAGAATCAGTAAATGAATATCTTTTAACTCTAATTAATTCAGACTTTGAAAACTGGAAAAGAGCTCATAAAAATGGGAGTAATGATTTATTTGAGCTTAAATTAAAAAAGATAAATACTTCAGGTGCGTTATTTGACAATGTAAAATTAAATGACGTATCAAAAGAAGTAATATCAAGAATGAATAGTGATGAAGTATTAAATGCTGTTATTGATTGGGCAAAAAAATATAATGAAGAAGTATATAACCTGATTTCTAAAGATGAGGCGTATAGTAAAAAAATCTTTGCTTTAGAAAGAGATGGAGCAAAAAAAATACGTAAAGATATATATAAATGGGAAGACATTATACCTACTTTCTTTTATTTCTTTGATGAATATTTTAAAGAAGATATAAAAGAAGGATATGATTTTAGAATTACAGATAAATTGACTAAAGAAGTTATTTTAGATGTAATAGAGAAATATTCTAGTATATATAACGAAAATGATGATAAGGATACTTGGTTTAGCAGAATGAAGGAACTTGCAAATAATCTTGGATTTTGTACTAATATGAAGGAGTATAAAGAAAATCCAGATAATTTTGTAGGAAGTATTGCAGATTTTTCAGATATAATAAGGACTTCTGTTACAAATAGGCATAATACACCAGATATATATGAAATAATGAAAATACTTGGAAAAGATAGGGTTATTGGTAGATTTAACAGTGCAAATTTAAGCATTAAGTAAATATATGAAATGGGATGAATAGAAAAATCATCTCATTTTTTATTTATATGTATCAAAAACGTGAAACTTTTTAAAATTATATGTATCAAAAACGTGAAATTTTTCCAAATTTTATATATCAAAAACGTGAAACTTTATTTTTTAGTATTGACATATATATTAAAAATATATAAAATATTTGTGTTAATAGTTAACAATAATAAACATTTTGTATTAAGTAAAAAGGAGTTATTATGCAAAATTTAAAAGAAAATATAGAAAAATTAAATAATTATCTATCAGATACTAGTTATAATGATATAGATATAGTAGATTTAATAAAATATTTATCAAGTAAGTTTGGAGTAAAACAAGAAATTCAAAAAGAAAAGTATCAGAGGTTAGAAGAATACATAGGAGATAGCAAAAAAGTATTACTCGTTCTTGTAGATGGACTTGGATATTATAAGGTAAATGAATTAACTGATAGTTCAATATTAAAGAAAAATTTAAGGACAGGTATAAGAACAGTAAATCCAACTTCAACAGCATGTGTACTTACAAGTGTATGTAGTGCAAAATATCCATCAGAACACGGAATTTTTGGATGGTGGCAGTATTTAAGAAGCAAAAACTTAAATTACTGTCCACTTCCTATGGTTGAAAGAAAAACAGGGAAAAAAGTTGAAGATAAAGGAATTAATATAAAGGAAGTATTTGAATTTGAAAGTATATTTGAAAAACTAAATACTACTGTTAATATTTCAATGCCTAGGGAAGTAATAGCATCTAGTTATTCTAAAATGTTCTCAGGTAGTAAAGCAAATACTCATGGCTTTTATTCTATTAGAGAAGGTTTTATGAATATGTCTAAGAAACTAAAGAATTCAGATACGTCTTTTAGCTATTTATATATTGATGGACTTGACGCTGCCTCTCATATGTATGGAGTAAATAGTCAAGAGGTTAAAAATATAATATCTGAAGTTGAAGAGGGTATAAAATTTATAAAGAACGATAATGATGATGTAAAAATAATTGTGATAGCTGATCATGGACAAGTTGATATGGTAAGTATGATGTACTTAAATCAAAATACGGATTATACTAAATATTTTTATGCTCTTCCAAGTATAGATACAAGAATGATAAGCTTCTTTGTAAAAGATGAAGCAAAAGAAGAATTTGAAGAAAAATTTTTAAGTGAATTTAATAAAGATGTAATTTTATTAAAAAAATCAGAGATAGAAA
>OJNX01001109.1_pt1 | contig 15877 bp, 16 predicted proteins | sample 1598021 | NCBI WGS metagenome assembly OJNX01 (sample SAMN01915227, study PRJEB22387) | human gut metagenome | isolation source: stool | host: Homo sapiens | place: USA | reverse complement strand
GCCTGCACGCTGGTGTTCTTCTTTTTAAGTGAAAATTCGAGAGCTGCAAGCTGCTCGCTCTCGAATGAGATCGTGACATTTTCCTTTTTCATAGTTGGTATCCTCCACTTTTATTTCATCCGCATCGTCTGTTCTTGCGCCGTCTGCCCACAGATTTCAAACAGCGTATGAGAGAATTCTTCCTCTTGACCCACCTCCTGCGCCGAGGCCCATGCGTCGCGCACCGCCTCCAGCGGGTTATCCATAGCCGCCAGCACTTTCAACTGTTCGCGGTCTAAACGCATGGTCAGCAAGGCGTTATAGCAAAAACGATTCGCCTCGATCTCTCCGGCGTTAGCAATAAGCTGTCCCTGCGTCATGCGGTAGAGAGAATCTGTGTACAATGTGGTGAGTCCGTTGCCGTGGTCGATCATCGAACAGGTTTCGATGTGTCCCTCGGTAATGAACATATCAGGTCATTTCCGTTTTCTGCCTAAGTGCCTCCAACAGCTTCGGATGGACAACCAGGACGTACCAGCAGCCCTGCTCATCCTTCCTCATATCAATGACTACCATTTCAAGCAAGCCTGCTGTCTTAATCGGTTCCGAATCTCCGGAATAGTCCAGAAGTACAGTGTATTCTTCACCGCGCAGAGCCTTTTCAGCTTCATCGGAGGCAAGCTTTAAAACACCTTGCGGCATCAGAAGCATGAAGCAATTGTTTGGACAGGATTCCAGCATCTGTTTCACGGTTCCTGGCTGTTCATCATCGATCAGATACCCATTTCCTTTCTGCTTGTACAGTTCCGCAAGCAATCGGGAAAAAGTATTACTTTCTCCGGCATTCTGCTGCTCCATCCACACTTCAGAAATCATTCCCAGCGGCTTTTCCACCTGCAGCAAAAATAGAACGTTTCTTCTTGTCAGTTTTTTCCTCTCCGCCATTAGTCCTCTGCGGCACACCTGCATGGCGGAGATCTCCGCCGCGGACTGGATCAGTTCGTCACGTTCCAGATGATCCAGCCCACGCATATAGACAGCCATCTCTGCCTCGGTTCGCTCAAATAACAGGCCCCACAGTTCACTGGAGGTCAGCTCCTTGTGGCTGACGATCTCCCCGGCAAGAAATTTTGGCACATCAATCACTTCTGTATTTTGAAATGCCATATCACCGCGATATCCAATACTCAGTGGGAAGAATTCTCTTTCTGCCTGCATCATTTCATCAGAACTGCTTGAAGGCTGTTCCTGGGTCCGGCGATACCATGCATTTTCCTGCCGGATGGGAGCAAGCTTGAGAAGGATGTGTGCTTCCGGGTTGAATTTGGAGTAATGGCAGAGCTGTCCATCTGCGGTGCGATACGGTTTGCCTTCGCACATCACGGTCTGCTCCATGTACGCTTTCATTTTGTCGAGACTCTCGCAGAACCAACATTCCGTATCGTTGAAGCGGCGAATCACGCCGTCATCCAGAATGCTGTCGAGATTGCCTTTTTGCGTCAAATGATAGACCGTGGACGGTCTGGATACTTTTTGGTATGCCATATTACTCAACCTCCTCGTAGTAGTCGCAGAGCTGGAAGCCCAGCGCCTCCATGTCGCTGTGATCTATGCTTTTCGTCGTTTTTGTGTTATGGGTGGTATCACTACCCTCGGTGCGAGACAGGTGTTGTTGAAACGCTGCGCGCGCAGGGGTCACAGCGGCTTATTTGCGGCTTTCCGAGCTCTTGCAAGAGATGCCTTTTGCGCTTCACTTGCGATCCGCGGCGGTGCGATCTTTATCCATGATTTCGGGATGGTGTAGTCAACTGCCCGCCCGCTGCGGGACACTTTGACGAGCCTGCAATCCTCCGGTCTGTCCCGCGCCAGCGCTTCCAGCTTCTGACGCAGCACCTTGTTGTGGGTATAAATCCCGGCGGTCTTTTCTTCCTCGTTGAAGCCGATAATGGTTTCCTGCTCGTAGCGAGCCATGTTCATAATCATTTCCTTCCTTTCAGCCCTTCGGCAGATATGCCCTCGGATTCGTCCGCTCCCCGTTGACGCGCGTCTCGAAATGGAGGTGCGGCCCGGTGGAGCGCCCGGTGCTGCCGGAGAGGGCGATGATGTCTCCCGCCTGCACCGTCTGGCCCACTTTTGCCAGCAGCTTGGAGCAGTGGCCGTATAGCGTGGCAAGGCCATTGCCGTGGTCGATCATGACATAGTAGCCATAGCCTCCGGCGTTGTACTTGGAGACCGTCACAGTCCCCGGCAGCGCCGCGCGGATGGGCGTGCCGGTGGGGACTGCCAAGTCCATGCCGCCGTGTCCCTTGCGCTTCCCCGTGATGGGATCGACGCGGTTGCCGAATTCAGAGGTGACACGGCGCTCCCAGCCTGAACCGATGGGCGAACAGAAACCGTCCGCACCAATAAACGGCACATCCGCGCCGGGTATCCAGCCCTCGGAGCCACCGGCTATGCCATAGCGGACGAGGCTGTAGATACTGTCGGCGTTGGACTTCTGTTCCACAGATATTTCCAAGTGAAGCGTGTTTTCAAGATTGCCGTACACAGTGGCTATGTCCGCAACGGGAATCGCCACGGTGTAGCTTTCATCGGTTTCCGTCCCATCCTCGGCGGTGACGGTGCGGGTGCGCTCCTCGTAGGTCACGAAGCAGTCCACGAACTGCTTATGCGCTCTCCTGCTCGGCGTGTCCTCTCCAAAGAAAATAGCATAGAAAACAGCCTTGACGCGGATACCGTCAAGGCTGCCGCTATCCTCCGTCATGTCATTGACGGCGGCGATGGCATCGTCCAGCAGCGTGAAGCTGCGGCGCATATCTTCAATGTAAGCAACATATTCCGCAGGCGTTTTGCCCGGAATGCTGCCGCCGTTGAAGCAGAGCAGGACGGCGGAGTTGTTATGCTCCGCGCTGCCGGAGAGCAGAGAGCAGATCAACGCCAGCGTCAGAATCAACGGTGAACAGATCGCCGCCACGATCCAGTCCAGCTTTCGCCGGGTATCCTCGTCCGAGAGAGCGGCAGCGGCGAGCTTCGCCAGTGCCGCGACGGGTACCGCCATTACCGTCCACCTGCCGTTCCAAAAAGCACCTGCTTGTACTCTGGGGCCTGCACCTGCAAGAGATAGCGCTCGTTGCCGCATTTGTAGAGGCAGGAGCCGCGCTGCGGGTCCCGGATCAGGGCATATTCGGATTCCTCCAGTTGGAGGTTATCCATGAAAAACTTCTTATCCACATTGCCGCCGTTAAAGATAAATTGATGGACGGGGATGGAAAAGAGGGGGCGTGTCAGCTCCCGTATTCCCGGTTGGGTGAAGTCCTCTAAGTTCTGGCTGGCAAGGAACAGGGCGGATTCCTTTTTCCGCACCCGCTTGAGGGCGTTGCGGATGTAGGTGATGACGGTGGGATCGGACAGCCACAGGTACAGCTCATCAATGGCCGCCACGGAATTACCCAGTGTCAGAAGCTGATCCGACATATAGGACAGCAGGCTGAACAGCAGGGTGTTCCGCAGATTCTCCGCCATGTTATCCAGTCCCTTGACACAGAAAACAAGGAATTTGGAACGGTCAATATTGGTGTGCCCATTAAAGAACCGGGCGTCGGCGCCGCGGCACATGGAATGGAGTCCCAGCAGCAGATCCCGCAGCATCTCCCGCGGATAAAGACCGGCGGCGTCATAGTTGTCATAGGCTTCCTGGATCGTATCGTAGAGGTCGGAGAGGATTGGGTAATCGGTCGGCCGCATCGACGTAAAGTCCGTGCGGTCGGTAATGCCCCACTTTTTATATAATTGCTCCACCATCAGCTCCAGCGTGTCGATGTGGGGCGTGTCGAAGCCCTTGTAGACGCGGAACACATCCCGCAGGAAGGAGATGTGCTGGGAGAGCAGCGTCCCCCGGAAAGCGTCCGGCGCGTCCGGGTCTTCCGGCCCGCTGCCATCGTCCCAGCAGCGCGGCTCCAGCAGGTTGATGCGGTACTGCCCGCTTAAGTAGTCCAAAAAGCAGCCGCCCAGGGCGCGGCACTCGTCCTCCATCTCATGCTCGGAGTCCAGAGAGATCACGCTCTTTCCCGCCTCCCGCACATTGCAGAGCAGGAGCTTCAGAAGATAACTTTTGCCCTGTCCGGTGTTGCCGAGGATGAGGGCGCTGGCGTTGGTCTTGTCAGAAGCACGGCGGTCGAAGTCCACGATGATGTTGGAGCCGAAGCGGTCCCGGCCAATGAAGAAGCCCTTGGGATCGGTTTTGCCGGAATAGTTCATGGGGTATAGATTGGCAACGCTGCGTGCGGGTAATACCCGCTCCGCAAAATTGGCAAGCTGGCTGCCGCCCGCGGGGTTGGCGGAGAGAAAGCCCTCCCGCTGGCGCAGGAGCAGCGGATCGGCGCCCATGCGGGAGCGAACCAGTTGGGCGGATACGGTGTCCCGCGCCGCGCGCAGCTTTTCCGTATCCGCGGCGGCAATATCCAAGTAAACGCCGCAGTGGATGAGCGGCTCCTTTTCCTGCCGCTGCTTCGCCAGCAGCTCCGCCATATCCCGCAGGTTGGCATCCGCCGTGACGCTTTGCTTGTAATCGTTGGTGTTGCTCCGCTCCATGCGGCTTTTGTTGGTGGCGGCGTGGAGAATGGCGTCCTCCTCGGCGGGCGTGACCTGCCGCGCCGTCAGGCGCAGATTGACGCCGCCCATATCGCCAAGGCCCCGCAGCAGCGCCAGCTCATCCGTCATGGGCGGGTAGCTTTTCAGTGCCATTGCCGTGTGATACCGGCTGCCGAGGATGAAGTGATCTGTGTTGAACTTCACCGCCGCGGGCGCGATCATGTCCAGAAAATCCTTCGGGCGCTGGATCTGCTCTACCACCTTCTTTTTCTTCTTCTGTTTCTTTTTAGCCATGTACATACTCCTCTCCATCGAAATCACGGAATACCTCCGTGGTGAGATCCTGCCGGTAGTAGATCGCCAGCAGGCGCTTGACGTCCTGCTCCTCCGTCAGACGCACGCGGAGCCCATGGTCGCAGATGCTTTTCTCCAACTGCCGCAGTGTGCTTTCGTCCGCACCGGCTTTTTCGTCCAGTGGGAGCACCAGCACAAATTTGCGGGAGGAGGCGGAGGAGAACTGGATGGCGTCCAAATGGGCCATGTCCCGCTCTAACAGCTCCCGCACGGCAGGCTCCGTTTCCTCCTCCAAGCGCCGCAGGTAATATTCCTTGTTCCGCTGGAAGGATTCGCGGGAGTCCAGCGCCAGAATTTCCAGCGAGGGCTGTGTGCTGAGAAGCATGGTGAGGGAGCGGACGCGGCCCCGGATGACCTCCGGGGACAGGACGGAGAGGTTGTCCGGCTGGATCAGGAAGAAGACCCGCTCTCCGGAATCTGTCACGATGCCGTGGGGCGTCACACGGACGATGCCCATGAGCTGCCGGGTCGATTGCCGCTGGCGCAGCTCCTTTTTCTGTTTCCGATTCATAGATCCTGCCTCCATTCGTAATATTGTTGGCATAGAAAGAGAAAGCGGGCGGCACGGCGCAGGAAATCCAGAATGCTGGAGCCATCCACCTGAATGGTGAGGAAGGCATACAGCACTGTGACCACCAGCAGTCCCATGCCGAGGCCCTGGGTCAGCGCCAGCACAGAGAGCAAAGCGCCGATGCCGATCATGGCAATGTCCCGCAGCAGCCAGAGCCACAGCATGGGCTTGGCTTTCAGGTTTTCGGGGTAAATAAACATTTTGTTCCTCCAAAGCAAAACCGCTGCCGAAGATCTCAGCAGCGGTTCGCGCGATGTATTTCTTATTCTTCGGCAGTGCCGGTGTCCTCCGCCAGCGCCTGCCGGATGCAGTCCAGGAAGAAGGCGTTCTGCTTGATGCCATTCCGCTTGAGGTATGCCTTGAGCTGCTCAAACAGCTCGGTGGGCACCTGAAACGCCACCGTCCTCACATTGTCCTTGTCCATCTTCACATTTTCCTCCATTTCATAATATTTTGTGATGAGCGCGGTCATGTACCGGCTCAGTGTCTCGCCGGATTCCGCCTGTCGCTGCCGTACTTTGGTATGCAGCTCCAAGGGAATTTCAGCGCAGAGGTTGCGCGTTTTTTCTGCCATAGCAGTTCCTCCGATCTTTTTAATGGTAAAGCCAAGATACCCGAAAGCAAGCGCGAAAGCTATTACCAAAGCCAACTAAAAATCCCATTCCAAATCAAGCGTAATGACCATAGCCACCCGCTGCATGAGGTATTCCACGCAGGGGATGGCCACGCTGTTGCCGAGGGCTTTGTAGCGTGCGGAGTCCGAAGCGCCGGGGACATCGGTCCAACCGTCCGGGTAGCCCTGGAGCCGTTCACACTCCAGCGGTGTGAGGCGGCGAATGAGATTCCGGCAGTCCGCATCCCAGGTAGAGGTTGGCTGGCAGACAAGGTCCGTGGCATCTTTATGCTGCCGCGCGCTCTCCGTGGAGGCAATCTCATCGTCCTTGAACTGATCTACCCGCTGACGGGCATAGACGCTGTGGCGATCCGAGGTGGTCAGGGTATAGGAAATGTCCCGCTGCCAGCCGAAGCCGTTGCCGCCGTTTTGTGGCTGGCGGTCAATGGCGTTGCCTGCAATGCAGATGACTTCCTCCTGCTGTACAAGGGGAATGTTGTTCCCTCCGGTCCCATAGCGGGCGGACATGGTGGGGGCTACATCGTGCGGCCCCGTGTATCTTCCGTCAATGCCATGGTTTTCATAAACTTTGGGCCCTGTCGGACGCAGCACCAGAGGCTGGTGCCCGTGTTCCTGTGCCCGCAGGGTTCCGGTGACGTTCTCACTGCACTCCATGATCTGCCCGCCCTGATCGTTGATGCAGAGGATGCTGGGCATACAGTTCCCGCTGGGGCTGCCTTTCAACGTGGGCGCTACATCCTCCTGATATCCAATGGTCCCGGCGCTCGCGCCAGCTCCAGCAGAAAATCCAGCGACAAAGGTCTGCTGCTTCATCCCCGGCTGTGCGCCCAGCGCACCCGCCACATCGTGCAGATCCCGCACCTCGTCCCGCTGGTTGGCGGCGAATGCGATCTGCGTTTGCGGACCATTCTGACTGCTGCTTGGATTTGTGATAAAGGTCTGCATTTGGAGGTTCTGCGTTGCCATCAATGCACCGGACACACCGTCCAGGTCAATGCCTTCATTGCGCTGATTGATATGGTAGGCTTTCGCTTCGCCGGATATGGGCGCGGGCGGGTCAAGCCCTGCCTGCATACGCAAAGCTGCTTTCAATAAGGGTGGCAGCGATTTGCCGCGGCAGGCTGCGCGGCGCAGGATACCCAGGCACGCTGTCTGGGATAGCGAGTATCGGGATGGCGCTGTAGCCTGCAAAATCTGCCACAAGGAACACTCGACGGCGTCTTTGGGGCACTCCGAAGTGTTGAGCATCCCAAACGATCCAAGCCATGGAGGATCGTACTCCCAATATGCCCCCAGCATATTCCCAGCGCCCGGTCTCAGGTCTAACAACATGAAGGTATGGTTCTTCAACTTGGAGGAACGCTTCGAGGACTTTTTGAAAATCCGCCCCAGGCTTTTTTTGACCCGTTTCAGCGTCCCGCCCACTTGAGAGAGCACCGATGACATTTTCCCAGATCCCGAATCTCGGCCGAATATGGATTCCTGTCCTTCCAGATTTTCTATCTGCATCTCGCATCTCCTGAATGATCCGTATTTGTTCCATAAAGAGGCCAGATCGTGCGCCGGTTAGACCAGCCCGCAAGCCAGCACAGCTGAGATCTTGGCACGGGCTGCCTCCGCAGATAATATCCACAGGCGGCAGATACGCGCCGCTCAGCTTTGTAATGTCCCCCATCTGCTCCATGCGGGGGAAACGGATCTTTGATACCAGTATGGGGAACGGTTCGATCTCACTGGCCCAGATCGGCTCGATGCCATGCCGCACCGAAGCCAGAGGAAAGCCGGAGATTCCATCGAACAGGCTCCCCATCGTAAGTTTCCGTGTTGGCTGAGTCATTTTATATACACCTCTTTACTTGATCGCCGCGGCGATGGTTCTTGTCACATTCACCGCGGACTGCGCCGTATACACGGCGCTCGTAATATTGGCCTTTGTTGTGGTGTCCAGACCGAAGCTGCCGGCAATGCGGGGCACTTCACCGGCGGAGAGCATGAGCCCCACGCCCATCAGTGCGTGATCCTTGAACACCATAAGCCCCGCAACGAGGATGGTGGACTGGAGGAAGGCGGTCAGGCACAAGCCGATGACCTGCCGCATCCAGCCCATAAAGCCGTCCAGATAGCCCCGTGGGACACTGAACATATAAAGGCTGCCCACGGCAATTTGAATCAGCAAAATGCCCCCGCGTTTGAGGTTGGCGAAAAACACCTTGATGACCGCGTAGCCCATGAGGATCACGCAAAAAAGGAGCATAATGGGGCTGGTGATGATGCCAAGGCCGAAGTGGGAGCTGTTCACCACATCTGCAAGTGTCTGTATCTCGCTGAGTTCGGTGATGATGTCCTGTCCCACCTCACCAATGCTCCGTCCATAGCCGGTAAGCCCCGCGGAAAAGGTACCCTGCAGCGACACGGATAGGGCGTAGAGCCGGACGGGGACAACGGTAAACAGGCTCACCGCCAGAAAGCCCTTGATGATATTCAGGGCAGTCTGCTGTAAATTGCCCCTGCCGGTGGAGTATTCGATACCGCATTCAAAGGCGCAGACCACCACGCTGACCGTAAATAACGCCCACGCAAGGCGGGAGAAAAAGAGGACGATGGCGCTGACCCATTCCAGTTCGAACAGTTCCACGCCCATATTGCCCATGAGGGCAAAGAAGTTGCCGAGAAAGCCCACGATCTGCCCGTAGAACCAATCTACCAACTGATCCAGGACTGTCGCGGCGACAAAGTCCCAAATAAATATTGTTCATTCACCTCCGGAGACACGACAAGGCCGCCGCCCTTTCGGGCGACGGCCTTGTCGCGATAATTGGTATTATGATTTGTGGGAAAAGTTCTCGTATAGGGGGATACCATCCCGCTTGATTTTACGCTCCATTGTCACGCCTTGCGCGCGGCGGAAGAATGTATCGGCACGGTATACGAGTATATCCAAAGACATGGTTTGCAGCGGAAGGAGCGCACGGCGGATCGCCTTGACCGCATCCACCGGACGCATGGAATTTTCCGGGATAATGACGCACAAATCGTAGTCACTATCATCGGTTGGCGTACCATAAGCACGGGAGCCAAAGAGATAAATTGCCTCGGCTTTGACAGTTTCCGTGATAACCCGGCACATCGGCTCCAATTCGTTTTGCAAGGATTCCGTCTTTGCTAAATACTCGTTTTCTGTCGACATATTCTTCATTCCAAAACGGCAATTACTTCAAAAGGCGGGGATAGTCTGTCGCGCCATTGACAATGGCGTAAATATAGACGGTGTCGCCGATCACTTTGTAGACCGCCACATAAGTTTTTGTCAAAACCAGTTTTCGGTATCCGTTTGCGGCGAGGATCGGGTCCGGATGCGTTTGCCCCATCAGCGGGAAATCTCGCAGACGGTTTATGGCCGTTTTCATTGTAGCGTAGATTTTCCGCGCGTAGGGAGTCCCCGCCTCCGTAATATGATACTTTACGATCTCCTCAAAGTCATGTTGAGCGGGAGGAAGATAGACCAGCTTACTTTTCGTAGGCACGGAACAGCTCCTCCATTCTCTCGTCCAGCTCCTCCGGTGTGCAGACAGGCTCTCCGCTCAGTCTGCTGATCTCCGCGGCATAGATCTTGTCGCGGTGGCGGAACATTTTTTCCCGCTCCTCGTATGCGGCCATGCTCATATAAACACCGTCATCCTCACCTTTGTTTGTAATGAAGATCGGCTCACCGGATGCTTTTGCCAACTCAGAAATTTGAGTGTACTCATTCCGCAGAGCGGAGGATGGTCTGATCTGCATAGAAAGCCCTCCTTGTATCAATTTCTTGATAGTATTATATCAAAGCAATAGCTTTTATGCAAGACCATCCTCACGCGCCAGCCCACTTCCAGAATCAGACTTCTGACCCGGCTCTCAAGGGATACGCTTTTTAGATGCCGATGATGCTCCAAATGTATTTCGGAGCCGTCAGCGTGAAGATGAGGCAGGCAAAGAGGATAGCGGGACCGGTCCATTCAAATTGACCTCGCTGGCGAAAATCAAAATACGCGCCGCCAAGCTTGACAAAGAATGCGATGGCGAGGATCATATCCAGCGCCGGGAACACCACCTTCTCCACCACAGCCTTGATCTGTTTAGCTGCCTCCGTCCACGTCTGTTCCACAGCGCCCGCCACATCGCCGCCCGCGGCGAGGGCGGAGGTGCAGCAGAGCGCGGTCAGGAGCAGGAGCGCCAACGTCAAAATCACGATTTTTTTGTGTTTCAAGATCTCAACCTCCTTAAAAGGGGGATGCCGCCCCTCGCGGAGCGGCATCCGTTGTTAGTCCTTAATAACCGGTGCGGGGCAGGGGCTTGCCGGGAGCATAAACTCTGGTGACCCAGCGGGAGGTGGCCATGATCCACTGCCCGTTGTAGACGCCGCCCGCGTCCGACGTGTTGACAAACTGCGTACCGCCGGTGAGCTTTGAAAGCACCTTGCAATCTACGCGAGGCGCTTCTACCTGACGGAAGTTGGCGGGGACGATGCCGAACGCAGCCATGAACTCCGTCACATACTCGTTGGCGGCAAGCCCCAGCGCCGCGGGGGAAGCATCCAGCACATAGTTTTTGGATGTGCTCAGGTTATCCGCCAGCGTGCGCCAGGTATCGCCGCTGAGATTTGTGCGGTACACGATCTTATAATTTCCAGGGGTATTCCATGTGCCGGTGTAGATGGTCTGAAGCCGAACCGCCTTGACGGGCAGGGTGTCACGCCAATAAAAAGATTCAAGCGCCGTGGTGGAATTGTTGGCAATGCCGGTGAAATTGTAGCGGACGAGCTGCCCCGGCATGACCTCCACATAGCCGGTTTTCTTGATCGACACATTCGTTGAGAGGGATTTGTTAGTCATGCTTGCCTTGACGATCTGACCGGCATACTCAATTTCTACCTCGATGGGTGTCTTATCCAGTCCGTAAAACTCCGCCGCCTTGGATTCTACGATCTTGTACCGCGCCAGCGGCAGGGGTCTGCTCACCGCCAAGCCGTTTTTATCCGTCTTAATGGTATCCACCAGACGGTTGGTGCGGGCGTTGTAGATCTCAAAGACGGTGTTGGGAATAGGCGTCCCGGCAGGCCAGCCATTCATGGCGTTGTAGTCCGCACTGACCTTCGTCACTTGGATCTGGCCGGTGATGGGGGTATTCTGCCACTCGATTTCCGTGGTTTCACCGGACTTTACATACACGGTCTTTTTCTGCGTGTCGGGAATATATCCCTCATTTTCCAATTCCCGCAGATAGTAGCGGCCATCTTCCAGTCCCTCAAACCGGACATAGCCCCGATCATCGCTTGTCTCCTGCGCGATGGGGGTGTTGCCGCTGTCATAGAGGATGAAGGACACGCCGGGGATGCCCTCGCCGGTGACGGCGTTGACCTTGTGGAGCAGGATGCCGGAGATAGCCTTGTTGGTGATCTCCAGCGTGGCGGTCTGTCCGTCCCTGACCTCGACCCGGTGGGGCGTGTCATCCAGACGGTAGCCCTCGGCAGTTTTCAGCTCCGTCACGGTGTACCAGCCGTTTTCCGCTTCGGGGAGATAGATCACGCCGTTTTCATCAGTGGTGCAGGTGCCGACGATCTCGCCATTCATTTTCCGGATCTCAAACTGGACGCCGGGGATGCGCTCTCCGGTTTTTTCGTCCTTCTTAATGACGGTAAGCCCGCCCGCGCGGACGTTATAAAAGCGCAGGGTCTGCACCTCACCCGCCTTGATGAGAATGGATTTCGGCGCGCCGTCCAACACAAAGCCATCCACGGTCTTGACCTCCCGCGCCGTAACGGTGGTGCCGGGGATCAGATCATGGATAACGACGCGGCCATTCTCATCGGTGATGAACTCTCCGTTGCTTCTGCCCACAACAGCGCCGCTGCCGTCGGTCACAAGGAAGGTCACGCCCTGCAAGGGCTTCCCGGTGAGGGAATCCCGCTTGTCGATCACCAGGGTTCCGGCCTTGGAGTTTTTCACGATGACCGTCTGCGTATCGCCGTTTTTGCCGATGACCACGTTTGTGGACACACGATCCATCACATACCCTGTCGGGGCCATGATCTCGTTGATGACATAAGCGCCGGGGGCCAGATTGGTGATCGTGATCTCGCCCTGCCCATCCGTGGTAAAGATGCCGTTCTGCGTCAGGGTGCTGGAGCCGATCACGCCGTCCAGCCCCACCTCACAGCCAGCGGCAGTGGTCACCCGGAACTCCGCGCCGGGAAGGGGCTGACCGGTGGCGCTGTCCCGCTTCTGGATGATGAGCTTGCCCTTGGGCTGGTTCTTGAAGGTCAGGCTGACCGTGCGGCCCTCCTTGATCTGAACGGTCTGGGATTGGGTATCAATGATATAGCCGTCTGGAGCCTTCGTTTCCGTCACAATGACGCTCTTGCCGGGCTTCAGGCCGGGGATGCGGATCTCGCCATGCTCATCCGTCCGGAAGATGCCGTTGGTGTCACCGATCAGCGTACCGTCCGCGTAGGTGATCTTGAATTCCGCGTTGGCGAGGGTCACGCTGGGGTTCACGGAACAGACCTTGCGGATCAGGAGGATGCCATCCGGGGCGTTGTCAAAGCGGACGGTGACCACACTCTGCTCGCCGCTGTCCGCCAGATAGATCGTTTCGGAGGCGTTGATGATGGAGTACCCATCGGCAGGGTCAACCTCCTCCACGATATAGGTGCCGCTTTTCAGCCCCGTCCAGATGGCGGTGCCGTTCTTGCCGGTGACCTTCTGCCCGATGGTCGTGCCGCCGGTGCCGGAGGTGCCGCCCAAAAACCGCAGCTGGAAGGTGCAGCCGGGGAGCGCCTCATGGGTCACGCTGTCATACTTCTCAACGACGATGGCATTCAGCGGAGTATTCTGGAAGGTCAGGGTCTTGCTCTCGCTGCCGTGGAGGATGATCTTCTGGGTGGAGGGGTCCTTCATCTGAAAACCGGGAGCGGGTTCCACCTCGGTCACGGTGTACTCGCCGGGATAGAGCCGCTTGCCCTGCTCATGGAGCCGGATCTCGCCCTTGGCGTCTGTGAGGATATTTCCGTAATCGATGGTGGCAGGGGCCTCGGCGGATTCGCCGCTGCTGGTGTAGGTGATGTGGAACTTGGCTCCCGCCACAGGCGCACCAGCCACGCTGTCCTCCTTGTAGATGGTGAGCTGGGGCATTTTCCGATTCCGAAAAGTGACATTCACCTCGTCACCGGCGTTCAGGCTGACGGTCTGCTCCCTATCAGCGTTTTTGCTGGGCAGGTAGTACGGTGCGGGAACAGATTTTTCTGTAATTTTGTAGCTGCCGGGGGCCACGCGGTCCGTCACGGTGCCGTCCGCGCCGGTGGTCCAATCGGCGGAAAAATCACTGTCGATGCCTTCCACGGTGAACACGGTGCCGGGGATGGGCTTGGAATCCTCCGCGTCGATTTTGGTGACGGTCAGCCGGGGCATTTTCAGGTTTTCAAATACGAGGTTTTGATCGTCACCGGGGCCGAGGTAGATCGTCTGGATCATCTCGCCGCCCACCACATAGGGGTCAGGGACGGATGTTTCCTTTACTTCATAGCTGTCAACAGGGATCGCGGTGAGAACCGCCTTGCCGTCCGGCCCGGTGGTGACGTCCTGATGATAGCCGTAATGGATGCCCTTGATCTCAAAGACCGTGCCGGGGATGGGCTGCTTGGTCTGCTTATCCAGCTTCTGGATGGTCAGATTCGGGAGTTTCAAGTCCTTCGCCGTTACAGTCACGGTGCCGCCGCCATTGACGGTGGCCTGATCCACATGGGCGCAGACGGGGGCGGTCAGCTTGGCGTAGGGGGCGGGGGCGCTGACCTCCACAAAGGCGTACATCCCCTCCGTCACATGGGGGACGGTGATCCTGCCGGAGGCGTCTGTGACCTCCGTGCCGATCAGCTGGCCGTCCCGGAGGACGTGGAATACCGCGCCGGGGAGGGGCGCGTTGGCGTCGGTCAGCTTGATGAGCTGGATCTTTACCTTCGCGTCATTCTCAAAAACGAGCGATACGTCCGTTTTGCCGTCCCAATAGAATTCCTGACGGACTTTGCCGGCGTCCTTGCTCAGAGAGTAGCCGTTGGGCGGCGTCATTTCTTCCGCCACATAGCTGCCGATGGGCATGGTATCCCAAGGCACATCCGTGAGCGCGCCGCCCGCTCCGGTGGTATAGGTGCCGGTGAAATTGTTATCCACGCCGGTGATCTTGATGACCGCGCCCGCAAGACCTCTGGTAGGATCATCCGCGTCCACCTTGCGGATCTTACCGGTGGCGGTGACGGTGGGGGTGTCTGTAAAGGTGATCGTCACGGTGCTGCTGCCGCTGTTCGGCAGGACCACATATTCAGGCCCCGCGTTGTCGATCTCGTAGCCGTTCGGAGCCGCCGTTTCCGTTACGGCGTAGGTTCCGGCGTCCAAGGGAGAGAAGGTATAGGTGCCGTCCGCACCGGTGACGATGTCCTTGGAGAAGGAGCCGTTGGTGGATTCCACATGGAACCGCGCTCCGGCAAGGCCCTTGGTGGGGTTGGTGGCGTCTACCTTCTTGACCACCAGCTTGTACTGCTCGTTTGTGACGGTAAGACTGCCGATCATAACGCTCTGGACGGTGCTGGCGGGGTGGGCGGCAGAGCCAGCGCCGGTGAAGGAATACTCTTTTACGTCGCAATCGCCCCAAACATCCTGCTTGCCAAGATCCAGGATATATTTCGTCCGGTCCCGGAATGTGGTGCCGTCGCAGGTCTGGTCGATGCTGGTATAACTCGCGCCCTTCAGCGAGTTCCAGACGTACATCAATTCCTCCGCGCAGGCAGTGGCGGGATCACCCAGGGAGCCGTCCTTATACCGCCACACGATGGCCTGTACCCAGGCGTTCATGTACCAGCTATAACCGGAATCCCAGATGTCATCCACGCCAAGGGCTTGGGCCTTGTCCGTGAAGATGCCGAGAGAGTGGGCGTAGTAATAGGCCATCATCATTTTGACGGTGGGATCGGTGACGGGCTTCGGATCGCCCCAGGTCTGGCCGATCAGAGAGGTGCCCATGCCGCCGCCCTTCGTCCCGCAGAAGCCCACGGAGGTCTTCCCGGCCACGCCGTAATACATCTGGTGCATTGTGCATCTGCCAAGGCTGGCGGACTGATAGGAAACGCCGCTCATACCGAACCGCTCTAACTTGATGATGTCAGCTCCCACTGCCAGCGCGGCAGTGGGGAGCAGGCCGAGAACGCAGATCAGGGCCAGCAGCATCGCGGTCACGCGATTTTTCAATGAATGCCATGTCTTTTTCATCGTTATTTGACCTTTCTTTTTAGATTTGCTCATAAGAAATGGCCTTCCGGCAATGATGCTGGAAGGCCATGTGAGCATATTGAGTTATGCGTAGGGATTGTGCGCGTTGGGATCACCGACGAACAGGAAGCAGATCGTTCCGCCCTCATCAGTTGAGATCCCGACGCCGATGGTGTCGCAATCAGGGTTTATCATCGTCTGGAAGTGGCCGGGAGAATTCCGCCAATTCTCCACTGCCCGCCCCGCGATCTCTGATGCGGGCACATTCGTGAATGCGGTGATGTTCGATCCAAATCCATGGGGATACCCGGAGGCCGCTACCGCCTCACACTCCACCTTATTCTGGTGGTATGTGACACGCAGGGATGCGCAATGCTGCGCCGCGTCCATCAGAGCCGCGTTGACCGTCAGCTCTGGCGCGCCGTTTTCACGGCGTACCTGATTGACCAGTCGGAC
>OJNX01001106.1_pt1 | contig 15902 bp, 14 predicted proteins | sample 1598021 | NCBI WGS metagenome assembly OJNX01 (sample SAMN01915227, study PRJEB22387) | human gut metagenome | isolation source: stool | host: Homo sapiens | place: USA | reverse complement strand
AATTTTAACATTCATAACTTTACCAGTCAACGTTTTTAGACTTTTTCAAAAAAAATATATTTCTTCTTTCAATCTTCGAAACCAGCATCATTACTGATTATTTTATACTGCTTATGAGTAGTATAAAATAATTTTACAATTTCTTTAGCAAAAATACTGTTTATGAGTAGAATTAAAATCATAAAAAATACCGTACCCTACATTAAATAATGTAAGGTACGGTCAAATAAGTGTCTATCAAATCAGAAACTGTATTCAACAGTCGTATAGTACATACGCCCTGCCGCAGGATAAGTAGGAGTACTGCACTTATGTGTATATCCAGTACTTCCACTGCTTCCCACAGTACCATAATTCATAAGTCTTTGATCATGTCCAGCATCAAAAATATCATTTACACCAGCCGTTAAACGCCAGTTCTTATCAAATTTATACTTCAACCCCAAATCCAGCGTTGATAACTGCTGCAGGTAATTTGCCGTGCTGATATCATTATCACCGCTATAATTAACAAGCTGCTTATCAATATAATTATATTCAGCAAACACATTCAGCTTATCTCCAGGGAACAGATAATTTAAACGTACATTCCATACCCACTCAGGAGTATAGCTGATAGTAGATTTCATACCATTAAAAATATTACCCATTTTACCACCGCTGTATTCGGCCTTCTGCCATGTACCGGCAATATTAAGGTCAATACGGTTCCATTTAAATAATGCCCCTATCTCAACACCATGTACCTCTCCCTCGTCCATAGGAAAATAAGTCATTGGGGCATTAGGTACTAACGGCGCCCACAACGCCATCTGATTTTTACTTTTACGCTGGAACCACGTCAAAATGATATCACTGTCAGATTTTAACATTTTTCCCTGCCAATTCAAGCTAAAGTCAAACTGAGTGCCGCTCTCCCATGTTCCGCGGTCTGCAATATCAAAAAACGTCCCTGCATTATCATTCGGCATCATATTGGCACCATCGCCAAAGATCTCATAGAAATTAGGATGACGGTTGTAAGTACCCCAGGTAGTTTTGAAACTCAGGCTGTCTGTAATATTTTTCTGCAGCGCCGCGCCACCCGACCATTTCCAGCTGGCATCAGCATCGCCCAAGGTTTCCATCTCCACCTTATCGGCACGGAAAATAGGCGTCAATTTAAAATCGCCGTCGCTGTTTAATGTAATTGTATCCTGAAGAGTAAAATGATATTCTCTGTTATTATATTCAGTCAGCAACTTATGCAAATTACCATCAGCTTTATAATAACCAGTATCCCAAAAACTGCCGTTAGCATCCATTTTCTCATATTGAAAGTTACCATTAAACTCTAACAGATGGTTATCACCCATTTTAAGAGCAGCATTAAGATTAGTATCCCATTTCTTGGAATGATATTTACTCCAACGCTCTCCGGCGCCTTCATTATAATAGCGTTCATCATCCTTACCTTCTTCATGGGCCTTTTTTAATCTTCCCAAATTTCGATAATCTTTTTTACTGTCGATGTAATTTATACGCCAGCCCCAATCTAAATTCCCAACAGTGTCCTGACGTCCGATCTGAAACTCTTTCTGGTTAATATTCTGCTCTGCATCGTAGTAACCTTTATGCATATCATCAATGTAGCCTTCATTCCAAGATGACCCGCTGCCAATAACGTATCTGTCCAAACTTCTGGGAATACCTTCGTGCATATCCTTCCAGCTGAATTTGGTCATCCAATGTTCATCCTGCCATTTCAGCATTCCATTATTATTTTGATAATCATTACTGCGTCGATTGATCGTATCAACATACTTATCATTATTATATAAATCTACCCCAAAATCACCCTTCCAGATGTCACGCTGATAAGTAGCCAGCAGACTGCCGGTGCCTAAAGGCATATTCAACTGATAATTGCCCGTATAACCACCGTATGATTTCATTCCCTGTGAAACCATACCGCTCATCTCAGTCGGTTTTTTAGTAACTATGTTGATTACGCCGCCCAAAGGAGAACCGCTGAAGCGTGCCGGTACATAACCTCTATACACTTCTACACGCTCTACGTTATCTACAGGTATTGTTGAAAGGTTTACTCCTGATTCTCCGTTCAGATTCATAAGCACACCGTCAACATAAACATTGACCTGCGCCGCCGTTGAGCCACGCACTCGTGCCACTGTATAGTGCCCGGTCCCGCTGATACGCTGTACAAACAAACCCGGTACCCGTTCCAACAGTTCTGGTAAATCCTTCTGTTCTCCCTGAAATTCCTCTGTTTTGATAACAGTTACCTGCCCGGGCGATAATTTCTTCTCCCAGTCCGGACGTGCCGAAGAAACCGTTACCTCCGGCAATACAAAACCTTCTTCAATATTACCTTCTGCCAACGTGCCGCCAAAATTTACTTCTTCTGCTGCTTCTTCGCCCGCACTATATACAGCTGCTGAATCCGCCGCATTATTGCCTCCAATAACTACCGTCGGCGTATGTCCGCTCTTTTTATATACCGTTGTATCCTCAAATTTGCCTGCTGACTCTAAAATCACATCGGCATCTGAAGCTATCTCAGCCTGTGACGCAAGCTTCTGTACCGCTCCCTTTTTATTCCTGCCATAAAAGCCGCCCCAGGTCCAATTAGCTCCGCCATTGATGTTCCATTCACTTCCTACATCACTGCCTGCTGTTTTTACAAAATTAAGATTTACAGTCCCTGTAGGCGATATTTTTAAATTGCTTCCTACCGTAAACTCTGCATACGTATCCGTTCCATTATGCTTGTCCAGTGATCTTTCCCGCCCGCCATAATGCTGTATGACCTGTCCATTGCCGCCATATTCCTGTACTGCTGCTATACCGGCGTAAACACTGCCTTTTTCTCCAAGCATTTTGCCAAAATTTAAACCGTACTTGCCTGTCACCGTATCGTAGCCTTTTTGTTTAACACCAAGGTTATTACTTAACTTATACTCTGTTTCATCCACATGTCCCAAAAATAAATTTACATATGGTTCCCAAAACAAACCGTTACTATATGTTTTCTGATAGCCATACTGCGCTCCAATGCCATAGCCCCAGGTACTAAGATCACCGCTTACCCTACCAGTAGCTCCATTTCCCTGATTGGCCTGCAAATTAAAATCATTTTTTAGTTTAGCTGCAGTTATACCTACATCCAGATAATGCCCTTTATCTCCTACCCACGTAGTATAAACGCCGATACCCATACTGTCCTGGTCACCGCTGCCTGTTAAAGTATTGGAATTACCATCAGTTTTATTGACAAAAAAACCTACATAACTTCTTCCGTCCCAATAACCCTTACCCAGCAGTTTGTCATAACCGATGGAATAACCGTTATAGCTTTGGCTGACACTGCGTCCATACGCAGAAGCATTTTTAAATTTACCGTGATTTGCCTGTATCCACAAATTCTCTTTTTCGTCAGCTTCTCCCAAATAACCGTCTCTATGTAATTTGGACGTCCTGCTGAACATATTCAAGTAATTTGCCTTCCACATATTATTACTGATCATAGCGTTATCTGCCGCCGATTTGCCTGACTCCGCTACCGAACCAGTATCCTGAAAACTATATTCGCTGATATACCAGGCCGTACCTTTTTTATTATTTTCATCTGTCGGATCTGTAAAATAATTTTCGTCTTTATCGATTTTTACATCAATTTCATAATCACTGAAAATCCCGTCAGCTATCGTTTTCTGACCTTCTACTTCAAAATTTTCCGCTCCCTCTAAAATACCCACAACAACAGGCCTGTTATTACTTACCTTTGTTCCAGGAGTCTGCCTCTATCTTGCCAACTCCGGCAATTTCTGTACCAACTCCTGGCACCCAGCCCAACTGCACATATATTTTATTTGGATCTGTACCGTTTTTATTAACAGCTACAGCATTTCCTATATAAACAGCATCGTTGGTATCATCGGCAATGCCCCATATATTATTGGTGATATCAACAGTATTGCTGTCATTATTATTTTTTCTTCCATACAGACCCAGACGAAAAATTGCTCCGTCTGCCAAATTAGCCGTATCTGCAAATAAGTAGCGATTTAACTTTCGTGATTTATCACCATACATATTTTCATAGCTGTCATAAACATAATAACCAGTATATTTTGTCCAAGGATATCCATCTTGCGGCAGCATATGATTAACTAAAGGATCACTGCCTTTAGTATTGACATAGGCTAAATCAACAACACCTCCTGTTGCCACATCCAAGTCTTTCACATTAATTGTGGTAGCCTCTCCATATTCTGTCGCATCAGTAGTATTACTAAAGTCAGGATTAATATCAAGTTGACCTGTGCCAGTTACTCCATCTGCCGGTCCAAGAACAAGATTTCCATTTTTATCAACAGAAAACACCTGATTTATAGTATAGTTACTATCTATAATTCCAGACTTAGTTTCTTCTAATCTATCCATTGGACGCCAAACAGTATCTGCTCCAACACTTTGATTATCATATGTATAATAGTTATCTACATCATTATTTACAGAAACCGTAGTAGAGGCAAACTTCAGTCCATTCAACTCAAGTAATACTTTATTCCCCCTATCGTCATAACCATACATTTGCGGCATATTGCTAAGATAACTACTGTCAATTTCACCAAAACCAGGTATAGCTTCTTTTAATGCCTCATAAATCGCTCTTTCCAAAGGTTCACTATAAAACTTCATCTGGCCGCCAACTCCGCTTTGGATCTTAGTCAACAATGTCGTTTTTATTCCCTCTGCATCCCAGCTGCTCCCAGAGTCTTGTTTTATTTTTTCGAAATCCAATTTATTTTTTATTGCATCTAATACTTTTTCATCTTTCCAATTCACCGATGTCAAAGCATTACTTATTTCCTCCGCATAATCTGGATTTTTCCAATAAGTATCATTTAAATATGTTGCCATATCTGCAGTCTTAGTAAACTCACTGACATCTTTTTCACTGCCATCTGATGAACCGATTACAATTTTAGCCAATCCCAATGCTCCAGCCCAATCCTGAGGTTTAGCCCCACTGGCAGCAGTAGACAAAACAATTTCGTTCCCGCCTTCAATCTTCAAAACTGTCTTTCTAGACCAAACACTCACTTGCGGAGTTACATAATTCGAAGTTTTAGTAGGAATCAAATCACCTTTTTCATAACTCACGAAAATTTTACTATCATCATATACTGCACCGTGCATTGCATCTTTACTTAAATTATTACCATAAGTTTCACCATCTGCGATTACATCTGCAGCCCAGCAGATGTCCCCCCCGGATATGCAAACGCACACCCAAGTGATAACGCAATGCCCATTGCTATACTGTTCATTGTGTTTTTCCTACTATTCTCCATCACCCTATCATCCCTTTCGCAACAAATAAAAAATTTAATGCTTTTTTATTATAAACCGTATGACCATCATACGGTTTATAGCTTACTTAGTATACAATACAAATTTTCATTACTTCATTTTAAAACTGTTAAATTGAATTATTTCTGCTTATTCGCCTCAAAAAAAGCGTTATAATCCTCAACCACTTTATTAGCGCTTGCAATCGCTTTATTACGCTGCTCGATGATCTTATTTAAATCATTAGTAGTGCCGTCAATATACTTCTGCACAGCTTTTAAATAATTATCAACAGCGGCAATATATTCAGTCACTGCCTTAGCATCCTTAAGCGATTCGGGCTTTACAGGCACTGCCGGAACAGCATCCTCAAGTACAGGATACACCGCAGTTAAATTAGTAGCGTTAGGATCGACCGGCGCTTCAGCCTGTTTCTCTTCAGCAAAGCAGACAGCTGCCAGACTAAAAGTCAATAACAAAGCAAAAAATAAAGCTGTAAACTGTTTTTTCATAATACGCACCATCCTCATTATTTTATATTCCTGTCATCACTCTTCCGCTTGCCCTTCATTTTTTCAAGCTCAGCCTCCGACTGCCTGAAACAAGAATAACTGCAGTAATATTTACGCAGCTTGTTGATCGTTCTTTTATAAGTATGCAAGCTTTTATTGCCAAAAAACTCTTTACCGCAGCAGGCACAATTCATTGTTCTGCTGTTTAAAGTACTGTCAAAATTATCATATCGTGTCATCATCGCAGTTTCAATTCCAACCCTTTTCAAATTCACCACTCCAACAAATCCTAATGCAGTACAAAATTGACCGGCATCGTAATATAACAACGTACAGGACTGCCATATGTATCTTTAGCCGGGCTGAAACTCCAATTATATACAGCCTCAACAGCAGCGCCGTCCAGAGCCTCATTGCCGCTGCTGCGCGCAACAAAAGCATTCTCAACACTGCCGCCCGAACTTACAAGCATTTTTACATAAACAGTACCCTCGATCTCTCGATTTCTGGCGGCAGGAGGATAACGAGGATCCGTACTGGATACTAAATACGGCGGTGTTACCGGAACACCGCTGCCGCTTCCCTGACCTGCCCCACTGCCGCTGCCGCTTCCAGAACCACTGCCAGTACCCGAGCCGCTGCCTTCACCGCTGCCCTGCCCTGTCCCAGCCCCTGTTCCTTCACCGCCACCGGTACCAGTACCACCGGTTTCACCGCTTTTAACATTACTCTGAGCCGCTTCACTCGACGTACTGCTCGACTGCGGTTGTCTGGGCTGCTCCTGCTGCTGCGTCTGCGGCTTCTGCTTTCTGTCAACTATATCATCTGTTCTTACCGGCGCAGACTGCTGTTTTTGCTGCTGCACCGTAGCAGCAGCAGTTTCAGCAGTTCCCTTCTCGGCGGCAGCGCTGCCTTTACCACCACCGCCTCCACCTCCGCCCAAAGTTACCTCTAAAATCTGCGGCGGCCTTTGTGTAAAACGGTATCCCAAAATACCCAGCAGGGCTGCGGCAATAATATGAACTGCAAGCGCAATGGCAATACCCTTGCCAAAACGTCTGCCTCTATCCGTCATTTGCCATCACCCAGATCCGTTGCCAAGCCAAAGCGTGTTACTCCCGCGCCCTTCAACTCATCCATAAGCTTGATAACCGTTTTATAATTAGCCTCGCCGTCGGCGCGGATAATCACCGAAAAAGCAGCGTCACGTTTACTTTCAGCAGCTGCGTTGGCCACCAGCTGTTTCATCTCGATCTTATTATCTTCCAGATACAACACGCCGTCTTTTTTTACCGTCACCGCAAAATTACTTTTGCTTACGGTCTCTGAATTCTGCGCCACCGGCAGCCTGATCGGGATGGTTTTTATTTCGCTCATATACATCGTACTGACGATAAAAAATACCAGCAGCAGAAAAATCATATCTATCATCGGGCTCAGCATCAGCTGCGGCGGTAAGCTCTGTTTTCTAGGTCGTCTGCGCATCTTCTACACCGCCCCTCAGTTTTTACTGCCGCCGTTTTTGGCCTGAACGATATCTATCAAAACATTTGCAACCTCGTAAATATTCAGCGAAGCGGTTTTTACCTTGCTGGACAAATACGCATGTATACACATGCCCATGATCGCAATACACAAACCAAAAACAGTCGTTATCAATGCCTCGCCAATACCGGCAGTTACCGCCATCGGATTCTGCGCCCTCTCATTCAAAGCATTAAAAGAGCTGATCATACCTGTAATGGTACCCAAAAGACCCAGCATTGGCGCCAGACCAATAACAACGCTCAGATAATCAAGATTCTGCTCCATACCGTCAATGGCCCTGTCAGCCTTAGAATAAACAATCGACTCCAGCCTTTTACCAAGATCTTCGTTGATATCCAAAGTCTCTGTCGCCAGCTCTGCCGCATCACCCTTATTCATACCGGCAAACTCACGTGCCCCGACAATATTAAAATCATTCATCAGGCGACAAAACTCCATAACAAAATCAGTACTCGAAAGCGCCTTTTTATAATATAAATAACGCTCCACACCAATAGCGATAGCGGCAATCGAACATAACAAAAGCGGCCACATACAAGCCCCGCCTCTTTGAAAATAATCTATAGCTCCGGCAAAAATACCCATTTCTGTATACCTCCAAAATCAATTGAATTTTTCAGGATAAGCGGCTTCAGCCAGATCCCTGATCGCATAAACTATATAATGTGTCGTACTGTATAAATAAGTGTCACGCAGCTGCACGACTCTTTTATTCTTTACAGCATTAACACTTTGATAAGCTCGGTTCTGCAAAATCTCCTCCCGCATCTTAGACGGGTCCTGCTCGTTATCATACTTCCAGCTGGGAATAACAAGCAAATCAGGATTCAGCCTGATCAGCGTTTCCTCAGAAAAAGCAGCATTCGGCGGCAAGTCATATTCCGCCACCACATTCTTCACCTCGGCATAATTACAGATATCGGCAAAGGTAGTACCCTTAGCCCCAAATGGCCCCATATAAGAAAGCGCCATCACACTGATATGTTCTTCAGGAGCGATATTGCCTACTCTTGCCCTTACAAAAGCAAGCTCCTTCTCCATACCTGCCACGATCTTACCGCCGGCAACACGTTCATCAACAACATTTGACAGCTCACAAATAGTCTGTTTGATCTCTTTAACAGTAGTCGGCGTTTTATAAACATAAACATTTACACCAGCACCGCGCAAAAGCTCAACAAAATTCAAATCTGTCCAGTTCGGCACCAAAACCAAGTCAGGTTTCTGAGCCAAAACAGACTCCAGACTGCCGCTTTGCACGCGCCCCTTTACCCGTACAGCTTTATCTGCCGCAGGCGAAATTCCGGCATCATCTGCCAGATATGTCAAAGCAGCGATCCGATCAGGCTCTACCATATCCAGCAGCACCTCATCCGCACTCAGTCCCAATGATACTATGCGCTGCGGCTTATGCTCAAAATCCAGCCTTGTTTTAGTTGCATCCACAACACTGTAACCACCACGTCCGGAAGCCGGAGTCTCAATTTCAGAAGACTTGCCGCAGCCTGCCATAAACAATACGGCAGCAGCACCGACAACTAAAACGGCAGCCTTTAATACATACCTACATTTTGCAATCACGCGTTAATCTCCTTCGTCATCGATAGACAATTTTCTGCCGCAGGCAGTAAGCTGTACCTCAATGTTTTTTTCAAAATCGCTGAAATCCCTATAAGCAAGTTCATGCACCACATAATCCGGCTTAATAAACCTTAAAAGCTTCTGCACAGCCTTATCTGTAAAAGGCCTGTGCTGATCTATTTTTATCACATGCTTCATTCGTTCAATATTAGAGCTTTCCGAATCAAAAACACGTTCAAAAGTTTTAACATAGTCTCCGGAAAGAGAACAGTTTAAATGCAGACCCCTGATCAGCTTTCTGTCCTCACCAAGCGCTTTTACTGTTTTTAAAATATACTCGATGCCATCCTCTTCAGTCTGCAGCTCGGGATTAGTATTCATCAAATGCCCGGTATCAAGCATGATCCCAACATTCTTATCGCGCAATAAAGCAATATAGTTCGCTTTATCAACAGTGATAGTGCTCTCGTCATTGTTTTCAATCTCTTTGATAATTTTCTTTAATTTCATACCCGTATTGGGCTGCTGCAGCCAAAACAGCCCTCCCTCCTTCAAGCGACTTGCGCCTTGTATCCAAAAACAAAACAGGAAACTGCCAATGCGTCAGTTTCCTGTCAAAATACATCATCACCACGCACCAGGATACATAGCCGCCAAGCTGCAAAATACAGCAAAAAAGCGACAGTACTGTTTTCCATCAAATAAACAGTACAAATGTATCCACCTTGTGCATCGCAAGTCTTTACGGATGTTAAAACAGGCAGTTCTCCTGGCTTCGGATCGTCGCTAGGCCACGCCTTCTCAGGTCTCCCCAATGGACGAATGTGGCTTTGCTACCCGTTACAGTTGCGGGACAGCGCAGGTCTTACACCTGCTTCTCTATTAAGTCCTTCCAGCAATAGCTTTCAGACACCTGTTTTCTTAACTATATGAAATTATTAGAACTGAAATGCTTAGCTTATTCGTAATGTTTTTCAAATAACTTATATAACCATTATAAACTTCTTGCTTTTTGTAGTCAAGTAAACTTTCACCTTAATATCCTCTGATCACGAAAAAATTTTTTTTATTTTCTGCATGATCGTCACATTATCACTTTTTTTAAAGCTTCGCTTTCAACCATTACAATATCCTGAGCCAGTAATCCTTTTCGTACATATAAAACCGGTGTATTCTCTTCTGCGATCCCCTTTAAAAGCAATGCCGCCTTAGCCTGATCAAAAGCCTGCTGTAAATTCTGCCCAAACCCGATACTGGAATAAAACTGCGCCGCAAAAACTATTGCTGCCTCGTCACCTATCTCGGTATTCATTCCAATAGCAGCCTCAACCTTATCGACAACAGCCTGAGCTTCCTTCTGCGAAAAACAGGCGTTAAAAAAAATCATCCTCACCTTTTTAGACGCTGAAGCCACAGCAGCGGCCATAGCTTCTTTAGAAACCATCGACATATTACCGCTGCCATCATCAAGAACTATTTCTCCCTTTTCAGAGCCATGCCCCGAAAAATGAATTATCTCCGGATCAGTTTCATTGATCGCCTGCAAAATATCCAGCGATTGTACCGCCCAGCGGCTAAAAAACTCGATCCCGTCACGTCCTTCCGACTTGCGGATAGCTTCAGTTATCGACCTGACCTCCTGGTCTAAAGCCAGCTTCTGAGTATCCTGTGGATTAGCCGCTAAAAACAAAATCGTCAGCTTATCAACCGGCTGCTGCGGCTTGATCGCCTGCTCTATTTCTACGCCAACCTGCAAAGCACGCTCGCGCATAAGCTGCGACTTCTGTCCGCATAAAAGAATAAACTTATTTTCTTCCTCCAGCAGCTCATTTTCTGTTTTAGCAATCTCCTGCTCTATCTCATTGATTTTTTTACAAGCTTCGGCCCTCTCATCCTTCAGCTGAACCAGTTTAGTCTTTTTATTCATGATCGAAGCTTGGGCCTTTGCAAATTCTTTATCGTTCATCATATTTCCGCCTGCCTGAAATACTCGTCGATACCGGCGGCAATAGCCCCTGCAAAAGCCGGCATATCATTTTCCAAAAGCTCCAGATCATCATTATTATCAATAAAAGCCAGCTCCACCAAAATAGCCGTCATAACAGTCCGGCGCAGTACATACAGCCCCTGGCGCTCTTTGCAGCCACGGTCTATCGTCGGCACCTTACTCAAAATCTTCTTCTGCACAGCCTCACCCAAAAGTCGACCCTGCTCGCTGTAATATAAAGTTTCTGTACCGCGGGCATTGCGGCCCGGTGAAGCATTGCAATGCAGTGAAACAAAAATATCAGCCGGCCAGTCGTTAGCAGCAGCCACCACAGCATCCAGATCATCACTCTGCAGCAACATCACCTCATGTCCCGCTCTTTTTAAACCGCGTTCCAGCAAAGCTCCGGCCTGTTTGGTAACATCAGCCTCACGTACATCATAATCAATGTTCACAGCACCGCTGTCAACGTTCGGGTCATGCCCCGGATTAACAAAAACCTTCATTGCCCACGCCCCCTTTAAACGTACAAATCCTTTAAAACAACAGCTTAATTAGTTGTCGTATCTACTGCCTCTGCACCCCAAACAACCTTCATCAGCAAAGGATACTCTTCCAATAAATGTTCTAAGATAACATCAATGCTCACCTGCAGCAGCTCGGCATCAAAACCGTCATCCGTATTCAAAAGGCAGCAGTCCAGTTCAACATCGCCGCTGACACCCGTAGAATATTTAAACAACTTATATTTACGATTCTGTTCATCCAAATACTTCAACAGCGCTGCCTCATTTTCGGCTTTACGTGCCGCAGGCGCAACCAGTACCTTGATCACTGTATACAAGCTGTCATCTGTATATACCAAAAGCGGCAGATTCTGACCATTGACATCCAAAATAGTTCTGAACAAAACCGTATGCAGCTCGTCGCCTACGATCTGGGCGCCAAAACAGGTAATATTCTTCTTCACCAAAAGCTCCTGCCATTTCTGCGCCTTCACATTCAAAGCATTGCTTTCTGGTGGCTTGTTATCATTACCCGCAAATTTCAAAATATCAGTCTCACTCATTCTCATTCTCTCCTTAGTTTTAAATGATATATTTTAGATTATTCTTCGCCTTCCAGCCTCAATTGCGAAGCAGGAATATGCGTTAGAATCTCCAGCATGATCTCCGCAAAACTGTGCGCTGGAACAGGCTTCCATTCAGATTTTTTATCGCTGCTTTGCAAAACAGCGCCGCCTTTGCTGTAAACAACACTGTGCAGCTCGCGGTACTGTTTGGCGCGCAGATTAAACAGCAGCACCTGCGTACAGGATTCCACGCTGTCACCATCTTTCAGCTTTTGGGCAAATACTTTGGTATCCAAATGCTTCTTCAAATCTTCGTTCATAAAAACAGTTTTGACCTCGGCCTGCAAAATATTCCTGTCTTTATCGCCAAATGCTCCCCTGGTCATAAAAACACTATCTTTAGCTATATAATATCTGCCGGCCGAATTTTCCATAACCTCAGTCCAGCGCGCCGCCTCTTTTTCAGCCGCCGTCTGCTGCGGCTGCACGCTTATCTGCCAATCCATACCGCTGCCGCTTTCCTCGGCAGCGAAGCCCTGCGCTGCTATTAAAACACTTAAACTGAAAATAACTGCCGCAATGAATTTCATACGCTTCTCACCGCTCCTTATTCTAGTTATGCTTATCATTTTTCAATAAAAATTTCAACAAAGTATCGGCAAAACTCTGCCCGGGGACTTTTTTCCATATACCCGCGCCGCTGCGTTCATCAATAATTCTTCCTTCCCCAGTATAAACCTTAGTCTGCACAGTTTTATAAAGCTGCTTGCGCAGGTCAAAAACAAGCAGCATATCGCAATAAGCTGCTTGTTCACCTGTTTCCAGCTTAGCCGCATAGTTTTTATTCAACTGCTCTAAAACTTTAGTATCTTTAAAAACAGTACGCATCAAAACCTGTCTTTCATTTTTGCTTTTATTTCCCTCTGCGTCTTCGACAGGCTTGATACTGTCATACTCAAACAAATAATTGCCGGTCTCGCTGCTCATCAGCAGGGTCCAACGTTCTACCTCCAGTTCTGCCTCAGTCTTTTTAGGCTGTACAGAAAGTTCAAAAGCCCATGGGTCTACGGCCTGTTCTTCCTGCGGTTCGGCGGCAGCAGCTGGCAAAATCCACAACCAACTTAACAAAATCACTGTCAAAAATTTATACACCAAAATTCACTCCACTCATACTTTATTCATATATATTTGCTTACCGCACAAACACTATGCCGTAAGCAAATATAACAAGCAGCCGCACAGCCTTCCCTTTTGGGAAGGCAATGCGGACACGCTTGTCAGAAACACTAATTTTAAATTGATAAAAATTTGATTATTTCTTTGCTTTTTCAGCCAGTTCGCGGGCTTCTTTGGCCAAGCGGATATGAGAAGCCAAAGACTTGGAAGCAACAGCCAGATTCAGACCACGAGTAGCCGGGATAGAAGGAGCAATAAAGCAGGCGGAGTTGAGGTTACCACCAGTATAATCGCTCATCTCGGTAATGCTGAAGGTTCTGCTTGCTGTTACTGCAGTAGTGGGAGTTCCGTCATAAACAGCGATCGGAGTACCTTTAACAAACCACAAGCGGCTGCCGTCAGCATGGATGCCCCACAAATAGCCCGGATCATTAACTGCTACGACTTCTGTCCAGTTAGCCGGAGCAGTGATATCAGCAATGGTAGTGTGGTAAACGCTGCCTACCAGTTTAGCAAAGCCGCTGTCATAATGACCTGCGAAAATATAAACATTATTAGCATCCAGAATAGAAATGTCTCGGAAGTCACCTTTTTGAGTGGGGTTAGCAAGTGTTACTTTGGTAACGCCGCCTTGAGTGAAGTTCGCCAAGTCAACAATGCACAGATTGGTATCGGCATTGCCGCTGCCAGCATTCTGCATTCCTCCCAGCGAGCAGACATATAGCTTATTATCATACAAATCAAGTGTAAAGGAATTTTTACCGGCAGTTACATAACTTATATACGTAAGATTGCCATTAGCGAGAATTCTGAACTTAGCAACAATGCTGTCATAATAAGTAGCATACCCGCTGCCTTTATTGACATAGAACAGGGCATATAAGAACCCATCAGTACCCACAGTCAAAGCCTCTCCATGGAAAACGCCATCGGCATAAGGATTGGCAAAGTTCGGGAAATCTGCCGGGAAAGCATATTCGCGAGTTTGGGTAAAATTGGTATCCATATTGACAACAGCGATTTTGGAAAGGTCATAACCAGTACCAAAAAGCCATTTACCGCTGGTAGCAACACCATGCAAATTAGCAACGCCCGGCCAAATAACCGGCGTAACAGCAGAAGACCAGGTAGCAGCCTGCGGGTCAATGATCTGATTAGGTTCAGAGGTAGAAGTATAATTATATTGGCGCAGCACTAGGCGACTGCTGTTTCTATCAAAAAAAATTAAAGAAAGCCGGATCACCATTCAAACCTGTCATTTTATTTTTTACAGCAGACAAAGCAGTGGCAGCCGCAGCCCTATCACCGTTAATAGCACCTGCAGTACCTTCAGAATAACCGGAATTTGTAGCTGTATAGGCAAATAGATTTTCACTCATTTTTTACACGCTCCTTTAATTTTAAAATATTTTTAATAATATTACCTGTATCCATTTATAAAACTCTGCCTTAGCCCATTGGCATCACCTCCTCAGCATACTGCTGCCTGTTATTTTAGTAAGTATATTGCAAAGTCGCATAATAAGTGCGGCCCTGTAGCGGATATTGAATATTATATGCACCTGAATCCGGAAAAAATGTACCCTTCTGATACATATCCAAGGCTCTGTTAAAAATATCATTACAGCCCACTGCCAGCTGGAAAGATTTATTTATTTTGTATTTCACACCCAAATCCCAAGTAGTTAAAGACGATTGTATTTTACTTGAGGCATCATCGTAAATAGATAGCTGCATCTGATCTACATAACGGCATTGGGTAAACAAGCTCCATTGCTTATCAGGACGATAGGTAAACCTGGCCGTGCCTTCCCATTTAGGCTGATTGGTCATAATCCCAACAATAATTCCATCCTTGGCAAAGTTCTGTGAATTTGGCAAAGCGATTTTATCATAAATAATATCGGTAGGCTGTGTATAAGTAGCCTGCAAATTAACATCCCACTTCTGCCACGACATATCTGCCTGTAGTTCAACCCCATTGACTTTACCGCTGGCAGCATTATTGTAAACAAAGAAGAAATTATTCCAGGAAGATAATTGCAGCAGCCGTTTAGAATCACGGCCAAAATAAGTCAACTGAAATTTAGCTGTGTCGGTCCCCAGCCACTTACCGTCCCAGATGGCGCTAATATCCCACTGTTTTCCTTCTTCCGGCATGGGGAACACGCTATCCGTGCCGCCTACATTTGGCATGGGCAGAATACCGGCACCGTCGCCGGCGATCTCGTACATATTGAGCAACCGGTAATAAGTACCGCCTGTCGCCCGCATGGTAAAATGGTCGTTAAACTGTTTTTTCAGTGCCAGCTGCCATGTCACCTTGTCATCAGTCTGTTCGTCCGTTTTTCCCAACCATTTTATATGCTGTGGATCATTCTTCTCATCATAACGGTCACTGCGTCCTAAAATCGTCGAACGGTTATAGCGTACACTTGGTGTCAGCCAAAAATCAGCTTTTTTGTTTAGTGTGATCGTATCCTGAACCTGGGCATTAAAAATCTCCTGCTCGTAATAATTACGCCACCTGCTGCGAACATCTTCACTAGAATTGCTATAATCAAACATACGCCAACCGTCAATATCCATTTTTGCAAGGGAGGCGTCGGCCTCCGAGGCGGCGCAGTAGAGGATCAGGCGGGGGGTGTACGAGGCGGTGACGGACAGG
>OJNX01001095.1_pt1 | contig 16031 bp, 18 predicted proteins | sample 1598021 | NCBI WGS metagenome assembly OJNX01 (sample SAMN01915227, study PRJEB22387) | human gut metagenome | isolation source: stool | host: Homo sapiens | place: USA | reverse complement strand
CCCGCCGGAAATGCGCGCTTGTCATAAAGCCTGTCTTTTCCGCCACGCTGGAAATGCTTTCGTTGGTCTTTTCGATCATGTTCTGCGCCGCTTTGATGCGTACGCCGTTGATGTATTCGATCAGGCTCAGGTTGATGGTCTTTTTGAACAGACGGCTGAGGTAATACGGGCTGATGTAAAACTGGTTGGCAATGCTTGTCAGGGTCAGCTTCTCGGCGTAATGCTCCGCAATATAGCCTTGGATCTGGCTGACGATGCGGTTGGTCACCCGGCCGCTGTCGCCCCCCAGCTCATGCTGGTTTTCGCACATCTTTTTCAGCTGCAACAGCAGCGTGGCCAGCAGCATTTTGCGGGTCACAGCGCTTTCGGGGCTGTTTTCGTCCTGCATCTGGATCAGCTGCTGCAGGATGGAGTAGATATAGTTCTGCTGCTTAACCGTGATGTTGCTCAGCAGGTGGTTGTTCTCCTCGCTCATAAAGCTGAACAGGTCAATCTCCGGGAAAGCCCCGCTGATCTCCTGCAGATACTCACGGCTGAAATTGCACACAATGCGGCTGGTGGGGCCATCCCCTACCGAACCAGTCTTGTGGATCTGGTTTTCCCCAATCAGGATCACATTGCCTGCATTGACGATATAGGCGGAATCCTCAATAAAATAGCGCCGCGCGCCTTCCACTTCATAATACAGTTCATATTTGTGGTGTGTGTGGAAACTTCCCATATCGTAGCTATGCTCGCGGTCGATCATATCGATATAAAAGTCCACATGGGGGGAATAGGTATATTCCTTGACCATCCTGTTCAAACCTCCCGCCACGCCCCGCCCAAGCATTTTTGCCAGTTTTAGGGCAGAACGCGCTTCAATTTTGTTGATTTATTTCATATTAACACATTTCTTGTTGAATTTCAACTCCAAATATTTTTTTGTACTTTTTCTTTGCAGATAGAATAATTGGAATAACCCCACTTCCACTACATAAATCAATAATTACATTTTTTGAATTTTCAGATTTTACAAAATTTGCAAGAAGTACACTATCAGTACCAAAACAGAAGTACTCTTTGTTTTGTATTATTTTTAAATTATCTATTCCTAAATCATCAATTCTCTCATTTTTATCAATTCTCACAACAACTTTCCTTTCCCTTGTATCTCTATTTATTATTATATCATAACTTAGTGTTGACTTCAAATGATATAATGTTTATATATTTTTATACAAGGTGATAACATGAATTTAAATTATACTACAAAAAAAAATGAAATAGGTAAAACTCTAAAAGAAATTTTGAAAAAGAAATTATATATATCGAATATATTACTTAACAAACTAAAATATACAAATTCTATTTTAGTAAATAATATTCCTAAACTTGTGAATTATAGACTAAACGAAGGTGATAAAATTTTAATAGATTTTGATAATATGAATAATGTGATATATAACGATAAGAAAAATATGTACTATATAGAAAATAGATATTTAGATAAATATAAAAGATTTGATATACCACTTGAAATTATATATGAGGACGAATACTTGCTAATTGTTAATAAAAAAGCTGGAATGGCTATTCACCCATCATGTGCTAACTATGAAAAAACTCTTTCAAATGCTGTTGCAACATATTTAGAAAATCAAGGTATATATAGTATACATATAGTTACAAGACTTGATAAAAATACATCTGGAATATGCATATTTGCAAAGAATGAATATATTCAAGAATTGTTTGTAAGAAAAAAAGATGATATTAAATTAAAAAAAATATATATTGCAATTGTAAATGGAATTATAGATAAATCACACGATATAATTGAAAAACCAATCTCAAGAAAAGACAATTCTATTATACTTCGTCAAACATGTTTAAATGGCGACTATGCAAAAACGGAATATTATGTCACAAACATAAATTATGCAAAAAATTATTCTATTTTAAGTGTAATTCTTCATACTGGAAGAACTCATCAAATTAGAGTGCACATGGCAAGTATTGGGCATGTCTTACTTGGCGATACTTTGTATGCTGAAGAATACAATGAAAAAAACATTGACGCTTTAATTAATAGACAAGCTTTGCACTCTTATAAAATATCTTTTTATCACCCAATTACTAAAAATAAAATTATACTAACATCAAATATTCCCGAAGATTTAAAAAAATTGATGTAATAATTTTTAAACAAAAACAGAAATAAGGTAGAATACATATTAATTATATAAAGTAATTGAAATAATTAAACAGATAAGAAGGACTGCAATATTTGCAGCCCTTCTTAAGTTACTCTTCTTTATCATACTCATCAAAGATGTTACCTACAATTTCCTCTAGAGCATCCTCCATTGTAACAATACCTGTAACATTACCACTTTCATCAATTACAATGCTAATAGCTTCTCGTGACTTTTGCATATTTCTAAAGACATCATCAATCTTATCAGTTTCATTTACAAAATATGCTTTGTGAAGAATATCTTGCAAAATAAATTTTTGTTCTTTAACATATGATAAAATTATATCTTTAGTATTCAAAACTCCAACTATATTATTAATTGTATTATCATAAGCTGGAAGTCTGGTGTATTTGTTATCTTTTATAACACGTCTCAGTTCAGTATTTGAAATGTTTTTTTCAATTGCGACAACCTTACCAATTGGGGTCATAACTTTTTCAACTTCAGTGTCATTAAAATTGAATATATTAAAAATATATTCACCCTCTTGTGGTTCAATTGCCCCAGAATCTTTTCCCTCAGCAATCATCAATCTAATTCCTTCTTCAGTTATTTTGTTTTCATTATCACCTTTTATACCAAGTAACTTTGAAACCAAATTAGTAGATTTTGTAAGAATCCAAACAAACGGGTATGTAACTTTCATTATAACTGAAATCATACCAACCATTGCATATGCAATTTTTTCTGGATATCTCATTGCAAGACGTTTCGGAACGAGTTCTCCAAATACCAAAGTAAAAAATGAAAGTATTATCGTTATAACAATAAGAATAATAGTGTTTAATATAGAAGCAGAAATACCAATATCAGGTATAACAGCAACAATCTCACTTACAAATGTCTCAGCAGCTGATGCACTGGCTAAGAAACCAGCAAGTGTAATTCCAATTTGAATTGTTGCAAGAAATCTACTTGGATTATTAATCAACTCCTGTACCTTAATTGCTTTTTTACTTCCAAGTTTTACGTCCATCTTAAGTTTTGTCTTGTTAACAGACAAAAAAGCTATTTCAGATGCAGCAAATACTCCATTTAAAAGTATCAGCATAATTAAAAGAATAATTTGAACAAACATTAAAAATCCTCCTAGTATATAATGTATTATGTTTGTATCATTTATATAATATATTGGATAAAAAATCAAGCCTACATGTTTATAAAACATCAAATATGTCATAAATGTCTTTTATGCATGTCGCTTTTACAGGCTTAACTTTTGATATAATTCCATCTCCAACATTTATATATTTAGTACATTTTGGACAGTTTCTATAATCATCCCAATAATTGTCACCTAAGAGATACTCAGGCTTGTTTTCATTTAAAAATTTTCCTTTATTTTTTGTATAGATAATATCTCTAAGGTTAAGTTCGGATGCAAACCTATTATTTGTAAGTATCCAAAACGAATAGCCTTTTTTATTTAATTCATCTATTATCCATACTCTTTTTTTGTACTCTTCATATACAATCTTTTTATATATATTTTCATATTCACTAAATATCTTATTATATGATATGTGTTTTTTTATTCCCGTACATAAAGAATACATCAAAAGCCGTAGCTTAAGTCCACCCATAGAATTACCTATTATTCCAAGGGAGTTAACAGCCCACAAAATTTTATCGATGAAAAGTATAAAAGGATGTTCTTTAAAAATTCCTTTAATTATTTTACAATCTACATTTTTAAAATCAAAAAATGTCATATCAAAATCTGAAATAACAAGATTTTTAATTGTAGCTTTCATTAGTTTTCACTCCCTAAAAAATAGTTTTATCCTATTATATCATTTTTCTTTATAAATTTCAAATATTCAAATATAAAACCATCTATTTTTCCATCCATAACTGCTTGAACATTTCCTACCTCATAGCCAGTTCTATGATCTTTAACAAGTGTATAAGGGCAAAAGACATATGATCTTATTTGTGATCCCCACGCGTTATCAGCACTTTCTCCTTTTATATCCTTTAACATTTTACTGTGCTCTTCCATTTTCTTTGCGTATAATTTGGATTTTAACATTTTCATGGCATTTTCTCTGTTTTGAAGCTGTGATCTTTCTGTTTGACATGAAACAACAATACCACTTGGGATATGTTTTAATCGTACTGCTGAAGAAGTCTTGTTTACATGCTGACCTCCTGCACCACTTGCCCTGTACACATCCATTTGTATATCTTCAGGTCTAATATCAAGTTTTATATCATCAGAAATTTCAGGCATAACTTCAACTGCTGCAAATGATGTATGTCTTCTACTATTTGCATCAAATGGAGATATTCTAACTAATCTATGTACTCCATTTTCACTTTTTAAATACCCATATGCATTATCACCTTTCACCAAGAATGAAACACTTTTTATGCCCGCTTCTTCACCTTCCTGCATATCTAATACTTCAATTTCAAAGTTAGATTTTGCCGCCCATTTTATATACATTCTATATAGCATAAGAGCCCAATCATGTGATTCAGTTCCGCCTGCTCCTGGATGGATTGTTAAAATAGCGTTATTAAAATCATAGTCCCCCGAAAGCAAAGTTTCAATATTCAATTTTTCTATAGATTCTTTTAAATTATTAACTAGGTTTTGAGATTCTTTAAAACTTTCGATATCGTTTAATTCTTCTGCAAGTTCAAAATACCCTCTAGCATCTGATAATTCTCTTTGAATTGTCTCAACTTTCTGTATAATACTTTTTATACTTTTCATACTTTTAACAACCTTTGCAGATTTTTCCTTATCTTCCCAAAATCCTGGAATTAGAGTTTCCTCCTCAAGATTCTTCAATTCTACAAGTTTTGCATCATAACCTAAAGCTTCTTTTATTTTCTCAATACTTTCTAAAAGTGCATTCAATTGAGTTTTTAAAGTATCAAAATCCATAAATTAACATTCCTCCCATATTCTATCATGATTTTTTAAATCAGTTGGATAGCATGTAAATTCAAGGTATTCATCTTTTGTAGGATGAAAAAATGATAAATAGTATGACCATAAAGCCAAATTTTGCCCAACTTTATTTAATTTATTTCCATATTTAATATCACCATACAAAGGATGAGATATATTTGAAAACTGTACCCTTATTTGATGATGTCTTCCTGTTTTTAAATTAATATCTACTTTAGTATAATCTTTTCCTTTATACTTAAAATTATTTATAACCCTATACTCAAGTATTGATTCTTTTGCACCTTTAGTATTTTTGTCACATACCCTACTCATATTTAATCTTTGATTTTTAACTAAATAGTTATGAAGTGTTAAATCCTTATCAGTTTTATCGATTTTTCCATTTACAATAGCAATGTACTTTTTCTTGAAATTTTTTTCTCTAATATAATTTGAAATCCTAGAAGCAGCTTTAGATGTCTTAGCAAATACCATAACTCCTCCAACCATTCTATCTAGTCTATGCACCAAACCTAAATATACTTCACCTGGCTTATTATATTTTTGTTTTATATATTTTTTTATAATTGTAAGCATATCTATATCTCCTGATTTATCCTGTTGTACAGGAATACCTACAGGTTTTACTAATACAATTATATGATTATCCTCATATAATATATTTAAGTCTTCAATGTTAAATTCCATATACTTTCTCCTTTTTGAAACAAGAAAAAAACTCCACAAAGTGGAGTTATAATAATTAGTTATTTTCTTTTTTCTCTTCTTTAGCCTTTATTTCAACAGCTTGTTTTTTGTTGTAATATCCACAAGAAGGACATGCTTTATGTGAAAGAACAGGTTCTCCACAATTAGAACATACTGATAAATTCTTATTTTCTAACTTCCAATTAGCACGTCTTAAATGAGTTCTTTCTTTAGACCATCTTCTTTTTGGTTGTGCCATTTTATATTCCCTCCTTAAAAAGCAATTCATATATGTAAATATGTTACTTCTCTTTCAATTTGATACTAATATATTATATACTACCTAAAAGTCTTTGTCAAGAAATATATTTAAAATTTTAAATGAATTTTGTCTTTTTAACATAAAAGAGTAATAAAATTTGACATTGATGATATAATTATACTAGGTATATATTTATAAATCAACAAAATTAAGGAGGTTTAAATGTATGGATGAAACTTTATTCAATACATTATTTGATCGTGAAATTCACAATTATGACTACTTAAGGGGTCGAGTAGCTTGCTGTATAAAGCCCCTTTCAGATAAAATGGAAAAGAATTTAAGTGACGGTTATGTACGGTCTTTTTACAAAGCCACAATATCATACAGTCAAGATTTAGTAGATCATTTTGGATTAGATTTTCTCGAACAGACAAAAAATGATTTTATAGAATTTAGAAATCATCTATTTGAATTATTTAATTCAAATAATATTCATATGGCAAATAAAATTGATTATTCTATGTACATGTCATCGTATTATAAATTTGCTGAATATGTAGGATACTCTGACAGAAGCAGAATGCTTAAAAGATTTTTTAATTTTAAAGTAATAGCTAATAACTTTAAAGAAGGAAAGATAACAAAAGAGGATTTTAGAAGTGAGATACTAAACCAGGCCATATTTTTTGATGACGTAGTTAAAAAAATATTTCATGCACGTACAGAAGATCTATGTATATATTATTTTGTATATGATATAAGAGCTTCAGAAAATGCAAGAAGACTAACTCATCAAAAGAAAAAATACTCATAAACCAGGTAATATTACCTGGTTTGTCTTTTTATATTATAAAGCTTGATTTTTAATATGTAATATAGTATATTAATATTGGTGATTATATGAAGATTTACATATTAGGATTAATTATATATATTGTTATAATAAACCTATTTTCAATCTTTTTAATGAAATATGATAAAATAAAAGCTAAAAATAATCAATATAGAATAAGTGAAAAAAAATTATTTTTGGTTGCCCTTATTTTAGGTGGCCCAGGGATATATATTGGTATGTACCTATTTAGGCATAAAACAAAACATGTAAAATTTATAATAGGCATACCATTAATAATTATAGTAAATATCTTTAGTATATATTATTTAATTTTACATGTTTTTGTTAATCTATAGTTACATTTTTTCTGGAGTTTCTATTCCTAAAATAGAAAGTCCTTTTTTTATTACCAATCCCGTACAATAAACTAGAATGCATCTTGCTTCTTTTAATTTTTCATTATCAACTATAACTTGATTATTATTATAGAATCTTGAAAATTTCGATGACACATCTATTAAATACCTTGCTAAAATAGATGGCTCATATTCTTCTGCCGCTCTTTTTATAACATCAGAGAACTTATCTAAATCTTTTACTAAATCTATTTCATCTTCAGACTTTAAAAGATCATAATTAACATTATCTTTATTTATATCATTAATATTAAAACCAGCTTTATTCAAAATTGACCTTGTCCTTACATATGTATATTGTACATATGGTCCTGTTTCACCGTCAAATCTTAATATTTCATCTAAATCAAAAACTACATCTTTAATTTTATTTGTTTTTAAATCATTGAAAACAACAGCACCTATTCCAACTTGTTTTGCCACTTCATCTTTATTTTCAAGTTGTGAATTTTTTTGCAATAAAATATCTGATGCTTTTTTTATTGCACTTTCTAATAAATCTTGTAAATATATGACTGTTCCTTCACGTGTAGACATTTTACCTGTTTTTAACCTTACCATTCCATATGGAACATGTGCTAATCCTTTTGTATACTTTTCATCTACTATGTATTTTGCAACTTGAAATAATTGCTTAAAATGATGAATTTGTTCATATGATGTTACATAAATAGATTTAACATAATCATATGTTCTTGACCTATCAAGTATTGCTGCAAGATCACGTGTTGCATAAATGGTAGATCCATTAGATTTTACAATTATGCAAGGAGGTTCATTTTCTCCAAGCATTACAACTTTTGCACCTTGACTTTCAACAAGTACTCCCTTTTTTTCTAAAATATCAATTACTTCTTGCATTTTGTCATTATAATATGCTTCACCATTATATGAATCAAATTTACAACCAAGCAAATCATATGTTTTATTATATTCTTTTAAAGAAAGCTCTCTAAAGTACTTCCAAAGTTTTATATACTCTTCATTTCCTTCTTCTAACTTTTTAAAATTTTCTCTTGCCATATCCATTACTTTTTCGTCATCTTTTGCAAGATTATTTGCCCTTACATACATATCAGACAATGAATGTAGAGGATCTTTTGAAATATCATATTCATCCTTAAATCTTTTATATCCCTCTATTACAAGACCGAATTGTCTTCCCCAATCTCCAAGATAATTTATACTTATGCTATTAAATCCAAGTTCTTTATATAAATTGCTTATTGCTCTACCAATTATAGTTGTCCTTAAATGACCTAGATGGAAAGGTTTTGCTATATTTGGTGAAGAATAATCTATGCATACATTTTGATTTTTTCCAATATTTACAAATCCATATTTTTCTTTTTCTTCACAAATTATATTTAAAACACTATTTACAACATTAGAGCTATTAGTGTAAAAGTTAAGATAACCATTTACAACCTCAACCCTACTTATTTCATCTGGTAATTCTATTTTTTCCTTTATGTTATTTGCAATATTTATAGGTGAATTTCTAACTACTTTTGCAAGATTAAAACATGGATAAGCAAAATCTCCATTTTTCTTATCTTTTGGGACTTCAATTTTATTAAATATTTCATCTACACTTATCTTAGTATTTAATGAATTTTTTATGCATTCAGCTATTTTTTCCTTTATTTCTTCCATATCAACAATTACACTCCCATCGAATATTTTTTTATTATTTTATATATTTCATCTCTGTTATCATCTTTAGCTACTATGTTTTTTACAATGCTCCCACATTTTTTGCATTTATACACAATAACCTCACCCTTTTTGGTATTTAACTCAACATTTATAGGTACAAGTACACCTTTACACTCATTTTTTCTATCCCCTGGTGTTATATCAACATGAAGTGAATACAAACAGTGATTACAATGATCACGAGATGTATATTCTAATTTTTTTACTTCATTATTACAATTTATACATGTAAAACTATTATCATTTTTTACAAACATATTTTATCTCCTAAACAAGATATATTTTACAATATTTTTTATGTAATTGCAAGCAAAAAAAGAGAGAAGCCCTCTCTTTTTATCTATTAAAGCATCCATTTCCTATAAATTCACGAATTATAGAATTAATTGGAATATTTCCTGTTTCAAGTGGAGTGAAATTATTTAAATATGCGTAAAGTCTTCTAGCTTCCGAATAGTATTTACTGCTATTTTCAACTTGTAATAAAAGTGGTTGAGCAAATGTTTTCATAACACTTGGTTCATAATTTAAACTTGAATTATATATGAAATCTGCATCATCGACGAATGGAAAAATGTATTCTTCCTCTCCCTTTTTCACATTTCCCCATAGTTCAAATGTCTTATCCACACTATGTCCGCGAGTAGTATAATCTCTTACCATACGCCTTAAAAATCTTGAATCCGAAGATGAAATTTTTGTATATCCGTCTATATTTAATGTTGTTATAGGTGCAATGTATATCTTATATTTGCTTTCATCTGGTGTAAATTTAGTAAGGATTGGATTTAAAGCATGTATTCCCTCTATAATCATGATATCATTTTTTTGCAGTTTTAAAAATTTACCATTATATCTTTTTGTTCCTACAACAAAGTCAAATTCTGGTAATTCTACAGTCTTTCCATCAATTAAATCTTTCATTTGAGAATTAAATAATTCTATGTCAAGTGCATCTACAGTTTCAAAGTTATACTTTCCATCCTCACCAAGTGGAGTATCCTTACGTTCCTTAAAGTAATTATCCATTGATATTGTAATTGGATTATAACCTGTAAGTTTAAGTTGAACACCTAATTTTTGAGCGAACGTCGTTTTACCTGACGAAGAAGGCCCAGCAATCAGTATCATTTTTATATTTTTCCTGTTTTCAATATCTTGTACAAGTTCAACTAATTTTCTATCATGAATTGCTTCTGCAACCTGTATAATATCATTTGTTTTCCCTTGTAATATATTTCTATTTAAATCTCCAATAGTGCTTATTCCAAATGTTTCATTTAATTTGTTAAATTCTGTATATGCATCATATAGTGAAACAGATTTTATTTCATCTTTTATATTTCCTTTATCATCTGGGAACATTAAAACAAGACCATCTTTATATCTTCTTAAATCGAATTTTTTTATATACCCAGTACTTGGAGCAAGAATTGTACTAAAATTATTATACATTCCATCGCAGAAATACATTGTTACATATGACTTTAGTTTATTATCTATATTCTTCAAAATATCCAAGTTATTAGCAGCTGTATATAACACAGTTGCTTCTTCTATTGGAACAACTTTTTTCGTTATAGGAAAATCTTTATCAATTATTTCCTGCATTTTTCCCTTTATTTTTTTTATTTTTTCATCTGTTATATGAATATTATTTAGCATAAAATATTGATCTTTTTTTATTGTTGCAATAAACTCGACATCCGCATCAGAAAAAAGTGACGTAAGTGCCATATATAATACCATTTTTAAAGTTCCTGAATATACTCTATATCCATCTGGTGAATTATATTTTACAAATTTTATACAAGAATCCTTAACAAGTTCATAATTAAAATCTCTTAATTCATTATTTATGTTTAACGCAAGAATATCAGAAGTATCACTCTCTACCATATTTACAACATCTATTACTTTTGTTTTATAAAAAACTTCTAAACTTCTTGTATCATCAAATGTAACCGTAATTTTATTATTCATAAATATCAACCCCTCAAAAAAGTGCTCATTAAAGCACTTTTTATTTTATCATATAATTAAATTTTAATCTACTTCTTTTTAATATTTTCAAGAAAAACTTTTATAAAATCTTTATTATTTTTTGTTTTAGTTAAAATATTAGTTATTTTTTCTATTATTTCTTGGTTTGAAAGACTGGAATTATTAGATGACATTAATTTTCTCATATATGTACTGCATTCATATTCTTCCTTTGATAGTAACAAATCATCACGTCTAGTACCTGATTTATATATATCAATTGATGGATAAATTCGTCTTTCTGAAAGTCTTCTATCCAAATGGAGTTCCATATTACCAGTTCCTTTAAATTCTTCAAATATAACATCATCCATCCTGCTTCCTGTTTCTACAAGAACAGTTCCTAATATTGTTAAGCTACCTCCGCTTTCAATATTTCTTGCTGCACCAAAGAATTTCTTTGGAAAATGTAAACAAGCAGGATCAATTCCCCCAGATAATGTTCTTCCGCTTGATTCAACTTCTAAATTATTTGCCCTTGTAAGTCTTGTTAAGCTATCAAGTAAAATTACAACATCTTTGTTTTGTTCAACTAATCTTTTTGCTCTTTCTAAAACCATTTTTGATACTTTAATATGATGTTCTGGTGATTCATCAAAAGTAGAATGAATAACCTCCGCATTGATTGATCTTTCAATATCTGTAACTTCCTCAGGTCTCTCATCGATTAGAAGTACCATAAGTTCAACTTCAGGATTATTTTGTAATATGCTATTTGCAATTTGTTTTAACATTGTAGTCTTTCCTGCCTTAGGTTGTGCAACTATAAGTCCTCTTGTACCTTTACCAATAGGTGCAATCAAGTCTATCATTCTTGTTGCATAATTTTTACTTAAAGTCTCTAATTTTAACCTTTCTGATGGATAAATAGGAACCAAAGATTCAAAAGGTTTCCTTTTTAACGCAATTTCAAGCCTATCTCCATTTATTGCCTCAACATATATAAGGGATGGAAATTTGTTTTGAGGATCAGTTGTAAATCTCGCTATACCCTTTAACATATCACCTGTATTTAATCTAAATCTTCTAATTTGAACTTGTGACACATAAATATCTTTATTTCCAGGTAAGTAATTATCGCTTCTTAAAAATCCATACCCATCTGGCATTACTTCAAGTATTCCCTCAGCAATGTAATCAGTTTCAGGATTTTCAATTTGCATTTTCATTTTATTGTCAAGCTCATTTGTTCCTTCAAGATGTTTTATTATCTCTTCTATTAAATATTCTTTTTTTAATCTTTCATATCCATCTAACTGTAATTTTTTTGCAAGCTCTCTTAATTCAGTTAGTGTACTTTTCTTTAAACTTTCCTTTGTGTACATATTATATCTCCTTTACATTACTTCAGCAAACAAGTCATAATCATTGCAATCTATAATTTTTACCTTTGCATATTCTCCAACGATAACTTTATCTGCACTTTTTTCATCTATTTTTATATATATTCTTCCATCAACGTCAGGTGCTTCAGCATATGACCTGCATACAAAATATTCATCATCAGCAGATACATTTTCAACAATTACTTCATATTCTTTTCCAATTCTTTTTTTATTACATTCAAGTGAAATATGTTTTTGTACTTCAAAGATATCTTTTAGTCTTTCTGATTTTACTTCTTCTGAAATTTGGTCTTCAAAATTAAATGATGCTGTTCCTTCTTCTCTTGAATATGAAAAAGCTCCTAATCTATCAAATTTAAGATCAATTATTCCTTGTCTTAGTTGTTCATAATCGTTTTTTGTTTCTCCAGGAAATCCCACCATAACTGTTGTTCTTATAACAGCATCGGGAATTAAGCTTCTTATTTTATTTATTGTGCTATATATTTTTTCTTTTGTATCATACCTATTCATTTTCTTTAGAATATTATTACTAATATGCTGAATTGGTAGATCAAAATATTTGCATACTTTAGGATTATTTGCCATTTCAGTTATTAGCTCATCAGAAGTTTCAAAAATATACATATACAATATTCTTATCCATTTTACTCCATCAATTTTAGACATTTTGTTTAAGAGTTCAGGTAATTTAAGTTTGCCATATATATCAAGTCCATATTTTGAAGTATCTTGCGAAATAATACAAAATTCCTTTATTCCCTGTTTTGCTAAACTTTCTACTTCTTCTAAAATATCTTCCATTTTTCTACTTCTAAACTTACCTCTTATAAGGGGTATAGCACAATAACTACATCTATTATCACATCCATCTGATATTCTTATATATGCAAGTGGATAATCAGTTGAAATTACTCTATTACAATATTCCAAATTATGATTTATAAGTTTAGCATTTAAAAAATTAGCTAGTATTTCATCTATTTTATTATATTCATCTACCCCTATGCACAAATCAACTTCAGGCATACTTTCTATTATTTCTTTTTTGTATCTTTTAGCAAGGCAGCCTGTAACAATTAATGCCTTACATCTTTTTTCTTTATAATCAGCCATCTCTAGTATAGTATCTATAGCCTCTTTTTTTGCAGATTCGATAAATCCACATGTATTTACAACAATTACATCTGCATCATCTGGATTATTTACAATACTATATCCTAACTCTTTAAATAAACCAAGTATCATTTCACTATCAACTTGATTTTTATTACAACCAAGTGTAACCATTCCAACATTCATAAATGTATTCCTCCTAGTTTACTCTAATTATATCACAAAAAGTCAAAAAGTAAAATAATTAATTACTATTTATCTAACTTTTACAATTATCGACAAAATTAGATATAGAAATTTATAGCTAAAATTTGACTTTACATAATTTTTGTGATACAATAGTATTGTATTTATTCGTAAAATAAATGGTGATTGCCATTTAAAATATAATAATGAAGGAGGATAACAACTATGTTATCATACAGAAATCCAATAAAAATTGTTCCGTTAAACAAAGATTTTCGAAGGACATCATCTTCAGAACAGCCATCTTACTATTTGATATTTTGCTATCAAAGAAATGGTAGACTAAAAGGAATAAAAATTGTAAAAGATGAAAATGAAAAATTGGTTGATTTTATTTCGGCTAGTGAAATAGAAAAATTAAATGTAGTTGCTTTCAAAAAGCAAATTGAAAGCGGCCATGAAGTATTATCAATAAAAGACAAAATTTTATATAATCTTTTATACAAGGAGGTATACTTAGAATGACAGATGAAATAACAAGAACCTTTTATTTTCGTTTCTATGACGAGTACCTATCAAAATCTTCTCTTATCTCTAGCGATGTTAATATAATTGTCAGAGAAATAACAAAAGGCAAAAAGAAATTAGTTAAAATTTATCAAATAACTCCATTTGGGAATTTTTTAATTAAAAGTTTTCAAAATTCAGAGTTAAGAGATAAGATTCAACAAAATTCTTGTTATATAATGCCTGAAAGCATTAAAACAAGAAAAAACCTTGAAAGGGCAATTATATATATGATATATAATTGCAAGTAAAAATCAAAAAAAATAAAATACTAGGAATTAATTTTCCTAGTATTTTCTTATTTTTTTGATAAAATTGGTTGAATTTGCTTACCATTTAATGCTTCTATTAAAGAATCTACTATGTAATTATAATCTAGCACTAAGGATTTTGGTTTTGCTATATAATCATCCTGACCAAATGGTACAAAATAGATATTCTTCATGTTAATTAATTTTGCAATATTTTGAAGACTTGCCCCAAGTCCATCATTGGTAGAAACACCAATTACAATAGGCTTGTTATTTCTTATATGTCCTTTTATCGCCATAAGCACAGGCGTATCAGTTATCCCATTTGCAAGTTTAGCTAAACTATTTCCTGTACATGGGCATATTAAAATTATATCAACTAAATTTTTAGGTCCAACTGGTTCAGCTTTTTGTATTGTATCAATTATACTATTTCCTGACTCTTCTTTTAACATTTTAATGTATTCTTCTTTTTTAAAAAATCTAGTATCTAAATTTTTTGTCATAAAAGAGATAATCGGATAAACATCTGCACCTTCAGCTTTTAAATTAGATATAACATTTTTTGTCTCGGAAAAATTACAAAACGATCCTGTTATACCAAGCCCAACTTTTATACCTTCAAGTTTCATAAAACCACCTCCGACTATAATATTTTATGTCAAAGGTGGTTAATTTGTTATATTTTTCTAAATAACCCTACTACTTTACCAACAATTTGTACATCTTTTACAATTATTGGATCCATAGTATCATTTTCAGGTTGAAGTCTTACGTGATCTTTTTCTTTATAAAAAGTTTTAACTGTTGCATTTCCATCTATCATAGCTACAACAATTTGACCATTTCTAGCTGTATTTTCTTTTGAAACTATTATATAATCTCCATTATTTATTCCAGCATTTATCATACTTTCGCCTTGTACTTTTAATACAAAAGTTTCATTTTTAAGATCAGATTGAGAAAAGAAACTCTCTCCAATTGAAAAATAATCCTCAATATTTTCTTGTGCTAAAATTGGCTCTCCTGCAGCAACTTTACCAACAATCGGAATAGATATTGTAGGTTCCTCTCCAACAATTTTAATTGCTCTTGTTTTTAAATCACCCTTATCAATATATCCCTTTTCTGCAAGTCTTGCAATATACTGATGGACTGATGATGTAGATTTAAAATTAAGAGCAGCACATATTTCCCTAATTGATGGTGGATAACCCTTTTCCCTTATTTGTTCTTTCAAATAATCAAAAACTCTTTTTTCTTGTACATTTAAAGTAGTACCCATATAACAAACTCCTTTCAAACTTACGTTTATTTTAGAGAATTATATCATATAAATTTTTCTTTGTCAAACATTAGTTTTATTTTTTATCTAATTGTTATGAAAGAAATGTGATAATGTCTTAAGTAAAGAAATGAGAAAATGTCCCAACC
>OJNX01001062.1_pt1 | contig 16426 bp, 16 predicted proteins | sample 1598021 | NCBI WGS metagenome assembly OJNX01 (sample SAMN01915227, study PRJEB22387) | human gut metagenome | isolation source: stool | host: Homo sapiens | place: USA | reverse complement strand
CTCTTCCGATCTAAGCGCCTGCGCCATACGGCACAGCAATTCGTGTTTCGGCGTTCTCGTGCCGGATTCGTACTGCGCAATTCGTATGTCGGCGTTCTCCTGCGGGAAACCAACCGCCACGCCTAACGCCTTTTGCGTCAACCCGCACGAAATACGGAAACGCCGTATTCTCATGCCCGTATTCATTAAATCGCCCATTTCATCGTTCTTTGCTCCTTTCTTTTCGCTTGGTAACGGGAAGTCCGAGCCGCATACATAAACAATCGTTGTAATCCTTGCCCTGCGGGGGCGGTTGAAATGCCACCTTAACCGCGTATCTTTGGGACAGCAGCGTTTTAATCGTGTCTGCGGCGATCCGTCCCGTATAGTCGTTATCCAGCCGCAAAACCACTTTTCGGATATGGGGATAGTCCGCAAGATACTGAACAAGGGCGGCGGGCAGACTGCTTTCCTCAATCTTTGCTTTCGGTTTATACACGCCTGCAAGGGAGAGCAGGTTTTCTCGCCGCCAGTCCTTGCTGTCCAGCTTTTGCATTGTCCCGTAGGACAGCAAATCTACCGCCGATTCAAACAGATTCAGCGTGTCGCTCTGTGCTTCTGCGGAAATCCCAAAGGAATACCGCTTGTCGCTGCCGTTTGCGTCTCCGATAAAGTCTGTACCGATACCGCGCAGATTGGCATAGCGGGGCTTGCCGTCCCGATCCTGCCCGACGAACACAGCGTTGTAATGGGGATAGCTTTCATACAACCGTCCTGTGCTGATACAGAAGTCGATCAACTCATAGTCGATTCCCCGCCCATGCAGATATTCCACGGCGTGGGCGGCGCAGCGGTTCGCTTTTGGCAAAAGCAAAACTTTTTCTTTCGGCTTGCTCGGCGCGGGGGAATAGGTCGGCGGCAACACCGCGACATTTCCCATAATCGTTTCCACCGCCTGCGTAAAGGGCATTTCTTTGACCTTGATGAGATAGTCCAGCGCCGAATAACCGCCGATCCCACGGGAAAACCAGCACCATTTTCCGTTGGAAATCTTCAAGCTGTCATGCTCTCGGGTGCAGTAGGTGTTACCGCCGAAATGAACAAGCTCCTGCGGCTCATAATTTTTAAGATAGGTCAGCAAGTCCATTTCACGGGCTTTCTCCACCACCTCCGGCGGGATATATGGCATACTTTTTCACCTCCGTTCTAAATAGAAATAGCCGAGGGGCTTTCTAAGTGAAAACCTCTCGGCTATGTAAAAAACGGCACAGGTTATCTCTGTACCGCTTTCATCGGATATTCATTTTACAGTGCGCCGACCTTTTTCAGATAGGAAATGCAGTCGGTATGTCCTCTGAAATAGAGCCGTTGGCGCTCCATGTCGTCGAGCCTGAACCGCAAACGGAAATACTCGGTCAAAACTCCGTGTTCCTCGGCGGTCAAAGAAATTTCGCCGTTGCCGTCTATCACCTTTCGGATAAACGGATTATTTTCTTTCAGCCTCAAAATTTGCTGATACAGTGCATTGTATTCTTCGTCCGTTTCTCTGAAATCGGAAATCGCCTCGTCCTCAATCTCGGCAAAGGATTCTTCGATCCGCTGCGCCAAATCAGTATAAGAGCTGTTGTCGCTCACTTGTAATCACTTCCTTTTCCCATGATATATTATACTATACCCAACAGCCGAAACAATATCAAATGTGCAAATTATCGCTCCATATCTTTTTCCGTTCTCCCGACAACGGCGCGTTCATATAGCTTTGGACTTTTGATACGGTATTCTTCGGGGATATTCTCAACCTTGCCGTCGTAGATGTCAACAAATCGACCACCATTTGAACGCACATAGCCGTGATCGGCAAATACGCCGCTTTCATCAAAGCGAATATCCCTGCCGAAACTCTCATAGTCGATATAGTTTGAGAGTACGCCCAGCCTGCTCGTATCATAGCAGCCGCTTTGTTCAATCCAGTAATAGCCGAGGTCGTAATCGCTTTCCACACCCGACAGATAATCAAAGCAATCCATGTTTTCGGTGAGATTGATTAGCTCTTTTATGCTGCCCGTATTCTCGCCCAAATCTAAAACAGCCTGCCAAAATTCTTCACTTTCATCAAGCTCCATGATCTGCCCCGCAAGGTAATTGAGCTCGCTTAAACTTTCATACTCGCCGAGTAGGTCATAGATAGAGGAATCGGGACACTCGTAATCGGTGATAAACCATTCTTCATAGCGACGGTTAATGCCGATCCGCTGAAACACCGCCTGCATTTCTTCGTTGGTAACGGGAAATTTCACCCATTCGCCTATCAAATATCCCTCGTTGTATTTGCCGAGATTGGTTATAAAGGCTGAAAAAGCGCAGTCCCTTGAAGCGGATAAATCCTGCATAGCTTTGCCTCCTTACCGTTCCTGTTCAGCGGCACGCCTTTGACGGGGGATCGGAAACCCGTGTACTTTGGCAATCTCGTCGCCGAGCCTGCGGGTTATTCTTGTAATGTCCGCACGGGTCGCCGTACCGCGGTATATCTTTTCTTTCAGATTGTCGGTTTGCGTTTCGGAAACGCCGTCCTTGTAGGCGCGGTAGAGGTAGTGGTTTGTGCCGTCGTGATGAATCGCCTCGCAGCGGAAATCGCCGTTTTTATCCACAAACCAAGTGGCGTTGTCAATGTCCCGTTCCGTATAAAGGCAATCGCTGATATTGCCGCTTTCAATTTCTTTGTACCCCATACGGCGGCCGTGCCAAAGTCCCAAGTCCCCGACAACGAGAATCGGACGGGAAAGCTGAATATCCAGATTCGTTTTCTCGTCCTGAAAATAAGTGCCGTTGATTTCATACATCAAATTCATACGCTCGTTTGCGGAAAGTTCGGGGTACTGCGCCTCTAAATCCTCTTTCCAGTCGTCGTAGTCAAGATAATCCGTCCAAATAATGTGCCTGCTGTCTTTCATCTTGCGTCACCTCGATCCTTTGATTTCGGTCGGCGTGGATTGCCGTTTTCGTCATAATTCTTTGCGTCTGCGGCGGGTACGCTCCAACCGAACATGGAACCGGCAAGCATAGCCGCCTCCTGCGCTTTGGAAACGCCGAGCCTGCGGTTCATATCGTCCGCATACTTTCGCGCGGTGGCAGAATCTATCGGCATTTTCAGTGGGATATAGCTGCGATCTCCGCGAAACACCTTGATAACCTCACCGCTTGACGGTAAAGTGGAATAGCACATTTCCGGGATAAGCGGTTCGGCAGGGGCATAGGTTGCCCCACAATCCTCCATATGCTGGGCAAATTCGCAGATGTGATAGGTGTTCTTTCCGATCTCTGCGTGGGTTTCGTCTATATAGCGGCAGTAGGCTTTGATTTTCTCACCGTCCGTATGGGTAATGATAATATTCCCGCCGTCAGGCAGACGGAAAAGCTCTTTATAGCGGCTGTCGATAAAGCGAATCCCTTGCGCTGCTTTTTCCATGTGACTGTTCAGCATGTCGGAAACATAGGCATAGCAATAGAAATTGTTGTCGCCGGGCGCGGGAATACAACGCAGAAGATAGGTGTATTTGTCAGTATCAACCCGATACCCGTATTCGCGGCTGAAATTTCCCATAAACCGCCCGTCGGGACGGGCGCAGCAGTATTCGAGCATAGAATCACGGTCAGCCAAGATACCCACCTTGTAAAATTCCTTGATGACGGAATCAAACTCGGCGGCAAATTCATCGGTTCGGTATTGCTTGATCTGATCCTCATAGTCGGGATAAAAGGTTCTGCCGCCGTTTCCGAAATCGCCGCGCATAAGGGCAATGCAGCCGCTTTGCGACATAAGCTGATAGCTCTGCGTATAAGCGTAGTCCCGTTCTTTCGGGAGCATTTCACGGATATTCAGATTCATTTTGTCTGTCCCTCGCTTTCTGTCATAAGAAATTGTCCGAACTCGGTAAAGGCGTACCAGTTCGTGCGGTCAAAGCAGCTTTCGTTGAAACGCCCCTTTGTGAGAACACGCGCCCTTATCAGCCGTTTCAAGGCATAGCGGATTTCGTCGTAGGAGAGGAACGGAAAGAACCCCGTCATCATCTGCACCGAGCAGCGAACCCAAACCCTGCCCTCGTGAAGCTGCGGGGACTGCGTGCTTTTTTCTTCTGCACAGTCCCAAAGGAAACCCGCCAGTACCGCCGCATTGACCCCATATTTCTGCGCTATGTGTGAATCGAAAAAGTGTACCATAAAATAAGAACCTCCTTTTGTTTTGGATATGTAAAAGGGACGGCCTATTTCAGCCGCCCCGGTCGTTATTTCTTCTTGCCTCTGATTTTCAGGAAAATCAAAGCACCCACGATGAACACGACCAGTCCGATTGCAACGATTGTTTTCAGTTCCATTATTCAGCGTCCTCCTTTTTCTTCTTCATAGCATAAGCGATATACCCACCGCCGCAGGCGGCAAAGCCTAGCATGCCGATAGCGGTCAGCCACTTCCAGAGTGCGGGATTGCTGTCGTCGCCTGTTTTCGGGGTATCGCGCAGCTCGTTGTGCATTTCTACCTTTGTAACAGCGCCCTCAAACACGCTCGCCGTCTTGTCCGCGGGGAGAATATAGGCGACAGAAGCGCCGTCCGATACCTCGCTTACGGTGTAGTCGCCAATGCGGAGATTTTCAATGAGAATTTCGCCGTTTTTGTCGGTGGTAAAGACTTCGGAATACCCATTAGGCCCGGTCACACGGAACGAAAAGCCCTCAATCTTTCCGTCAGAAGATGTCTTGATGATTTTGAGCGATCCCACCTTTGCCGTGTTGACAAAGCCTTTGCCCGCCTCGTTTTCCACGGTGACGGTCTTGCCGTTTTCGGTGATTTCAAAATAATAGGCGTTTTCGTCGAGATAGAAACCCTCCGGCGCTTTCTGCTCCTTTACAAAATATCCGCCGTAAACAAGATCGGACATTTCATAAACGCCCACGCTTGTTTCGGTGAGCGTACCGAGCAATTCATCGTCGGCGTCAAGCGCCTTGTTCCCGTTGCTGTCACGGTAAACAAAAAATTCTGCGCCTGTCAGCTTGTTGTCGGGATAATCCTTATCAACCTTTGTGATTTGCACCGTACCACGGATTAGCGTATTTTTAATCTCAACCTCTATTACTGCGCCGTCCTCATTGACGGTTACAGCAAATGCTCCCTCGGACAGCACAAAGCCGGTCGGCGCTTCGATCTCACGGACGATCCAGTTCCCATAAGGCACATTGGCAAAAGAAAAACTGCCGTCCTCTGCGGAGGTGGCAGTCAGAATAGCGGTATCGGTTGTAAATTCTTCGGTATCAGGCTTAAACAGACCGATCACTGCGCCGCCAAGCGCATTTCCGTCCTCGTTCTTTTTCAGTCCGTGGATTTCGCCGTAAATCAGGTCGTTGCCGATGGGCTTGCCGTCGTTTGCCTTGATTTCCACAAGGGCGGTTTCCTGTCCGGCGTACTCAAAGACAATCGTGTACTTTTCGTCGGAGAGGATATAATGCTCGTCGGTGGAAAGTTCTTTGAGATAGAAGCTGCCAAGCGGCAAATCAGTCTTGCAGTCGGCGTGTCCGTTTTCGTCAACGGAAAGGATTTCAAGCAATCCGTCTGCAGGAATAACAGAGCCGTCCGCTGCGGTCAAATCCTCGGCAGCGAACAAGCCAAAGGTTACGGCAGACATTTCACCGTTTGCACCGATTCCGAACTGCTTGTTCTGTTCTAAAATCTTGTCAAGAGAAACAGCGGCTTTCTGTCGCTCGTTGTAGAAGCCGGCAGAGGTTTCGGTGATCTCGATTTCCTGTCCCGCATACACAAGCTCTGCGGTGCGGATTTCGGGATTCAGAATCATGCCGTAGGGTGCTGTGATTTCCCTGATCTCATATTTTCCAAGATACAGCGGCTTACTCTCGGCAAACCCTGTTTCGTCGGTCGTTACGGTATCAACCACTTCTCCGGCAGAAGTGCGCAGCGTGCCATCCGGCGTGATGATGTCCTCGGCGGCGGTGATTTCATAGACCGCGCCCGGCAAGCCCCGAACGGAGAAAACAGGCTGATACAGTCCGTCCGCTTCGATGACGGAGGAAAAGACCTCTCCGGATTTGCTGATCCTGATAACGCCTTTCTGCGCCATGTTCGGCTTGACAACCTCGATCACGGCAACGCCGCCCTCGTCGGTAGAGGCGTCCTGCACAACATCAAAATACATGGGATCGCTGTTGAGCGTGTAACCGTAGGGGGCAAATATTTCGACCAGCGAGTACCCCGAACCGTACTCAATCTTTTCGGGGGTAATCAAATATCCTTCGTCGTTGGTGTAGAATGTGTCGATGGTAACGGGGGTCGGATAGGTGAAAGACTGCGTAATCAGGCTGCCGTCCGGGCGGTAAAGCTGAAAGCCTGCGCCTGCATAGGGAATCGTTTTACCTGTTTCCGCGTCCACCTTGACGATCTTGATATACGATTCAAAGTTTGCGTTGTTAGCAAGGTAGCGGTAGGTTTGCCTATTCTTTGCGATATACACATCAAAATCAGGCAGCAGCTCTCGACCGTCCCAGCCTTTGACCTGATGAACAGTGTAAATGCCGTAGGGCAGGTCTTTTGTTTCAGCAAAGCCGTTTTCGTCGCAGGTGAGAATATCGCGCTCGGTATCTTTGGTAGCGGCATAGCTGCCTGCGGATTTCAAGAATACCTCAAATTTCGCACCCACTTCCGGGGTTTCAAGCTGCGTTTCGCCGTCGTCGGTATGCTTAATCAAAGCAATTTTGCCCTTAATAACCTGTTCGGTCACATCGTTTGCGGTGGAATTGTATTCCACGGTGTAGTTTTTGGCCTCCGCGCCGATATGGTGTGAGGATTCATCCAGCAAATAGCCCTCGCTTGGTGTGATCTCGCGCACGGACCAGTCATCGCCGCAGACATAGTATTTTGTGGTGAATTGCCCGTTTGCGTCGGTGGTGTAACGGTCGATAAGCTGTTCGCCTTTGTAGATACCGTAAACCGCGCCGCCGAGAGAAGCGTCGCCCTGCGGCGTTCCCGTTTCGCTGTCGCTCTTGGTAACGGTGACATTCCATTTTTTCAAAATGTTTGTAAAGCTCTTGCTTGTTACCTTGTTCCATTCAATCGCCGCCGTCTGATTTTCAGGAACGACATAGCGGATGGCGGTCTCGACTTCCTCCAGCGTGTAGCCTGTGCCGATCAGAACATCACGGAAATGCGCCTTACCTGTGCTGTCGGTAACGGCGTATTCGTCCACCGCAAGCCCCGAAAGCGAAGTGCCGAACAAATGAAATTTTACGCCCTCATTTAGTCCGTCCTCCGAGGTTTTGGTGACGGTGAGATCGCCGCGCTTCAGAACATTGCTGAAATTCACGGTAGCGACCTGACCGCTGACAACGGTAACGCGGCGAACCTCCTGCGGCTCGTATTTGTCATACGCCTGCTCGATCACGGTGTAAACGCCGGGAGTGAGATTATCAATCTGAATAACACCGCCTTCGCCTGTCTGAACGGTTTTATTCACGCCGTTTCCTGTAATGGTAAAAGAAATGCCCTCAACCTTGCCGTCCTCGCTGGTTTTCACGATCTTTGCCGAGCCGTAAGAGACCTTAATATTCAAATAGCCTTTCACGGGATCGTTGACTGACTGCGCATAGGTGACAATATCTTGCAGTTTTCCATTCGGGCCGTAAACGCCGTCCGTCCAAGTGATAACGCCGCGCCTCTGTGAATTTTTCTTTTCGGCTGTAATTCTGACGGTATCGCTCGGTGCGGTATCGGCTGTGATTACCAACTTTTTTCCATTTACAGAGAAACGGATTCCCGAAACGCTTGCCGAAAAAGTGTAATTGGAAAGGACATTGTTTGTGTCGGTGAGTGTGGCGGTGTACTTTTCGCCGTCCCATTCAAGTTCAATGTTTTTGGCCTTGCCTGTGGATTTTGCAAAGAAGCTCGGCACTTTGGAATGGGTTTGAACGCTGGCGGCAATGGAATTGTAGTAGCTCATAATTTGGCTATACAGCGGGTGGCCTGTGCTGACCTGATCGCAGATTGCGTCCTTACCGCCTGTGCCTACCTTGTTAAAATCGGCGTCGCGTTCGCCAACGATGGTTTCCCAAACTAAAAGCTGTGTGGCAACGGCGTGAGCCAGCTTGTCGCCGCCCTCATTCTGCGAACGCCAAGAGGTCGAAATTGTACCCGTATAGCCGTACTGAAAGATACGGCCGATAAACAGCTTAATATCATCGGGCGAAATGGTGTGGTTATAGGACGAGGGGTAATTATCCCAAAAGTTCTCGCCTTTTTTGGTGTAGCGGTCGCCCGATTCCTGCGGCACGCCGGGTTCAATGCAGTAACAGATATTGCCGTCATACGAACCCATTGCTCGGACGGTGGTATAGCGCGAAGTTTGTGCGAACCATCCGTTCATAAAATTAAAGCTGCCGTGCCCCCATTCGCCGCCGTAGTTGGCGTCCCCGTCACGGGGAAAGGAAACAAGGCATACCTCGTCGGTTTCCTCTGCGGCATAGGCAGTCGTTCCGAACCCGACAAGGGTAGTAACGCAAATCAAAGCCGCCAGAAACAGCGACATCATTCTTTTAAGTTTCTGCGTTTTCATTCTGTGAAATCCTCCTTGAAATGAAAAAACGCACCGTGTTATTACACAGTGCGCTCAAAGTGAAATATTCGGTTTTGATTTGGATTTAGGCGTAGCCGATATACAGATCGTAGCTCCCGTCGGAGCGAGCCTGCGCCCATATCCAGACATCGGTAATATCCTCGTCCCGGCTGTACCGATTCAGCCTGCTTTCAATGTCCCGGTCAAGGCAAGCGCTGTATGCTCCTGCGGTGATGGGATTGTCCCAGCAGTCAACCGCCGTACTTTCAAGCCGCAGTCCCACGCTTTCCGCATAGCTTCTCGCATAACCGATCCAATAGTCGATATTGAAGTCGGGTGCGGTAGGTTCTGCGGGCGGCGCGGTTTCCTGCGGTGATTCAGTCAGTGCAGGTTCCGGCGTTGGTTTTTCTTCTGCCTGTTGCTGTGTTGGCTGCTGCGTTGGCGTTGGCTTTGGTTCAGTGGTAGGCTCAACGGCTTTCGGCGATTCGGGTTTCGGCGTATCGTTTGAAACGACTGTCTGCGGCGATTGTATCCCCAGCGCAGGGCTTTGTTCTGCGGTAGGCTGCGGCGTTTCTGCCTGTGACGATTCCGTTTCCGCCTTAACATCAATAACGCTATCGTCGGAACTCGTTTTACTTTCCGAAAAAGAATCGGTTAGCGTTTCCTTTGGCACAGCGTTTTCGTCAATCTCGCTTCTCAATGCCTATATATCCGAACTTTCCCGTATTGCCTGCGGATGATTTGTATTCGCACATCCCGATACAGAAACGACAAGCGCTGCCAATAGCATGAATTGTATTGCTTTTTTCATATCGCAAGACCTCCTTTGCAGCTTCATTGTACGGATTTTTGCGTTCTGCTGCAAAGGTGTGAATTGACAGCCCCATAGACATCTCTTTTTTCGGGTAGTGCAGGTAGTTTTTGAGGGGGAGAGGAGTGGAGAGGGGGAACAAGCGAACACCGCCGCACCTTGCCTTATTTTAGGGTATAGATACCCCTTGTTAGGAAAATTTTATCGTTCCATATCTCTTTGCCGTTCACGCTTTCGGTACATTTCCAACGCCTTAACAATGGTATCTTCGATCTTCTGCGCGGGCGTCCCCGGTGCAAAATATTTGCTGATACGCTCTTTCGGCATTTTGAATTGTTCTTTCTGATTTGGCTTTTCCTCCTGCATGATGGAGAGAATCACCTCGTCGGTCAGTCTGCCGTCCTTGCTGAACTCTTTCATTTTAATAGCTTGCGCCAAAGACGGGGTGCAGTCCTCACATTCCATTGTGTCGTGCAGGGATTGCTGCTGGTCTTTGGAAAGATAGGACAGCTCCACGGCAGGACGGAAAGCAATCTTTCCGTCATCCACCATTTGTAGGACAGGCGGGATCAGTTCGGTCAAGCGGATAAAGCGATAAATCTGCGGTTGGCTGTCTCCACTTTTCTGACTTAACTGTTGAGCAGATGTTGTTCCACTTAACTTATTATCCAATGGAGAAGAAGTTAAATCCGTCCTCTGACCCTGCCTTTTCATAGCTTCCAGCTTCATTTTATAGGCAAATGCTTTTTCGGACGGTAAGATCGTTTCCCTTTGAAGATTACTGTCTACCATAATAATGGTAGCTTCATCGTCAGACAGGTTGCGGACGATACATGGAATCTCCGTCAGCTCAGCCAGAGCAGCCGCAAACTTTCGCCTGTGACCTGCGACCATTTCATAGCCGCCGTTCTCTTTCGGTCGGACAAGAGCCGGAACTAACACACCGTATTTTCGGACGCTCTCGACCATTTCAGCCATAGCGTCATCCTGTTTGACCTTAAACGGATGATTCGGAAAGTCGGAGATTTCAGCGGGGTTCAGCGTCACGACCTTTTCAAACTGTGATTCGGCTCGGCTTTCGTCGGTAGAAAACAAATCATCTAACGGCGTCATTCCTAAATCTCTCGTTTTTACGCTCAATCTCCAACACCTCCTTTGTCAGCGCGTGATAGGCAGCAGCCACCTTGCCGTTTTTGTCGTGGGCGTAGATACTCTTGCCCCTGCCGCTGGTTTCGGCAGCTCTCACGGAAAAAGATATTTCCGTTCCGAACACACGGATTTTCTCGCCGTAGTGAGCGCGCAGAGAAGCAATGATTTCCTTTGCTTCGTTGGTACGGCTGTCTACCATCGTAAAAAGAATCCCGTCGATTTTCAGCTTGGGATTGATCTGCCTCTTAACCTGTGAAATGGAGTGCATAAGCAAATCCAGACCCTTTGCCGAGAGAAACGACGGCTGCGACGGAATGATAACGCTGTCTGCTGCCGCCAGTGAGTTCAGCGGCATAATACCGAGCGACGGCATACAGTCAATGAGGATATAGTCGTAATGGGGTTTTACCTCACCCAGATATGTCCGCAGCGCTCGTTCACGGTTCATAGCGTTAATCAGTCGGATTTCCATGCCCGATAAGGTGATGTTTGCCGGGAGCAGGTCAACGCCTTCGCCGTGGTGCAAAATGCCGTATCCGTCAGGAATCGGCGTGTCGTCGATTACACTCTGCATAATGTCCGTCAGGGTAACGGGCAACTCGTCGGGTTTGGCATAACCGAGGGAGAGCGTTAAAGAAGCCTGCGCGTCTGCGTCGATCAGCAAGACCCGCTTGTTTTCCTGCGCCAAACCGATACCGAGACTTGCGGTTGTTGTGGTTTTACCTACGCCGCCCTTTTGGTTTGTCACCGCAATTACTTTGCAGTTCGCCATTTTGGGGTTTCCTCCTTTACATAGATTTAGCCGCCTGCGGCGAAGCAGACGGCTATGTACGGAAATGAAAAAGCCGCTTGATTTCTCAAACGGCTTGCAGTTCAGACCCTTGCTTTGAGTGTCTTGCTGTATTTTGCATAATCCTCGCTCAATACATAATCGATCACACAGGCTTTTGGAATCATGTATGTTCTTCTTATATAGAAGTGTTTAACTTTGTTTGCCCTCATTATTTTTCGGGCGGTACTGTCACCGATACCTCCGAGCATTGATTGAAATTCGGGGAGGGTTACAACATCGGGAAAAGAAGAAAACAGTTTTTCATAATGTGCGCGTGATTTCATAGCGATACCTCTTTTTTTGAAAATATGTTGTCAATGGCAGAGAAATACGCTATAATATGTTTGCAATTTATAAATCTACTGCGTGTGCTGTTGTGCTCCGTTTTGGGGTTACATCCCTCCGATGTCCCTCCAAAAACCAAAATTCCCGTCAAAATTGAGAAATGCGGAAATGGCAGACGAAACGGAGCTTTTTAACACATCAGTTTCAAAATAATTAGTAATTGCGGGCTTTTTGGTGTCCGTTGACGACCTCCATAGGAGTTTGAGTTCGTTTGTATTCCGTATGAAGCAAATAACTCAAAATCCCGCGGTGGCGACACCGTGCGGGTTCGACCCCCGCCACCGGCACCATATTTGTGGTACAAAAATACTACAGTGACGAAAAGCCCTGAATGTTCAGGGCTTTTCGTATTTTAAAGAATAAACTTCTGTTTACGATAAGTAACAACTTTATATCTGCCTTTTTATAATACACGGAACTCTGTTTGCGCATGCTTTGCGTAACCCAATAACGATTGCGGCGGCGTTTGGAAAAATGTCTCAGATATTTTTAATATTTGTATGATGTTGACACTTTTTTTGTTTGGTATGCAGTATCTGTCTTTAAATTTTTGAGAAGTTACGGCAAGGTTCTGAACGCGTCATTTCTTGCCTTTGAAATTGTTTTCTTACGAACTCGCCATTTTTTCGGATTTAAAACATTTACAATAGTGTGACAAAAGACTTGCGGGAAGGCATTGCAATATCTGTTTTTTTGTTGGATTTTAATGCATTGTTTAAGTAAGAATTTTGCTGTAATTTACGTTGTTTGAACGAAAGAAATCGCAGATTGCTATTGACAAATCGTGCTATATATAGTATTATATTATATATACGCTTGGTTATAAAACGCATATGTTGCAGTTGATAATTATGTAGTATTGTGCGACAGTAGATTCTGTCGGATTTCAGTTTTTGTTTCTTGCGCCGTTTTGAGACATTTATTGCCAAGTGCCCATTCGATTTTTTTGATTAAAACCCGAATGATACAATTTGCGGTTCATGAATCGAAAAGAACCGATATCTGCCGTGTTTCGATTTCCGAATCCGGTTGCAAAAGAGAGGAAAAGGTCGAAAATGAAGAGAGTATTGATTACAGGTGCTGGAAGTTATATAGGTACTTCATTTGACCGTTATCTGAAAGAAAACTATCCCGATAAATATGAAGTGGATACCGTTGATATGTTGGACGGAAGTTGGCGGCAAAAATCGTTCGGTGGTTATGATTCGGTGTTTCATGTCGCAGGCATCGCACATTCGGACAACGGAAAAATCAGCGAAGAAAAAGCAAAACTTTATTATGCCGTAAATACAGATCTGACGGTTGAGACCGCGAAAAAAGCAAAACAAGATGGTGTAAAGCAGTTTATTTTTATGTCATCCGCTATCGTATATGGCGAAAGCGCGCCTATCGGAAAACGCAAGGTGATTACTGAAAATACACCTGTTTCACCCGCAAATTGTTACGGCGACAGCAAAGTTCAGGCGGAAAACGGTATTCGCCCGTTGAACGATGACAATTTCAAGGTCGTAATTTTGCGTCCTCCCATGATATACGGCAAAGGCAGCAAGGGGAATTATCCTACAATGTCAAAATTTGCGCAGAAATTACCGCTGTTTCCCTATGTCCAAAATCAGCGTTCCATGCTGTATATCGAAAATCTCTGCGAGTTTGTTCGCCTGATGATTGAAAATAATGAAACCGGAACATTTTTCCCTCAAAACGGCGAATACAGCAATACCTGTGAAATGGTTCGTTTGATCGCGGAAGCACACGGAAAAAAAATTCATCTCATAAAAGGCTTTACTTGTGTGCTGAAATTGTTTAGCCATTTCACGGGAATCGTCAATAAGGCATTCGGAAGTTTGAGTTATGATATAAGTTTGAGCGAATATGAAAGTAATTACAGGATTGCGTCTCTTTCGGAGTCGATAAAACGCACGGAGATTTGAAATGAAAATTTTGGTGATATCACAATATTTCTACCCCGAAACTTTTCGCGTGAATTCTTTGTGCGTTGAACTTGCAAAGCGCGGACACGATGTGACTGTCCTTACGGGTTTTCCTCAGTATCCGAAAGGAAAAATATATAAAGGATACGGTTTTCACAAAAAGTACGAACATGAATGGAACGGGGTTCGAATTGAAAGACTAAAAGTTTTGCCGCGCGGAAAGACCCCAATAGGGATGCTGCTGAACTGTTTGACGTTTGTTACGAAAGGGAAAAAATGGGTTAAGCATTGCAATCAAAAATTCGATGCCGTTTATGTGTTCGAAGTATCTCCGGTAACGGTTGGGTTGCCTGCCGTAGAATATAAGAAAAAATTCGGTGTTCCTATTTATTTCAACGTTCAGGATTTATGGCCGGAGAATGTGGAAGTTGTGCTTGGAATACATAATAGGCTTATTATAGGCAAAATAAATAAGATAGTAGATACCATATACTCCGCAAGCGACAAAATACTTTGTTCATCAAACGGTTTTTTAGAGAATATAAAAAACCGAGGTGTTCCTTTGGAAAAACTTGTTTTCTGGCCACAGTTTTGCGATGAACCCGATTTGACCAAAGCAGTAAAACCGAGTATTTATTTCGACAATGTTTTTAAAATTGTTTTTGCCGGAAATATCGGGGAAGCGCAAGGACTTGATTTGCTGCTTGAAACGGCAAAGAACCTTAAAAACCGGAACTACATAAAATTCTATCTTGTGGGCGATGGGCGTGCGCGTGAAAGGTTAGAAAATGCGGCAAAAAAAGAAAAACTTGACAATGTAATTTTTACAGGTAAGGTTTCGATTGAAGAGGCTGACCGTTATATTCATTTTGCGGACTGTGCTTATCTTTCATTCAAGGATAACAAAATTTTTAATATGACGATTCCCGCAAAATTGCAATCATATATGGCGTGCGGTACACCGATTTTGGCTGCGGTCGGAGGAGAAAGTGCAGACATCATAACTGCTGCCGAATGCGGAATTGTATGCGCAAGAAATCCTCTTGAATTATCCGAGACAATAGAAAAAATGGCAAGTTCACGCGATAATACTGCCGAGATGAGAAAAAAAGCCTACGAGTTTTACCGCAGGAATTACAAGAAAGAAAATTTGGTTGACTGCTTTGAGTCTTTGATAATATCTTCGGACAGTCTGAATTCTGTCAGTAATTGAATCTATCTGCGGTAAACGGTTGAAAGTGAAAAACTTGATTCTTTGGAAAGAATTTGATTGATATGTCTGTGAAAGATTTGCTCACAGACGGCACCTATAACATCTGCCGAGGGAAAAGCATAATGAATGTTTTATTGATTTCCGCCAAAGTCGAAAATCCGAGCGGCGGAATTGCGGTTTGGACCGAACACTATCTTGACGAATGTAAAAATATTGAAAACTTTTCCTGCGATTTGGTGAATGTTTCGGTCAAGGGCAGACGTGCCGTTTGCGCAACCGCAAAGCGAAGTTTCAGAGACGAGTTTCTTCGTACATACGAAATTATAAAACAACTCAATGAAAGATTGAAGCACGGTGCTTACGATGTTGCTCATCTTAATACCAGTATCGGGGCATTCGGAATTGCCAGGGATTATTTCATTGCGCATAAAGTTGCTAAAATAGGCATTCCGGTTATACTGCACTTTCATTGCGATGTGCCAAAATGGGATACAAATTTCATTACAAGACACTTTTTGAAAAAAATCCTGAAAATATGTAAGATGGAATATGTGCTGTGTGAAAGCAGCAGACAGTATCTGCGCGAAGTATATGGCGTTGAAAGTACAAAGATTCCTAATTTTGTGGATGAAGATTTGATTGCACCATCCAAAGTTATCCGTGAGCATATCCGAAAGGTTATGTTTACGGGCAGAGTGTCTGAAAGTAAAGGCGCAGCGGAAATATTCGAGATCGCAAAACATTTCCCTGATATCACTTTTGTATTGGCGGGCGAAGTGAGCAAAGAGATATCTTTGTCGGAACATTCGGATAACATCGTTCTTGCCGGCGTTCAGGAACACAAGACCATCATTTCTTATCTCGATGCTGCGGATTTGTTTTTGTTCCCGTCGCACACGGAGGGTTTCTCTTTGGCTTTGGCGGAAGCTATGGCTCGCGGCTTGCCAGCTGTTGCAACCGATGTCGGCGCAAATGCCGAAATGCTGAATGATCAAGGCGGAATTGTTGTGGCTGTCGGCGATGTCCGGGCTATGAAAGATGCTGTTTTGCGACTTGATGATTCCTCTATCCGAGAAAAAATGTCTTTATGGAACTTGAAAAAGGTTAAAGAACAATACGGAACAAAACAAGTTATGCGAATGCTGATTCAAGCATATGAAAATGTCTCAAAGAAAGGCAACAAATGACGTTTTACGATTTTTTTCAAAAGGCATCTCATGCCTTGTACAGATTTTTAACTTTTCCCGTGATTAGAGTATCTTTGGAAAAGTGCGGAAAGAATGTCAGAGTAGCAAAGGGTCGGTTTTCGGGAATCAACAATGTTCAGATAGGCAACAATGTTTCTTTGGGAACAGGATTTACACTGTTATCATCTCGTGCAAAGATATATATCGGTGATGATGTTATGTTTGGCCCGGGAGTGACTGTTGTAACAGGCGACCACCGCACGGATATTTTGGATCGTCCCATGACAACCGTAACCGACAACGAAAAACTTCCGGATAACGACAAAGATGTTGTCTTTGAGGGGGATAACTGGATAGGCGCAAACGCAATT
>OJNX01001046.1_pt1 | contig 16632 bp, 12 predicted proteins | sample 1598021 | NCBI WGS metagenome assembly OJNX01 (sample SAMN01915227, study PRJEB22387) | human gut metagenome | isolation source: stool | host: Homo sapiens | place: USA | reverse complement strand
TAAAATGAATAATAACACATATTGTGAAATTTGCATATTTCTTTTTTGATGTTCCATGCATGTTCGGGTTGTAGATTGTCACGGCAGCGTGTTGCATGTATAAGGGGAGATATTCCTTGCAGCGTGTTATTTTTAACGGCGGGATTGATGAGATGAGCGGATTCTGTGTGCTTATTTTATTGATTTATAATATTTTGTGTGGTGGTTTGTTGCCGGGGAGAAAGAGGGGGGCGGGAGAGGCTCCTGTGGGGTACATGTAAAATGATGACGTATTGTGCCGTGGTTGAATGGGAACTGACGGATGGCGGCGGTGTGGGGCTGGTATCGCCGGGGCACTGCGGCGGGCCGTTTTTTTGTCGTACCTGCCTTTTTCGGCCGCGGGTGCAGGTACTTTCGCGGCTGAACCGTTTCCGTTATACGGAACAGCGGCAGCCCTGTCGGGACTGCCGCTGTCTTTCTGGCCGTGCAGGCACGGATTATTGCAGGGGAGGGGCGATGTACCAGTCGTCGAAGCCGTTGCCGAGCGCGTTCACGGACGTACCGAATATGTATCGGCCGTCTGCCGATATGTATTCGATGACGCCTCCCGGAATGATGATACCGTAATTCTCGGCGACCCAGTCTGCCATGTTGCCCAGGTCGGTACCCGTGTTGAGGTCGTAAACTTTGCCCTCGCTGATGAACATCGTGCCGATGCCGATGAAGGCGATGCCGTCGTCGGTGACGTGCATGCCCGTGGCTTCACCGTAATCCTCCACTACGGTGGTCGTTTCGGTTTCGGTGTTGTAGAATGCGGGCCGCTGGACGTATGCTATGAAGCCGTCGCTGCCCACCTCTTCTTTCCGGTAGGTGGTGGCAATCCATTTGCCGGATGGACTGACTTTCGTAGTCTCGGCCGTACAGATGCAGCCGTCCACGAGGTTGTATTCATACTCGCCCATCCAATCCTCGACGATGACCGGAGTGAGCCGGCGTATGTCGTCGCCTACCCATCTGGGCTCTTCGACGGTCGTGCCGTTGTTTTTCCAGTAGAGCATGCCGCAATCGTCGTTTTCCCACGAGGTTCCGTAGATGATTTCACCGTTTGCGGAGATGCCGTGGGCCAGGACACCTGCCCAGAACTCTTCGTTACGGTAATTCAAGGCCGGCATCGGGAGTTCGGCGACTGTGCCCTCCGTCCACAGCAGCGGTTTGAACATGCCGGCCTGAATGTATCCCACCCAATATTTCCCGTCGGGCGATGTTTGCGAGACCTCGGGTTTGTTCGTGTATCCGGCCGCTTCCGGAATGAAGATATTGCCGGTAAGGTCGATGGCTATCTGGCCGCCGTTCTGGCCGTCGCTGATGAAGAGCAGTCCCTGGTCGGTGATGGCGTTCGCCTGGGATAAAGCATACAGCGACTGCGGATAAGGGCCGAACTCATGCTTCTCGCCTGTTTCCGTGTCGATGATGATGGGCGTGAAGTACCACATGTCGTTTTCGCCTACTTGCTCTGAGAACCCGCCCACGTATTTGCCGCTGGGCGACATGGCACCGCCCATTGACGAGAACGTATCCAGTTTGCGGTAGCGTGCAATCCGGTTGTCGCGGGTGAGCTGCTGTACGGTGATTTCCCGGGAGGCGCTTCCGGCCGTGACGATGATGACCGTGCTCCTTTCGGCACCGGTGTCGTTGTCCGCTACCGTCAGGATGAGAGTGTTGTCCTCTTCGCTCTTTTCCGCTTTCACCCAAGTGTCGCCGGGGGTGATTTCGTATGCTGCGGGCGAAGTTTCGACGGTAATGGCCAGCGGGGTGTTGCCGTCACCGTCGAACGAGCAGGCCACCTGGCTGAGTTTTACGTAATGGAATGTCTCTTCCGTTTTCACGCATCCCGACAGGGAGGATAACAAGAACATCGCAACTGCGATACTGCCTGATAAGATTCTTTTCATGGCTTGTCAGTTAATTGGTTAATTTAATCGTTTCGGCGGCGGTCGTTGGGCAGACCGTCGTCCATTTCGAACAAACATAATAATTATATATAAATAAGTCAATAATATATATAGTTGTTGTGAAATTCACGTATTTCTGCGTCATTGCTATGAATATCACAAAATGAAGGACGATTTCCCTTTCCGGTCTTCCTTGGCCGGAAGGCGGGTCAGGCCGGGAGGCCGGGTATCGGAGGCCGGGTATCGGAGGCCGGGTATCGGAGGTCGGAAAAGTGAAGTGTCGGGGGAGAAAGTGGAATAGAGAAATAGAAGGGATTGGCGGTTGCGGCATGGATGGCCATAAAAAGAGCAACCGGCCGCGAGCGGTCGGTTGCCTTCGATTTTTGGTGCCGGCCTGGGAAAGGCCGGCGGTTATCCGATAGGTATGTTACTTTGCTACGGGGGGAGCGATGTACCAGTTGATGAAGTTTACCCCACCTGCCGAAGATTCGGCCTTGGTGCCGAGCACGAACCGGCCGTCTGCGGAAACGTAGTTGATGTAACCGGCTGGGATGATGATGCCGTAGTTGTCATATACCCAGTCCTGCGTGCTGCCCAGGTCGGTTCCCGTATTCAGGTCGTACACCGCACCCGACGAGATGCCCAGCGTACCGATGCCGATAAAGCCGATACCGTCGTCGGTCACGTGTACGCCGACCGATTCGCCGTAGTCGCTGACGATGGTCGTCGTCTCGGTCTCGGTGTTGTAGAAGGCGGCCGTCTGCGTCGTGACTATCGAAAGCCGGTCTTCTGCAGGTGTTTCAGTGCGGTACGAGCTGGCAATCCATTTGCCGTTGGGGCTGATTTTGGTGAGCTGTGCCTGGCAGATGAGACCGTTTACCAGATGCGTCGTATATTCGGTACCGTCGCTCATCTTCATGGTCTCTTCCCAGACCTCTTTGACGTCATGGCCCACCCACTTGGGGGCTGCCGTGCTGGTACCGTTATTAATCCAGTAGAGCATGCCGAAATCGGAGTTTTCCCACGAAGTGCCGTAGATGATTTCGCCGTTTGCGGAGATGCCACGGGCCATGCCGCCGTACCATGCCTCTTCGTTACGGTAGTTGAGTTCCGGCCAGGGCAATTCGTGCGGTACGCCGTCTATCCACAGCAGCGCTTTTTGCGGGGCCGGGTCTTCGAAAAGTTTGCCTTTCATACCGAAACCTACCCAATATTTGCCGTCGGCCGACGTGCCTTGTATTTGCGGTTTGTTCGTGAAACCTGCCGGTGCTTCCGGAATGAAGATATTGCCGGTGAGGTCGATGGCTATCTGGCCGCCATGGAAACCGTCGCTGATGAAGAGCAGACCTTGGTCGGTGATGGCCATGGTTTGCGTCAGGTAATGGAGCGATTCCGGATAGGGACCGAATTCATAGACTTCGCCGGTCTCCAGGTCCACGATGGTCGGGGAGTACTGGAAAGAGTCGTCCGGTGCGATGGAAGCGGTGAAACCGCCGGCATACTTGCCGCTGGGCGACATGGCAGCCCCCATCTGGAAGGTGTCCAGCTTGCGGAAACGGGCGAATTCGTTGTCCTTGGCGAGCTGGTTCACGCGTATCTCCTGCGAAGCCTGGTCGGCTACGATGGCGATGGTGGTGCTGCGTTCGGCACCGGTGTCGTTGTCATCGACGGTCACGGTGAGCGTCCGGTCGTCCGTGCGCTCCACCTTTACCCACGTTGCTCCGGGAGTGGCTTCCCACGTGGCCGGGGAGGCCTTCACCTCGATGACCAGCGGCTGATTCCCTTCACCCAGGAACGAGCACGACACCTGGCTCAGGTTGACGTACTGAAGAGTCTCTTCCGTTCCGGTAGTACAGCCTGTCAGTACGGCTGCCGCACAGAATGCGAGGATACCTCCTAAAAATAGATTCTTTTTCATGTTTTTACAGTTTACAGGTTCTTGTGAACAATTAACAAATAAAGGTTGCTTCCCAATTTAAGCTCCCAAAAATAATGATTAAATCCATATTAGATATACCCGTGTTGAAAAATACGCATATTCATCTTTTATGAATTTTTATAAAACATAAGCGCTGTTTTTATCTCCCTTTCCCGGCAGCGGAACGATACATTTGGAACACATCCGGATTTTTTGATGCAAACCCGAAAGCAATACCACAAAAGCGCGGCGATTTAACACCCGTTTCCCGGCAGCCACAGCAGCCGGCACTTCCCTTCCGCAAAATATCCGGAAAGCCCTCACGTTTATAAAACGAAGATTGGTCATATCTTTGTATGCAATATCGTCTTTTTTATTATGGCCGACCACGAACAGCACACGTTATCCGTAAAGGAACAGGTTGCCCTGCTCCCCTCTACTCCCGGCGTCTATCAATTCCTCAACCGTGCCGGAGAGATAATTTATGTCGGCAAGGCCAAGAATCTGAAGAAGCGCGTTTCGTCCTACTTCATGGAGTCGCGCGAACACGCTCCGAAAATCCGGATGATGGTACGGCAGATAGCCGCCCTGCGGCACATCGACGTTCCCACGGAACAGGATGCGCTGCTGCTCGAAAACTCGCTTATCAAGACCCTGCAGCCGCGCTACAACACGATGCTCAAGGACGACAAGACCTATCCCTGGATAGTGGTGCGCAACGAGCCCTTCCCCCGTGTGATGTCCACCCGGAGGCTGGTGCGGGACGGTTCGCAGTATTTCGGTCCTTACTCTTCGGTGATGGTGCAGAAAAACATGCTCGACCTCATTCACGGCATCTACCAGCTCCGCACCTGTTCCCTGAACCTCTCGCCCGAAGCGATAGCCCGGGGCAAATACGGCGTATGCCTGGAGTACCACATCGGCAACTGCAAGGGGCCGTGCGCCGGCCGGCAGAGCGCCGAGGATTACGCCGCAGGCATCGAACGGATAAAGAAGACGCTGCGGGGCGACCTGCGCTCCACACGCGAGTTCCTGCACCGGCAGATGACGGAGGCCGCGGCGGAGCTGAACTTCGAGGCGGCGGCACACTTCAAAAACCGCCTGATGCTGCTGGAGAACTATGAAAGCAAATCGGTCATCGTAAGCACCACCCTGCGGCGGGTGGACGTCTTCTCGCTCCTGATGGACGAGACGGACAGCACGGCCTACTGCAACTACGTGAAGGTCGCGGACGGCACGGTGGTGAACAGCTTCACGGTACAGCTCTCCGTCGGAGCGGGAGCCGACGAAAAAGAGGTGCTCTCGCGGGCCATATCGGACATCAGCGAAAAGCTCTCCGGCCGGCTCGCCCGCGAAGTCATCGTCCCTCTGCTGCCGGAAGAGGGGCTCTTCGAGGAGGTAAAGTTCACGGTGCCCACCCGGGGCGACCGGCTCAAGCTGCTGGAGTTCTCGCAGCGAAGCGCACGCCTCTACCGCCTCGAAAAGCTGAAGAACCTTGAAATCAAGAACCCGGAAAAACATACCGACCGGCTGATGGAGTCCATGCGCAAGGCGCTGCACATGGAGGTACAGCCGCGCCATATTGAGTGCTTCGACAACTCCAACCTTCAGGGCACCTATCCCGTAGCCTCGTGCGTGGTCTTCCGCGACGGCAAACCCTCGCGCAGGGAGTACCGCCACTTCAACGTCAAGACCGTCGTCGGCCCGGACGACTTCGCCTCCATGCGCGAGATAGTGGGCAGGCGCTACGGCCGCCTGCTCGCCGAGGGAGCCGAGCTGCCCGACCTGATTGTCGTGGACGGCGGCAAAGGACAGCTCAGTGCCGCTTACGGCGTCCTTTGCGAACTGGGACTGGAGAACCGCATCGCCATCATCGGTCTGGCCAAACGCATCGAAGAGGTCTTTTTCCCGAACGACCCGATGCCCTACTACCTCGACCGGACGGGCGAACCGCTGAAAGTCATCATGCACCTGCGCGACGAGGCGCACCGTTTCGGCATCACGTTCCACCGCAACAAACGCTCGGCAGGTTTCGTCCGTACCCAGCTCGAAGAGATAGAGGGGATAGGAACCAAGACAGCCGACCTGCTGCTGCGCCGGTTCCGCAGCGTGGCCCGGATACGCAGGGCTTCGGAAGAGGAGCTCGCCGATGCGGTCGGAACGGCGAAAGCCCGCAGGGTCTACGCCTATTTCCACGACGGCACCCCCGCTCCGGACAGGCCCGGCGAGGACGACGGAGCGGGAGAATCTCCGACGGCAAACGGCGCTTCCGATGCCTGAGACACAAATCGGAACGGCCCCCGCAATACGTAGGGCTTATCGCACCATAACAACTAATTATAACCGTTTTGGATTTATTAAAGGCAGATTGCCTATCTTTGCGAGACAGATAAACCGACAATTATGAGCGTAGAAAGAGTAAAATGCCTCATCATGGGCAGCGGCCCCGCAGGATATACGGCCGCAATATACACGGGACGCGCGAACCTCAGCCCCGTCCTCTACGAGGGAATGCTGTCCGGCGGACAGCTCACCACGACGACCGAAATCGAGAACTTTCCCGGATACCCGGAAGGCGTCATGGGTACGCAGCTCATGGAGGACCTCCGCAAACAGGCCGAACGCTTCGGCGTGGAAATACGCCGGGGCATCGTCACCGATGTCAATCTGGAGGCTTATCCCTTCATCCTGACCGTGGACGGCGACCGCACCGTCGAAGCCGAGTCGCTCATCGTAGCCACCGGCGCATCGGCCAAATACCTCGGACTGCCCTCCGAAAACAAATTCAAGGGAATGGGCGTGAGCGCATGCGCCACCTGCGACGGTTTCTTCTACCGCGGACAGGACGTAGCCGTGGTGGGCGGCGGCGACACGGCGGCCGAAGAGGCGAGCTACCTGGCCAACATCTGCAACAAGGTCTACATGATTGTGCGCCGCAACGAACTCCGGGCATGCCACGTCATGCAGAAACGGGTAAAGGAAAACCCGAAAATCGAAATCCTGTTCGAACACCAGACCAAGGAAGTGCTCGGCGACGACAACGGCGTGAACGGCGTCATCGTTGTGAACACGAAAGGGGAAGAACGACGCCTGGACATCACCGGATTCTTCCTCGCCATCGGTCACAAGCCCAATACCGACCTCTTCCGCGGCAAGCTCGACCTCAACCCCGAGGGCTATATCGTAACCCGCAGCAACACGAGCCACACGAGCGTGAACGGCGTATTCGCTGCGGGCGACGTGCGCGACCCGCGCTACCGTCAGGCAATCGTCGCCGCCGGAAGCGGCTGCATGGCGGCAATGGACTGCGAGAAGTACCTCATGCTGGGCGGCGATATCTGATGTACCGGCCGGGAGAGCACGGGATTCCGCTGCAATCGCCCGGAAACGGCTTTTCGGAAAGGGCTGTGTCAAATTGAACGAATGCAGTTCAAAAGGGCGCAGCCTTTTCGAATGTATGAGGAGCGACAGGAGGCAATATGCCGAAAATCCCGGTAGAAACATGACGGCAGGCACCGATGCCGATTAAAAACGCGGCAATTCACAGCGATTCAGACCGAGATTCGTGTCCGATATAGACCACGGGATAGCGCACCTATCCTCTTTGCTTCTGAAAATATCCCCTCCATAAATTTATAAGATGAACGACATCATCGACGCACGCTGCGGCTGGGCCGGGAGCGACGAACTGTACATCAAATACCACGACGAAGAGTGGGGACGGCCCGTTACCGACGACCGGACCCTGTTCGAATTTCTGGTACTCGAAAGCGCCCAGGCAGGGCTGTCCTGGATTACAATCCTCCGCAAACGCGAAGGTTACCGAACGGCTTTCCACCACTTCGACATACAGCGAGTGGCACGCATGACATCGGAGGACATCGACCGGCTGATGCAGTTCGGCGGCATCGTCAGAAACCGGCTGAAGATTACCGCCGCAATCGCCAACGCCCGGCTGTTCATAGCCATTCAGCAAGAATTCGGCAGTTTCTACAACTACGTCCTCTCCTTCTTCCCCGACCGACAACCGGTCGTCCATCACTTCCGAAGACTGGAACAGGTACCCGCCACATCCGCCGAGGCGGACGCCCTGAGCGGTGACATGAAAAAGCGGGGTTTCAAGTTCTTCGGCCCGACCATTTGCTACGCCTTCCTGCAGGCGACCGGTTTCGTGAACGACCACCTGGAGGGGTGCCGCTGCAAAGTGCCCGACCGTCCCCTCCCCGACCGGAGGGCAGAAGCCGACTCCCGGCGCACGGTCGGAGACGGCTCCGACGACAGCCGATGAACAGGCCCTACACGAAACCGCAGGTAATTTACAATCATATTCAGGAGACATGCTGACCATAGAGGAGATACTTACGATAGATTCCGGGGAGGCTTTCGAGCGGACAGCCCTGGAACTTTTCGCTTTCCAGGCGGAGCGGTGCGCCCCCTACCGCGACTACCTCGATGCGATAGGCATCGCGCCCGGCGAGGTGACCCGCAGCGCCGACATTCCGCACATGCCGATAGAACTCTTCAAGAGCCGGAAAGTCTATTGCGGCACGAAAGAGCCGGAGCTGGTCTTTACGAGCAGTACGACGGGCGGGGACACCCCTGCCCGGCACTATGTGGAGAACACGGAGAATTACCGGCAGACACTCCGCAAGGCGTTTTCGCTCTTTTACGGACGGCCGGAGAATTGGTCGTTCTATGCGCTGCTGCCCTGCTACCTCGAACGGGAGGGTTCGTCGCTGGTATGGATGGCCGACGACCTGATAAGAAGCGGCGGGGGAGGCTTCTTCCTCGATGAATACGAACAACTGCTCGAATGTATGGCGGCGGACAGCCGTCCCAAAATCCTGTTGGGCGTGAGCTATGCACTGCTCGACCTGGCCGAGCAATACGCCCCCCGGTTGCGGGACACGGTCGTGATGGAAACGGGAGGGATGAAGGGACGCCGGACGGAACTGCCCAAAGAGGAGTTCCACCGGATTCTGTGCGACGCATTCGGCACCGACGTCATCCATTCCGAATACGGCATGGCCGAGCTCACGTCGCAGGCCTATTCCTCCGGGAACGGGATATTCCGAACCCCGCCTTGGATGCGCGTCACGATACGCGACTTCAACGACCCGTTCGAGACGCTGCCGGCCGGCCGACGCGGCGGCATCAACATCACCGACCTGGCCAACCTCCACTCCTGCGCATTCATCGAGACACAGGATGCGGGAATCGCCTATCCAGACGGTTCGTTCTCCGTACTCGGCCGCATGGACCGGACACAGACGCGCGGATGCAACTTGCTGGTCGATTAGAAGGCCGGGAAAGGCGGCAGGCCGTTTTCGCAGCGATGCGACGCGCAGCTAATGAAAAATCATTAATTTTGGCCGGGCGGACGACGGCAGCCGCGACCGGATTATTGCCAAAAAGATGGGAAAACGCAAAAGGGAACAGCGACGCAGGGATTACGACATCCGGCAGGCACAGCACGAACAAGTTATCGAACGGATACCGCTGGAACGCGGATGCAAACTTATCATGGTATATGTGGAGGGGTACGAAGACGTAGCCTTCTGGCGCAGCGTCTTCGACGACTACGAATCGGACGAATTCATGTTCGAAATTTCCGTACCGCTGCGCAACGACCTTGCCAAAGGGAAAAAGGTGGTGCTCCATCTGGCCGAAGACCCGGAGGTCAGGGATACCCTCTTCTGCATCGACAGCGACTTCGACTATCTTTTCGCCGACCAGACGCCCGTATCACGGGAGATAAACCGTACCCCGCACATCTTCCATACCTACGCATACGCCACGGAGAATTACCTGTGCTACGCCCCATCGCTGCACAACATCTGCGTGAAGGCCACCAAAAACGATACGAACATCTTCGATTTCGAAAAGTTCTTCGCCGACTATTCGCGCACGATATACCCGCTTTTCCTGTGGTACGCCTACTCGGCGCAGATAGCCACACCGAACATCTTCCCCCTGATAGAGTTCAAGAGCAGCGTCAAACTGAACTACCTCGAAGTGGAAGGGAACGGGGCGGAGACGCTCGCATGGCTGGAACGACAGGTACAGCGCAGGCTGCGGAGCCTCCGCGGACAGCATCCCGACATCGAACGGCAGTTCCCCGCCTTCATCGAGATGCTCGGCAAACGGGGCGTCACGCCGGAGAATACCTACCTCTTCATGCAGGGACACACCCTCATGGACAACGTCGTCATGCCTGTCCTGGAGGCCGTATGCGACAAACTGCGCTACATGTCCATCTCCCGCATCAACGGGTCCGACCGCAGGGGGGTATCGCTCGTGAACGAGCAGAGCAACTACAACAACGCCCTTCAGGACGTGCGCAGTGCGCTATCCTTCAACGAGAACTACAAGGAGTGTTTCCTGTACAAAAAACTGAAGCACGATATAGAGAGATACCTCGACGCCCTGCGCCGGGCCCAGCCGGACTACAACTGCCGGAAAGGCTGACGCAGACTGCGAAGAAACCCCGGCCGTCACTTACTGTATTTCGACGCCCATTCGAGTATCTCTTCGCTGCGGACATGAACGCCGTATTTGCGTGCCTTTATCAGAATACGGTGTGCCAGAAGCGCTTTCTTCTCCTCCGGCGCATAGCGGAAATAGGCCTTGGCCGCACGTACATGGGGTGCATCGGGCATCGGAAATTCGCGCGTTTCGGGAATCCCGAAATCCGTGGAGCGCATTTTCCGCCGGTCGCTCGCCAGCAACCTGTCGGACGTATGTTTATCATATGCCATAATCTCGTAATTTTATTTCATTCTACATGTGCCCCGCCGCAAGCGCGGGGAAGAAAGACAAGGGGCGCCCGGCCTGACGGAACATCTCCGCAAACCCTTCAGGCGCCCCGCATCGATTGCGAATCCTCCGTCACAGGCGGCCCCTTTCGGGAACCCGCCATGCAAACGGTATCCTATTTTCTACCCAGTTTATCATCGATTCCGTGACGGGTGCGGTCGTAAGCCTCGTCCACCTTATTGCCAATCCGGTGCCCCTGCTCCTGCATACGGTCCTTTATCTGATGAATACCTTCGTCGGCACGGTTCTTCCACTGCTGACCTTTCTCCTGCATGCGGTTCTCCACATGCTGAACCTTCTCTCCTGCGACATGCCCTGCGTGGCGTGTCTTGTCGGCCAGCTCGTCGGCCGTCTTCTCGACCTTGTTCTGAAGGTCGTTCTTCATCTTGTTTTCCATAATCAAGCATTTTTTAAGTTATACAAAAATTCCGTCGCCGCACACAAGGGACGGATTGCACGAATGCGAAGGGTTCACTCCCGTTTCCTGCGAGTGAAAAGCCCTACTATCAACAGCAGGACTATCGCTCCGAAAACGGAGGTGAGCAGGCTGCCCAGCATGTTCGTGCTGGCGATGCCCATCAGTCTGAAAAGCCATCCGCCCAATACCCCGCCTACCATACCGATGACGAGATTGAGCAACATGCCCGAACCGCTGCCCTTCACAATCAGGCTGGCGACGTAACCCGCCGCAAGCCCGATAAGGATGTACCATAACCAATACATGGCAAAAAGTTTTAGTGATTCAAAATAATATATCCGTTGGGGGGCCCTGCCGCAATCGTGTGCGGTGCCACGGTTAAGACAAACGCAATAGTTGTGCCAAGACCGGAAGCGCACCGGACGGCGTATTCCATGCAAACGATACGCAAGCCGCCGCGGTCGGACAATATCCGCAAGCGGAACGGTCGGTCGGAGAGGAAACCGGCCCCACATTCCCTAAGGGCCGAACGTCAGCAGTATCGTTCCGCTCCGGAAACGGACTTCGCGAGCGCATGCCTTTCCCGCACACGAGCCCCCGTCGCACCGAATACCCGTCTATATCCGACTCAACCGCACCTGCGCCCGCAACTGTGCCATTGTCCGACAACCGTTGCCATTTTTTACCGAATATTTTCCTATATTTGTTTCAACCGAATCGCACCTGCGACCACGGACCGGGCTGCCGCCCGACGACCGCTTTCGGTTTTCATCGAATATATTTCGTATATTTGTTTATCGAGCCACGGAAAGACGGTCTCCGTTCCAAACCGGAAACGCACGCGATATCCGTTTCAAAGGCCCGAACCGACCTATGAACGCCGTAAAAAAAGCATACAGGATAAACGTGGCGCTGAGCCTGTCCAACGTGAATGCGGACTTCCTGCAACTCATCCTCTGCATGATGGTGAGCCATTACATCATCGCCAACCCCCTGTACGGAGCCGCCCTGTTCCTTTTCGCCAACATCTGGACGCTCTACTTCGAGGGCAACCTGCGCCGGCTCTCGTCGGGGCCGGCGCCTCGGAAAACCAACCTCGTCATGTGGATACTGCTGTCGGCATCGGTATTCGCCGGGCTCGCACTGGTCTTTCTCTACCCCATCGTCATGCAGGCTCCGGGCACGAATTTCGTCTCGTTCTTCGTTCTCCTCATCGCGGCCCGCAGCGTACTGACATGGAAGGTGAACGACGCGCTGAGCAAACCGGGGCTGGCCCGCAGGATATACAAAGGCCTTTTCCAGATACTCTTCTTCGTGCCGTGCCTCGCTTTCGCATGGATAATCGACGACGAACCGGTCATGTGGATGACGCTCGTAGGGTATGCCCTGACCGGATTCCTGCTCTCCTACCAGAGCAGCACCATGGCGTCGCTCTCCAAATACATAGCGAATACCCGCCGCGACAAGCTGCACGACATATTCTCCTACCGCGTATTTTCCAACATGTCCCTCTACGCCCAGATAGCCCTGAGCCTGGGGGTACTCATGTATATCTGTTACGTCAGCTTCAGCACGCCGGCATTCTCGTCCGACACCTACGTCTACATGGGCGTGTGGATAGTCGCCGTACTGCTCTTTTCGGAACTGTTCACCAAACTCGTCAACAGACGGGGATGGATACTGAGTCTCAACATCTTCATCGTGGGAGCGGCCATGTGGATAACCGGCTCCCTGATGATGTTCGACTTCAAGGGGTTATGGGGCTCGACCTTCTGGGCGGGCCTGTGGGGTTTCGGCCTGGCGTGTATCACCTCGGTACTGAACCGCTACAACGGAGACTTCAAGATGGTCGCCCGCATAGCCGGCCGCAAGGTAAGCGACCGCGACCTGCACTTCCGGTCGATGATAACGCAAATTATCTCGGTCATCTTCTCCAATGCCATCATGCTCTGCGTGGTCACGGTCTGGGTATTCGTCATTCCCGCTTCGCACACGCCGGAGCTGCCGTGGGTATTCCGCAGCACCATGGTACAACTACCCGTCCTGTTCATGCTGGTCAGCGTATTTTTCGCGCTCAGGCAGCCGCTGGACGAACGCAGCCGGCAAAAACTGCTGAACTATACACAGGGAACCAACAACAACACCCCTACGAAACAGAACCTCCGCAGCAACCTCGTGGAGAAGAAAAGGGTGAAATTCGGCGTGAAGATACTGGCCTTCTTCGTGAGGCCCTTCCTCCACCTCAAAGTCTCCGGCAAGGAGTACATGGAGATGGAACACTTCCCTTCGGTCTTCGTCTGCAACCACGGCATCATCTACGGCCCCATAGCCGCGGTGATATACCTTCCCACCTATTTCCGGCCATGGATAGACCGCAAGATGGTGGACAGGGAGATGGCGGCCAAAGAGATGTACGGACGTTTCATCTACCGCATCCCGCTGCTCCCGCCGAAGGCGAAGATGCGCATCGCCCGCCTGCTGGCCGGGCCGGTCACATGGGCGCTGAACTCGTTCAATCCGATACCCGTCGAAAAGAACAACCTGCGGAATGTGATGACCACCTTCGACGATACGGTAAAAGTACTCTCCGAGGGCGACAACGTGCTGATATTCCCGGAGAGACCGCGGAAAGTGAAACGGGGCGACAAGATGACCGTCGAACACCTCACCGACTCGGTAGGGCGGCTCTTTACGGGATTCGCCAACATCGGACGCCTCTACTACGAGACCACGGGAAAATGCCTGCGGTTCTACCCCATTTACGCGAGCAAGAGAAACCATACGTTCCGTATCGGGCAGCCGGTGGTCTTCAGTCCCGACAACGACCCGCACGACGAGAAGCAGCGCATCGCCGACCTGCTGCACGACAAGATGCTGGAACTGGCGGAGTGAGGCGCACCCTCCGCAGGCCGAAGCATCCGTCCGGAAACACCGACCGTCCCCATACGGGGCGGCACAAAGGATAACGACCATGAAAAGGATAGCGACAGCACTGGCCGCCCTGCTGCTGGCGGCAGGCATCTCGTGGGGACAGGACCCCGACCTGACCGGATTTCTCGAACAGCTCGAAAACGTCAACGGACGCATGGCGACAGCCATGAATAACGACGATAAGGAGGAGATGGAGAATCTCTATACGGAAATCGTCGTCATGTACGAACAGCAGCCGGGCAGCGTAAAAAAGACGGCCGCACCGATAATGGGCGGCGTATGGTACAACCTGGCCTGTCTCCGGTCGCTGCGGGGCGATACGGACGGTGCAGTGGACGCCTTCAAACAAGCATTGGGGTACGGCTGGAACGACTACGCCTATACCATGAACGACCCCGACCTGAAGACGGCCCGCGAAGACCCACGGTTCATGGCCCTCGCCGAAAGCATCCGGTAAGGCACCGCTCCGAAGAGGGCGGACACCCGCGGGGAGAGCGGACGAACGACGGACAAAATAGGGCCCGCTGCACGGTTTAAATGGCACCGCATGGTGATTATCTCAGGAATTATTGCTATTTTTGCGGGCAACAAAATCCCGATACCATGTCATTTATCGATGAAAGAGTACTTACAGAGGGACTGACGTTCGACGATGTCCTTCTGGTGCCTGCCTATTCGGAGGTGTTGCCGCGGGAGGTCGACATAACCACCCGTTTTTCACGAAACATTCGTCTTAACATTCCCATCGTATCCGCCGCAATGGATACGGTCACCGAAGCCCCGCTGGCCATCGCGCTCGCACGGGAGGGAGGTATCGGAGTGATACACAAAAACATGTCTGTCGAGCAGCAGGCAGCGCAGGTGCGGAAGGTGAAACGTGCCGAAAACGGCATGATTTACGACCCGGTCACCATTTTCAAGGAGAATACCGTAGGCGACGCGCTGCGCCTCATGAAGGAGCACCGCATAGGCGGCATCCCCGTCATCGCGGCCGACCGGACGCTGATAGGCATCGTCACCAACCGCGACCTCCGTTTCCAGAAAGACACTTCGCGGAAGATAGAGGAGGTCATGACGAAGGAGGGGCTCATCACCACCCACAACTCCGACCTCAAGAACGCCGCCGAAATCCTGCTCAGGCACAAGATAGAGAAACTGCCGGTGGTAGACCATGCCGGAAAACTCATTGGACTCATCACCTACCGCGACATCACCAAGATGAAGGACAACCCCAATGCCTGCAAGGACGACAAGGGGCGCCTGCGGGTAGCCGCCGGGGTGGGTGTCACCGCCGACGTACTCGACAGGGTAGCGGCGCTTTACGCCGAGGATGTGGACGCCGTGGTACTCGATACCGCTCACGGCCACAGCGTAAACGTCGCCAGGACACTGCGGTCCATCAAGGCCGCATACCCCTCGCTGGACGTCGTGGCGGGCAACATCGCCACAGGGGCTGCAGCGCGTGCGCTCGCCGATGCGGGAGCCGACGGCGTGAAAGTCGGCATCGGGCCCGGTTCGATATGCACCACCCGCGTAGTGGCCGGCGTAGGCGTACCGCAGCTCACCGCCATATACGGTGTCGCGAAGGAGCTCGCCGGGAGCGGCATACCGGTGATAGCAGACGGCGGACTGCGCTACTCGGGCGACATCGTGAAGGCACTCGCGGCAGGCGGCGACTGCGTGATGGTCGGCTCCATGCTGGCCGGCGTGGAGGAGTCTCCGGGCGAAACCATCATCTACAACGGCAGGAAATTCAAGTCCTACCGCGGCATGGGTTCGGTAGAGGCCATGAACAAGGGCTCGAAAGACCGCTATTTCCAGGGCGAAGAGACCGATACGAGCAAATTCGTACCGGAAGGTATCGAAGCACGCGTACCCTACAAAGGGTATCTCAGCGAAACGGTCTACCAGCTCATCGGCGGTCTGAAGTCGGGTATGGGGTACTGCGGCGCAAAGGACATCGCCGCCCTGAAACACGCCGACTTCGTGAAAATAACGTCGGCAGGCGTGATAGAGAACCACCCGCACGACGTGACGATAACCCGCGAAGCACCCAACTACTCCCGCGGAGAGTAACAGCCGGTTATCCCGGCCGCAAAGGAGTGATATATCGGATGAGGATTTGTACAGGGAGGATTCCCGCGAGGCAAATCCTCATCGGATTCAAGGAAGAAGCGGCCGCAAATGGCCTCCCACACCAACGAGCAAGGACGGCACAACGGCCTTTGCCAATAACAGAGAGGAGAGCGGACGAATTACGGTTCCCGCCAAAGAGAGGACGACAACGGACGCTCCCCATTCCTACGAAGAGCTAAACGACAGTATGAATACCATGCAGGAAAAGATTCTGATACTCGACTTCGGTTCGCAGTACACGCAGCTCATCGCGCGTCGTGTACGCGAACTGAACGTCTATTGCGAGATACATCCCTACAACAGGATACCGACGCTCGATGCGGGTGTCAAGGGGGTGATACTCTCCGGCAGCCCCTATTCGGTACGGGACGAACAGGCCCCGCATCCGGAACTGGGCGCCATCAAGGGCCGACTGCCGCTGCTGGGCGTATGCTACGGCGCGCAGTGGCTCGCCCAGAACTACGGGGGGCAGGTCGAACCGG
>OJNX01001040.1_pt1 | contig 16680 bp, 20 predicted proteins | sample 1598021 | NCBI WGS metagenome assembly OJNX01 (sample SAMN01915227, study PRJEB22387) | human gut metagenome | isolation source: stool | host: Homo sapiens | place: USA | reverse complement strand
TCATAGAAAGGATTTTTTTACTATTCTTAGTTTACACAAATTTTTCTACATACTCCAATATTGTGTTGGTATATATATTGATAGCAAATTGTCTACCCAACCAATCATACCCAAATACTCTTATATGACCTGTATACTTTGGAAATGTATCTTCTACTATTTTTGTCCATTTTTGTAGTTCATTATAGTTGTGTATTCTATATATTCCTTGTTTAAAATTTCTCCCAGACATTTCCTTTAGAAATGAATTCACATCATCTATTGATGTATTATTTTCAATTCCTACATATTCAAAAAATTTTTCAAACATTATTTCTCCTCCATTATTTTTCAAATTGCTTATCCCAATTTTTTATAAATTCGCACAATGATGTAGCTTTACAATAACTATCTTCTAAACCAGTGGTACAGCAATCTATTGCAAAGTATTCGTTGGTTACAAAATTATAACAAAAATGATTTACTCCTAAATCTCCTCCAAAAGCAAAGCATTTAGGAAAGTTCTTAAAAATTTCATAATCATTATTATAATCTATAAGCTCTTCTAATCTTATCAATTGCATATATGAATTTTTACCTACATCACCTTCACCACCATTATGCTTATGCATAAATTCTAAATAGTCGCTTGGTAATTGCATACCGTTTATTTCTTTTATATCATAGTTTGTACTTTCATTAAATTCAAATTCCTTAAATAATTCTTCCATATTTTTAATCCTTTCTTTTCTCCATAAAAATTTCTTTATTCTTTTTATCTATCTCAAATTCATTAGAAGAAATCCTTATAAGTTCTGTTCCTACTGGATTATCAATATAATTCCAAATATCTGGATCTAATTGATACACATCTTGTACATGTACCAATAAGCAATTTTTATGATTATTAAGATATTCATCATCTTCATTACCAGCTAAAAATTGCCAACCACTATCATTTTCGTTCATAGCTTCCTCTCTACACATATATCCAATTTTCCAACCTTCCTCTGATACTTTTTTAGAAAGATACGCCATTTTATTTAATAAATTTATTCTATTTCTAGTTGGCTTCATATATTGTTCAGAAGCCTGAAATTTAGTTATTTCTTCTTCAGTTATTTCAACATCTGTATTGATTTTATCTATGCTTTCATCCCAAATATCCTTGTCTTCTGCCTCTTTTTTTAATATTACAGCTAACTTAAATAATTCATCTGCTGAAATTTCTATTGAAGTTTCTATTTCTTTAATGAGTTTATTTCCTTTATCTTCATAAAGATATAATATAACTTTTCCATTAGCATAAATTAATAATTTTGCAGCTCCTAGATTTTGCTTATCATTGTAAAATACCATAAAACTAGGTAAATGCTCATTAACATACCAATCAAATTCAGTTCCATTTTTTCCATTCATATAATAAACTGTACCATTTTCTTCTAAATCACTTGATTTTACTTCTGGTAAGTATTCGTTTATGTTTTGTTTAATTATTTTCTTTATTTCATTTAGAATTCTATTCATAACCGTCTTCTCCATTCAAAATTATTTATATTCCCACCTATCACCGTTCACAAAACAAATTTTAAATTCATTCTGCTTGTTCTCTAACTTAACTTTAGCTACTATTTATTAACAACAATCCCAATTATATAAGATCTTAGAAAAGTTTTTATTTTTTAAATCATTTTTACTGATAAAAAAGTTAGCCACGCCAGAATCTCCCCACATAATATCATCATCAGTATCAATCTGTAAAAGTAATGTATCGTATTTGATATATTCCTTATTATAATATCTTGGATCTGACTGTGTAAATGCTGGATATCCTAATAATTTATGCCCCCATGTTTCAAATTTTTCATAGTATTTTTCGTCAATTTGTTCTAAATAATCACTTACTTTGTTTTCCTCAATCATAACATTGAACTTATCTTTTAAAATTCTAGCAACTATTGAATTAAATTTTTCATCATAACAATTCATTACTTCATCTGTCTCTTTAAATGTAATTTTATATGTATCGTTGAATGGCGCATAATATTCAGGTGTTACTTCCTTAAAAGTTTTTACTCCATTGTTGATTAATTCCTCCTCGGTCACATTGTAATTTACATTTTCATGGTAAATAACTCTCCAATCTGTTGGCTCGTCTTGCTCATCAAAATTTATACCATATATATCATCGTTTGATGAAATGTAAAATTGTAAAATTCCTTTTTGAGGTAATCTACTATCATTAAAATTTTCTTTATCAAAATTTATTTGGGCTAACAAATTTAATTTTTCACCTTTGCTATTTTTTGGAAATTCTTTTGAAAAATTCCAGTATGGTATTCCTCCAAACTTACTGTCATAAATTGTTAAATTATCTGATTTTTCCTTTTCAATTGTGTACGATTTTATACAAGTTTCGCTTTTCACAATTTCATATATTTCATCTAGTGTCATATTTATACCTCCTTAAATAAAGTATTTTTAATTAATTATATAAATCAACCTTTGATTTTAAAAATTCAAAATATTTTTTATCATCTTCTTCAAATATTTCTTTTCCCTCAAGCATATATGCTCTTAACAAATTTTCTGTTGCTAGTTCTTTTTTTCCTAATTCAAATGCACTTTGTCCTAATCTAAGCAATATAAACGGATTATTAATTCCATCTCCAGACAAATTATTCTTTGCATCTTCAAAATTATTAAAAGCCTCTTCATATTTTTCTTGAATAAAGTAAATATCTCCAATTGATGTTAAAAACCATACTGCTTCACTAAAGTTTTTCTTAGGTTCTGGTATTAAATCTAGAGCTTTTTTCCATATTTCTAATGCTTTATCATATTCATTATTATCAAAATATTTATTACCTTCTTCTGCACGCATGTCTAATTCATATTGTAATTGTTCTGAAATTTCTTTTTTATTTTGTATTTTATCAATTTTCATATGGCTATAATTCCCCCCAAAACCATAATTCTGTTTCATATTTAAAATCATCATCATTTAATGTTTCTTTAAATCCTATTTCTTTTAAATTGGTTTGAATATTTAATCTTTGTTTCAATGATTTCTTTGGATCCAACCTTTCCCAAGTTTGATACGAACTTTCTCTTTTCCAAAAATTATTATAATATTTCTCATTGTAGAATACTATAATTCTAGAATTACTTATTTCTTTAGTTTCTATCATTCCTACTATTCTACAAAATGTTTTATTGTCTTTATTGTTAATCAATTTCTCTGTTATTTCAAGCCATTTAATTATAAATTTTCTCTTAATACTTATTTTGGATACATCTAAAAAATTATTACTAGGTACCACAAATTCTTCATACATATTATCTTTCCTTACTGGCTCAAATAAATCTATTTTTTTAAACAACAAATTCAGTTTTCTATAAACTCCTTTTTGTTTTTTCATTTATTTTTCTTCCTTTCTTTTAGTAACTAGTTTATATTTTTTTCTAAATAATCCCTTTTCTTTTATTTCAAATTTATAATCATTATAGTTTCTCAACAATTTCATTATATTGCTATGTGGATACTCATCAATTACTTCTCCTCACTAACTTCTGCTTGTGCTTCTATTTCCATATCTTCTTCAACCTCTTGCTCAATTTCTCTTAAAAATTCTATTTTACTCATTAACTTTTCCATAGTAACTAATTTATCATTTAAATACACTTCAATTTTGGCTCAAAATGATTCCAAATTTTTCAATTTATTAAAGAAGTTTAAATTAATTGTATATTGGTCAATGCCTAAACGTATTTGTTCATGAACATCACCCATTAAATCAAATTGATTAACATATTCATTATTTAATATTCTATTTTTTATTTCACCAATACCTAACATCTCATTTATATCTTTTATATGCTTAATATATTTAATAAAATTGGTATCTCTTACTATTTTAATTCCTACAACTACCATTTATAAAATCAACCTTTCAATTTTTTATTCATCTGAACCAAATGATATTATTAATATTGCATTTTGATATATTACACACCAAGTTCCCAAATTAATATAAAATGGACTTACTGATTTACTTTTATTAGTACCACTTTTTTCTTCAATTAAATACAATTTGATATAACTGCCTAATTTATTTTTAATCTCGCTTAAATATTTTTTCAATTCATCAATCAATTCATCAGTTAGTTTATCAGCGTATATTAATTTAAATATTTCTTTAATAGCATCAATATGATTTTTTATATCGTAAGATTTTAATGATGAGCTATCTAAATTTGTTTTGAATTTTTCATTTATAATATATGTTATATCATAATTTTCTATCGCATTATTCATAATAATATTATAAGAAAAACCAGCATTAGCATATATTTTGTATTTGCTCAATAAATGATAAAGATTTAATAAATTCTTTTTATAGTTTTCTTTTGCAAATATCTCTTCTACTCTAATAAATATATCTTTTTTTAATAGATTCCTATTATCTTCAAGATCCGAAGAATACGGATTAAGTTCAGCTTCTTTATCCAATTTTCTTTCATAACAACCATATATAATATAGTCGGTAATATTATTAATTAAATATCCATTAAATGGTATAGTCTTGTTAATTTCCTTAAAATCATGCATTTTTCTAAATTTATCTACATTAATATTTTCATTGTTTATATCTTCGCATTTAATATATATGACATTATTATATACATTTTTATCTTCTAATCCTAGAATATCCAAGTTACTCCTTAAAATATACATACTAATATCTTTATTTTTTGATATCCAATTGCCCAAAGATAAAATATAGTATATATAGTCACAAAAATCTGCTAAATCTATATTAGATGAATTGCAGTAAATTGCAAATGCAATTTCATTTTCTTTTAATTTTGTGCCATAATTATAATCTATATTTATTTTATCTTTGTAATCTACCATAATTTTACCTCCTACTAAAAAAATGAACACATCAGGTATAAGTTTTTATTTTCTCCAAATTTATATGCTGACTTTACCACTCCATATTTTTTGAAAATTTTACTACTGACTCTTTATATTTTAATCTATCCTTGATATTATTACCCATAAGGGAGCACCTCAGATTTGTTTATTTTTCGTCACTTAAACAATATCATTTTTGTGCTCCCTTTTCAATATTTTATTTTGAATATAACTTGTGACATATCAATTTTAAATCTATAATTCTTATCATCAAACAATATAAATCTGCATTGACTTTTAGAACTATAAGTAATATAATTATGTTATGTTAAGTATTTTTTTGCTTTATATTTTAATAAAAATGAGGTGTACAAAGATGGTTGCTATTGAAACCAAAATTATCAAAAACTACTTAAAGGAGTATGGCTTTTTACCTGAAGTTTTTTCACTAGAATTCAACATTTCTGTTGAAAAAGCAAAGAATATCCTACAAGCTGTATCTGACGATAAAGTTAGTGGCGTACTTATAGTTCTTGAATAAAAAGTATCTGCTTTTTACTGGTTTAGTTGTTTATGCTAAACCATTTTTTTATATCATCGTGCTATAATTTAATTATAAAAAGACAATATCTAAAAATTTAAAAATCCAGTTTTCCGACAGCACATGCATTTTAACCTTGACTTGATTTTATAAAACACATTAGTATTTATGTATAGGATTTAACCATGAATAATTTGTCCTGCTAATATACTTTCTTTATTTCCTTGTTTATATTTAGTTGCTACCACATTATTGTTTTTTATTAAATAACATCTTACTTCTTTTCTTATTAGCTTATACATTTAAAATCCACTTCCATCTAATTTTACGAAACTATTCTTCCTCTTCTATTATTTTTTCTAAAAATATTTTTTTATTAAATGCTCCTCTTCTATCCACTTTGTTTTTACGTATTATTTCAAATTCTTCTATCGAGACATTTTTTGAGTTTAATATTCCATAGATTACCTCTACTATATCTGCCAATTCTTCAACATTATTATCTTCTAAATATTCTTTTACCTCTTCTTGTAGTTTTTGGTCTAATTTATTTAAATATTCTTCATCATCCAATTTTCTGGTTATTGCTACTCTACCTTCGCTATTTATAATCTCAGGTATTTTATCTCTTACTAATTTATTATATATTTTCATAAACTTTTCAATCTCCTTTAAAATAACTTATCTTTACTAGCTCTATCATTTACTTTATATTACAAATTTTTATAGCATTTTACCAATATTTCCAAACATATTTATCCTTACATTTGCTTAATTACAACAAAATCTCCCTTTTTGTTCAAAAGTTGTAATCTCCGAAACCATATCAAAACCAAGTATTACATGTTTTGCTTCAGTTGTAGCACTGCCACACATTCCACATGGCTCGTATGTGGAAACATATCCACCGGAGTAATACTATAAACAGTATATTTTTCTTCAAGTAATTTCAAATCTCTAGCAAGCGTTGCAGGATTGCAACTTACATATCCGGTTTTTTTAGGATTAAAATCTAATATATAATCTATACTTTTTTTATCAAGACCTCTTCTAGGTGGATCCACTACAATAACATCAGGCTTTATTTTTCTATCTTTAAACTCAATTATCTTATCTTCAACACTTCCTGCTATATATTCTGCATTTGATACACCGTTTTCCTTTATATTTAAATTTGCCATATCTACAGCAGTTTTTTCTATCTCTATCCCATACACTTTTTTTACATTCTTACTTAAAAATATTCCAATAGAGCCAACTCCACTATACAAATCAAAAAGTACATCATTATTTTTTAGTTCCAATCCTTCTTTTAAAGTTGAGTATAGAACTTCTGCTTGTTGTGTATTTACCTGAAAAAATGACTTTGGAGATATAAAATACTTAAAATCACCAATATAATCTGTTATATACTTTTCCATACCATATACTTGTTTTACTTCTTTTCCAAGTATTTCATTTGTATTACTTGAATTTAAGTTTAAAAATATATTTTTTATATTATCATTTTTTTCAACTAGACTATTTACAGCACTTCTCATTCTAAAATCTGATAATAAATTTTTATTATTTACAACAATAACTATCATAATCTCACCTGTATGATAGCCTCTGCGTATTAATATATGCCTTATATCACCTGATTTAGTTTCATCATTATATCCTTTAAATCCTGCCTTTACAAGTTCATCCAATACATTTTTAGCTAGTATATCTATTACCCTATTTTGAATATAGCAACAATTATTCTCAACTATATCATGGCTATTTTTTCTGTAAAAGCCAATAACTGTTTTTCCATCTACACATCTTACAGGATATTGTACTTTGTTTCTATAGTAATATGGCATACCCATTCCAATTACATTATTTATTTTTTTATACTCAACTTTTTGTTTATCAAGTAAATTTTTAACCATTTGTTTTTTTAAGTGAAGCTGCATATCATAAGATATATTCTGTGCCATACAACCTCCACAATATTTAAATACACTGCAAAATGGATCTTCTCTATAGTTACTTTTTACAAGTATCTTTTCAATTTTTGCTACAGCATATGATGATGTAATCTTTATGATTTTAGCCCTGACTTTTTCAGTAGCTATAGCACCTGGTACAAATATAACTATACCATCTTGCTTTGCAATCCCTTCAAAGGCAGAGCCATTATCAATTATTTCTAAATCTACTATATCGTTTTTCTTTAACATCTATTCTCCTTGTCTTATTTTATCTAATACTTCTTGTAATTTTTGTTGATCTTTTTGTAAATCTTCAAGTTTTACATCATAGTCTTTCTCTATATTTTTTCTTTCATATACAAGATTTGACATTATCTTATTCTCGTTATTTTCATCAGCTAAATTAATAGTTATTGTCTGTATTCCACTATCCTTTACAAATACAATTACACTGCACTGTTTTGCCCATTTAGTATATGAAGTAATGTCTGAATTTTCAAAGTTTGCTGAAATTTGGGTCATAACTTGTGATCTATTATCACTTTTAATTTCTGAACTTACCTTTGTAATTTTATCATTGTATTCAAAATTGGAATTTGTATAATTTTTACTTTCTGCAAAAATTCTTGTTATCATTGTATTTCCAACATATGTATTAACACTACTATTTGCCACATTATTTTCTACATTGTCAAATTTCGTATCATCACTACGTGCTACTTTTTCAATTGGATAGAAAAATAAATATGGAGCTGTAAATATAGCAATAAATAATGCAAGTCCTTTCTTTTGTACTTCCTTTATATCTGTATTCTTAAAAGTTATTTTATAATTAAAGAAATATGATAAAAATGCTGATAAAACTATACATATTGTAATATATGTTGTTGTTACCCATGATCCACATGGATTATATGCTATATCTGTAAATAAACCATCTGGATTTAATTTTGAGGCACCTAAAAGAATAATTCCACCTGCAAGATCAGCAACAATTCCATATATTAGCATCTTAACTATACTTCTTTTATATATCTTCTTTATATCTGCAATTTTAAAAATACTACATGCAATTATTAATACCAGTGTATATACTAAAAAATTAACTGGTAAAATCATAAACCAGATTGATGGATTAGCAATTAATAACATCCATATTGGCAAAACTAAACTATACACTTTATTTTTCATATTGAAACACCCTCTTACACAATAATTATAACATATAAAATAATTAATATTCAAGCATTTAAACTTTATTTTTTATATTAATATATAATTTAAGTAACCAATTCTATTTTTGGGAATATAGTATATTAAGTAAATTAAAAATTTACTTTAAACAAAAGGAGTGTTATATATGTGCAACCTTAATGATAGTAAAACTCTTTTATGGATTGCAATACTTATTCTCATAGTTTATGCCTGCAGTAGAGATAATTCATCTAGACCAATGAACTTCGATACTTTCTTTGAAGTATAGATAGTTCATCACCTTTTACATAGGTGTAAGTACTTATATAAAGCGAGGTGAATTAAAATGGATGAAAGATGCGGATGTGGATGCGGATGCGGATGTAACAACAACTGTGGATGCGGATTCGGAGGCGGATTCGGTGGTGGAAACTGCTGCTGTATATGGATCGTACTTATAATCATAGTTCTTTGCTGTTGCTGCTGCTAATAAATAGCACATATAATAATACATAGTAATATATACTATAAAAGCTCGGGAAACCGAGCTTTTTGTTATAATATTTTTCTTAAAAATTCACCTGTATAACTTTCTTCACATTTTGCAATTTGTTCTGGAGTTCCTGAAGCTACTAAAGTTCCTCCATTATCTCCTCCATCTTTACCTAAGTCTACGATATAGTCAGCTGACTTTATTACGTCTAAATTATGTTCAATCACAACTAATGTATTGTTTTGATCAGTAAGTCTTTGAAGTATTTTAATTAATTTATTTACATCATCCATATGAAGTCCTGTTGTTGGCTCATCTAAAATGTATAGAGTTTGACCAGTTGCTCGTTTTGAAAGTTCAGTTGCAAGTTTTATTCTTTGAGCTTCTCCTCCAGATAATGTTGTAGAAGATTGACCAAGTTTTATATATCCAAGACCAACATCCATTAAAGTTTCAAGTTTTGTCCTGATTTTAGTTACATTTTTGAAGAACTCTAAAGCCTCTTCAACAGTCATATCAAGTACATCTGCTATACTCTTTCCTTTATATTTTACTTCTAAAGTTTCTCTACTATATCTTTTACCTTTACATACCTCACATGGTACATATACATCAGGTAAAAAATGCATTTCAATTTTAATAATTCCATCACCAGAGCATGCTTCACATCTTCCTCCTGGAACATTAAAGCTAAATCTACCCTTTTTATATCCTCTAAGTTTAGCTTCATTTGTAAGTGAAAATAACTCCCTTATTTGATCAAACATTCCAGTATATGTTGCAGGATTAGATCTTGGTGTTCTTCCAATTGGAGATTGATCAATATTTATTACCTTATCTATCTTATCAAGTCCTAATATTTTGTCATGTTTACCAACAGGGTATCTACTTTTATTTATTTTATTATTTGCCTCTTTAAACAAAATATCGTTTACTAAAGTAGATTTACCACTACCTGAAACACCTGTAACACAAGTAAAATTACCAACTGGAATTTTTACATTTATCTTCTTTAGATTATGCTCCTTTGCACCCTTTATTTGAATATATCCTTTATCCTGTTTACGTCTTTTTAATGGTACTTCAATTTTTAGCTTTCCACTTAAATACTTTCCAGTAATTGATTCTTCACATTTTAATATTTCTTTTGGCGTGCCTGCAAATACTACATTTCCTCCATTAATACCTGCTTTTGGTCCAATATCTACGATATAGTCAGCTTCTCTCATAGTATCCTCATCATGTTCAACTACAATTAAAGTATTTCCTAAATCTCTCATTTTCTTTAGTGAACTTAGTAATTTTTCATTATCTTTTTGATGAAGTCCAATACTTGGTTCATCAAGTATGTAAAGTACACCTGTAAGTCCAGAACCTATTTGTGTTGCAAGTCTTATTCTTTGAGCTTCTCCTCCTGAAAGTGTTCCAGCTGCTCTGGAAAGTGTTAAATATTCAAGTCCAACATCTATTAAAAAACCAAGTCTACTATTTAATTCTTTTACTATTTGCTCAGATATAATTTTATTTTTATTAGAAAACTTTTCATAAACTTTATTTATATAACTTTTTATAGCTATAATATTTTTATTACAAAGTTGATATATGTTTAAATCTCCTACTGTTACTGCTAAACTCTCCTTTTTAAGTCTTGCTCCATCACAAATATTACAATGACTAGATGACATGAATCCTTCATAAAAAGCTTTCATTCCTGGAGATTTTGTTTCTGCAAATCTTCTTTGAAGAGTGTTTATAACGCCTTCAAATTCTGTTTCAAACTCTCTTTTAGTTGTCCTACCATTATGTTTAAACTTTATTACTTCTCCATTACTTCCATATAAAAGTATATTCATAAAGTCCTTTGGTAAATCCTTTAGCTTAGTATCAATATCTATGCCATAATGATTACAAAGTCCTTCAAGATACATTTTACTCATACTATCTATTACCATACCTGCTGCTGACCAACCTTGTATTGCACCATAGTCAGATAGCTTCTTTTCTTTATTTGGCATTATTTTTTCAGGGTCAATTCTTAGTATTTCTCCTAGTCCAGTACATGCAGGACACGCTCCAAACGGACTATTAAATGAAAACATACGTGGTGTTAATTCATCTAAACTTATCATACAATCTGGACATGCATAATTCATACTAAAAAGGACTTCTCGTTTTTTAGTTAAATTTTCAATCAATACTAAATTATTTGAGTAGTTTGACGCAAGTTCAACAGAATCAGCAAGTCTTTTCCTAATACTGTCTTTTATAACTAATCTATCTACAACAACCTCAATTGTATGTTTTTTTTGCTTATCTAAAGCAGGTGTTTCATCAGACAAATCGTATCCAATTCCATCAACCCTTACTCTTGTATATCCATCTTTTAGTATTCTTTCAAATAATTTTATATATTCTCCCTTTTTCTCCCTTATTACAGGAGCCATAACAATTATTTTTGTACCTTCCTCTAAAGTTAAAATTTGATCTACAATCTCATCTACTGTTTGTTTTTTTATTCTCTTTCCACATTTTGGACAATGTGGAACACCAACTCTTGCATATAACAATCTTAAATAATCATATATTTCAGTTACTGTACCTACAGTAGAACGTGGATTCTTTGAGGTAGTTTTTTGATCAATTGAAATTGCAGGAGAAAGTCCTTCAATATACTCTACATCTGGTTTTTCCATAAGTCCTAAAAATTGTCTTGCATAAGATGATAGTGATTCTACATATCTTCTTTGCCCTTCCGCATATATTGTATCAAACGCAAGTGAACTTTTACCACTTCCAGAAAGTCCAGTAAATACAACAAGCTTATTCCTTGGTATTTCTAAATCAACATTTTTTAAATTATTTTCTTTTGCACCTTTTATTATTATTTTATCATTCATAATATTACTTCCTTATATATATAGCAAAACATCTGCTATAATGTATATTATACATTATAAACAGATGTTTGTCAATTACTATTTTTAACTTTCCGCAACAGCAAAATATCCTATGTTCTTATATTCAATCACACAAAATTGATATTTGCATTTTACAATCTGGAAATTGCTGTAATTTTTTACGTCTATAATATTTTCTAGAATAGGCTGATGTATCCAACCGGGTTTAGAAAACCAAAAATCATATCTGCTTTTTCTTATAAAATGAAAGCTTCCCTTAGTAAAATTTTCTTTATTTGGCTCTATATACAATACTTGTATTAAATACTCATTGTTATTTAATACTATATCATGGTCATACACACCAAATTTCCGATATTTTATCCCAAGATTATTCATATCTTCACAGACTTTTTTTAAAAAATTTTCAGGAGATGAATAATCAACCAAATTTTCAGTTGTAAATCCAGGAATATATAGAACCTTATTTTCAGGGGAAGGTTCCATAATACCTAAAGCATATGCATAGCAATTTATATTTAAGCATATATTTTTGGGTAATTTTTTAATTCCAGATGATAAGTTAACTAATTTTTCCTCTCTTACACGTGATTTTTTTATTTGTTCCAAAGAAATCATAGTTATTTTCCTTCCTATAAAATAATTATACTATGTATTATATCATAAATATAATACATAGTAAATAATTACATAAATTTGTTCTCATTTTTTAATTTTATTTTACATATTCGTCTAACGCCTTGCTTCTATATTCTAAAATAGGCATTTTATCTGTTGTTGTAAATCCAGGCTCTGCATTAATTACATCTGGTATACGATTAACAATTGTTGAACATGTAAGCCTTACAGTATCTGGCTTAGGAATTTGAACTGTTGTATCAGGTTCCCCACATATTACCCACTCATTTTTATCATATTCGTCAGGTCCATATACTTTTCCAATACACTCTGTTTCTATATCTATTCCCTCTCTTGTTTTAGTAGTAACAACAGCTGACATTCCTGTGGCATTTCCAGCTGGGATATCCATTTCAAGCGTAGTTGAATGTAAATCTGATCTATAAGTCTTAGGAATCGTTACCTGAGTTTGTGATACAACGTTTAAGCCTAAACGAGACGCAAGCCATCCATTAACATTCCACATATATGATGGCATATATTCTCCATTTTCAATTAACTCATCTCTTTTACTATCACTTATTCTATCAACGGATGCAATCTTTGCATCAAAATCACTTAAGCTAAGTCCTGCCCCGTGTGCCCTCGCAAGAGCAATACCATAATCCTCTACATTATAACTTGAACTCCCCTTAATTTTTGTTACTTTATGTGTAGCACCTGCAATAGTTGTAATTAAATTTCCCCAAAATACGTCCTGATATCCACTTCCACATAGAGTACATCCTGTTCTTTTTGCTAAGTCATCCAATTCCCTTGTCATAACAGGAGTAGAATTAATTGGATAAAAGGCTTCCTCGCAAGTTGATATAGCATTTATACCAAGTTTTGCACATAATTTAAAAATATCATACAAATCATTCATTAAACTCATAGTTGTTATAATACAAATATCTGGTCTTTCATTACTTAAAATCTTTTCAGCATCTTTAGCGTCTGAAATAGTAATACCCTTGTTTTCACTTCCTATTAAAAGCGAGATATCTTTTCCAATCTTATTTTTGTCCACATCAAAAGCAGCTACAATTTCGGCTTCTTTTTCATATACATACTTCATAGTATATGCTGACATTTTTCCACATCCGTATTGGGCAACTCTTATTTTTCTATTCATATATAAACCAACTCCTCTTATCATCTTTTAATTATTATTTTTCAACTCCTGTAAAATATACTTTATTTATTAAATTGATTTTTTCTTACAACCTTTACTCCACTTAAACTTTCTTTCGAAGTATCATCTATATTATTCTCTTTAACATATATTTGAACAGTGTCATAAAAGTCAATATCATCAAATGAAATTTCCTTTCCATTTTTATCAACAAATTTACAATTTAAATCAACATCAACTACAACAAGTCTATCGTTTAGCAAATTTGCTTTTTTATACTTAACATTTGAGCTTATAACTTTTACTTCAATTTTTCTTACGGCACTACTGATATTTTTTACTTCTCCTGTTACAAATGTTCTTGTATTATCCGAATAAAAATCCTTTCTATTATTTACAAACCAAATTATTCCAAGCACTAAAGAAAGTATAACAACACCAATTACAGCAATTTTAACTATTCTATGTCTTGATAAAAAATTACTGAAAACTCGAAGTAATATAAGGGCAACAATGATACATCCAATTATTATTAAAAGTTCAGGATCCATAAATTGCTGGGCTATATTTTTTAATGTTTCCATTATTAATCCACTCCTTTCATACTAAGGCTAACTTTTCCCTTAGATTTATCTATTCCAATAACTTTAACTTTTACTATATCTCCCACTGCTACTTCTTCCATTGGATTTCTAACATATTTATCACTAATTTCAGATATATGAACTAAGCCGTCATTTTTTATACCTATATCAACAAATGCTCCAAAATCAACTACATTTCTAACTGTTCCTGTAAGTATCATTCCCTCAGTTATGTCATCAATACTTAAAACATCACTTTTTACAACAATTTTAGGCATTTCATCTCTTGGATCACGCCCAGGCTTTTTTAGTTCTGTAATAATATCCTGCATTGTTAGACTACCTATATTTAAAGTCTTAGATATATTATCAATATTTACGTTGTCTAACTTAGATATAACTTCTTCCATATTCTTACTAGTTAAGTTTCTAATATTAAATCCTAAACTATTAATTAATTCTTGAGCTTTTTCATATGACTCTGGGTGAACCATTGTATTATCTAAAATGTTTTCAGATTCTGGAACTTTTAAGAAACCTGCACATTGTACAAATGCTGTTTTACCAAGCTTAGGTACCTTAAGGAACTCAACTCTTGAATGAAACTTACCATTCTCTTCTCTATATTTTACAATGTTTGTTGCAACTTGCTTATTTATTCCAGACACATAAGATAGTAAAGATGGCGTCGCAGTATTTATATCAACTCCAACATTATTTACAACATTTTCAACTACTCCTGTTAAAGATTCATCTAACCTTTTTTGATTGACATCATGTTGATATTGTCCCACACCAATGCTTTTTGGGTCTATTTTTACAAGCTCAGCTAAGGGATCTTGTAATCTTCTTGCTATTGATATTGCACCTCTTATTGATACATTTATATCAGGATACTCCTTTGTTGCAAGCTCAGATGCAGAATATACAGATGCTCCTGCTTCGCTTACAATTGCATAATATATTTTTCTATCTATTTTTTTTATAACATCAGCTATAAATTTTTCTGATTCACGAGAAGCTGTACCATTTCCAAGTGCAATAATGTTTACTTGATATTTTTCTATTAAGTCAACCATAGATTTTGTTGCTCCCTCAATATCATTTTGGGGCTGTGTTGGATATATTGTTGTGTAATCAAGCAACTTACCAGTATCATCTATTATTGCAATTTTACATCCAGTCCTATATGCTGGATCAAATCCCATTACTATCATATCTTTTATAGGTGGTTGCATAAGTAAATTTTTAGCATTTACACCAAAAACCTCAATCGCCTTTTCTGAAGCCTCCTCAAAAAGTTCATTTCTGATTTCTCTTTCAATTGATGGTTTTATAAGTCTTTTATATGAATCCTCAATGCATAAAATAATATCATCTTTAAAAATGCTTTCTTTTTTTATTATCTCTTTTTGCAAATATTTAATAACACTTTCCTCATCAAGTTCTAACTTTACCTTAAGTATTTTTTCTTTTTCACCTCTAGTTATTGCAAGGATTCTATGTGATGGTATTTTTTTAATTTTCTCACTAAAATTGTAATACATATCGTAAACTGTAGATTCATCTCTATTTAATGCATTTGATACCAATTTTCCAGTCCTATATGTTATTTTCCTTATTATTTTTCTATATTTTGCATTATCTGAAATTTCTTCAGCTATAATATCTAATGCACCATTTACACAGTCTTCTATTGTTTCTAATCCTTTTTCTTTATCTATATACTTAGATACAATTTCTTCTTTATCTTCATATTTTTTAGATTGGGAAATAATAATTTTTGCAAGAGGTTCAAGACCTTTTTCTTTTGCAATTGTAGCTCTCGTTCTCTTTTTTTGTTTATATGGTCTATACAAATCTTCTACTTCTGTTAAAATTGAAGCCTTTAAAATATTGTCTTTTAAATCATCTGTAAGTTTTCCCTGTTCTCCAATTAGACGAATAACCTCATCTTTTCTTGATTCTAAATTTCTCAAATATATTAATCTATCATTTAGCTTTCTTAAAACTTCATCACTTAAATTTCCTGTCACTTCTTTCCTATATCTTGCTATAAAGGGAATTGTATTTCCTTCATCTATCAATTTTATAGTATTCTTTACTTTATTTTCATCTATATTTAATTCTTTAGAAATATTACTTATTATTCTTTCCATTATCACACCTCTAATTTACAATTCAATTATATATTAAACGATTTTTTTTTTCAATACATATTACTCAAAAAATTATAACAGATTGTAGGTTAGTCAATCATATGTCACAAATTATTTAAAATAAATACTTTGAGCACC
>OJNX01001030.1_pt1 | contig 16789 bp, 9 predicted proteins | sample 1598021 | NCBI WGS metagenome assembly OJNX01 (sample SAMN01915227, study PRJEB22387) | human gut metagenome | isolation source: stool | host: Homo sapiens | place: USA | reverse complement strand
AAAATGGCAGACCGAAGCAAAGTTGACCAGATCGAACGGGAGCGCCCCGGCGCATACACCCGAAGCGACCGGGTGACAAGCGCCGAGGCGGAGCGCAAGAACTACCAGACCACGCGGCCCAGTGAATACACCAAAAGCCAGGCGGTGCTGGACGCTGAGGCGGCGCTGAAGGATTACCAGGCGCAGCGGCCCGGCGATTACACCAAGAGCCAGGCGGTGCTGGATGCCGAGGCGGCGATCAAAAATTACCAGGCACAGAGGCCCGGCGACTATGAGAGCCAGTACGGCGCGCAGATCGACAGCCTGCTGGAGCAGATACAGAACCGGAAGGCGTTTGCCTATGATTTTAACGCCGACCCCTTGTACCAGCAGTACAAGAACCAGTACACCAAGCTGGGCAGCGACGCGGCGGCCAACGCGGCGGCGGACGCGGCAGCCCTGACGGGCGGCTACGGCAGCAGCTACACGGCCAGCGCTGCCGCGCAGGCCAACCAGCAGTACCTGACGCAGCTGAACAATGTGATCCCCGATTTGTACCAGGCGGCCTATGAACGGTACCAGGGCGAGGGGAACGACCTGTACAACCAGCTGAGCGCTTTGCAAAACCAGGATGAGATGCAGTACGGGCGCTGGCAGGACCGGTACGCGAACTGGGCGGATTACCTGGACTACCTGACGAACCGCGCGGACAGCGAATACCAGGCCGAGTACGGGCGATACCAGGACAAGTACAGCAACTGGGCCGACTACCTGGATTACCTGACCGACCGCGCCGACACGGCGTACAGCCAGGACTACGGCGAATACAGCGACAACTACAACCGCTGGCAGGATTACCTGGACTACCTGACGGAGCGCGAGGACACCGCCTACAACCAGGATTACGGCGAGTACAGCGACAATTACACCCGCTGGCAGCAGATGCTGGACTACTATTACGGCGATTACCGCGACATGGTGAGCGACGAGCAGTGGCAGCAGGAGTTTGCGGAGAGCCAGAGGCAGTTTAACGAGCAGCTGGCGTTTGACAAGCAGCAGTACGCGGACAGCTTGGCGACCAGCGCGGCGAGCGCGGGCGGCAGCGGGAGTTCTGCGGGCAGGAGCAGTTCGAGAAGCAGCAGGAGCAGCAAGAGCAGCAGCGACGATACCGTGCAGTATTGGATCAGCAAGATTGACCCGATGGCGGGCAGCGGACAGAGCTATGATTCCAGCACCCGCGCAGGCAAGGTTGGCATTGCCAACATGATAAACAACGGCTACAAGAAAGGGAACCTGACCAAAGCACAGGCAAAGTCGATTGCCGCGCACTACGGAATTTCGATCGATTAAAGGAGAAAGCAATGAGCGTACATTTGAACCTGCGGAACGGAAAAATCAGGACAGACGACAAGGAGGACATTGTACAGACAGCGGCCCCGGCGGCGCAGGAAACGGCGGCACAGACAAGCGCCGATTACGAGCGGCAGGTACGCCTGAACCTGAAAAGAGGAACCGTAAGCTACGGCGGAAAAAGCTACGGCCTGAGCCATGAGGGAACGAGCAATGCCGGAAGCCAGGCTTTGCAGGAGCGAATTGACGCGAGAAGCCGGGAGCAAAAGGCGCGCACGGGCAATATCTGGCAGGCACAGAGCCAGACGGCGAACCGGCAAAGCACGGAAGCCCGGCAGGAAGAAACCGCCAGGCAGAAGGTGATCACCATGTTGGCAGCGGGGGCCGCGGGGCTGGGGAGCCGGAGCACGGGCAGCGCGCGCGGCACGGCAAGCAGCTATTTGCAGGGCGGCGGCAGCACGGGCGGCAGCGCCTACGCCGCCGCCCTGAGCGCCCCGGCGGGCCGCACACAGCGGTATGTGAGCGGGCGGGAACAGCTGGGGCAGGACATTTTGAACCTGAACCGGCGGCAGGATGCCGAACAGGCGCTTGGCAGCCGCGTGATGAGCGACACGGCGCGCACCGACACGCTGGAACAGGCGGCGCGGGACACCGTGATCGATGCCATGGTGCGGCAGGCGCAGGCGGGCGGGCAGACGCAGGCGGACAAGGCCCGCGCTTTTGACCAGGTGAACGCCTGGCTGGACGAAAACCCGGAAGCCAAGACGCTGTGGGACGCCGAGCGCGGCGCGGGGCGCGGCAACCCGGCGGCACAGCGCGCGGCGCAGAGGATACGCGCCGGGATGAGCGAGGAGGAGGAGCGCGCCTACGAGCAGGCCGGGGAGCTGTACGACAGTTACGGCAGCGCGTGGAGCGCGGCGCACCGGCTGGGCAGCGACGTGAAGGGCCTGGCACAGCAGGCGGCGGGCAGCTGGGCGACGCTGGCGGAAAGCATTGCCCCCGCCACCCGCGACGAGGCAGCCAACAACAGCGCCGAGCGGCATGCGCTGGCCGAACTGCGACGCCTGACCGACGAGGGCAAAGTGTTTGAAACCGACGAGAACGGGCAGATCCGCACCAGCGACGAGTACGAGGCGGCGCTGGCGCGCTACAACGCGGCGAAGGAGGCCGGGCCGCAGGACAACCAGAAAACCGTTTTGACCGATGAGAACAGCGCCGGGATGCGGCTGTACCACGAGGGCGGCGAGAACCTGGCCAAAGCGCAGGCAGGCCTTGGCAGCGCGGCGCGGTTTGGAGCGGACACAGCCAACGCCATTGCAGGCAATTTGCCCAACATGGCACTGGCGCTGATCCCCGGCGTGGGGCCGGCGGTGAGCCTGGGCGCGCTGGGGGCGCAGGCGGCCGGCGGGCGCATGGCCGAGCTGTACGACGAGGACACCGGCGCGGACGAAGCGCTGTGGCGCGGCCTGGTGAGCGGCGGCATTGAGGTGGGCACCGAGGTTTTGCCGGTGGGCAGCTGGGTGGAGATTGTGAACCGCGGCGGCAAGGGCCTGGTGCGCAACCTGCTGCAGCAGATGGGCGAGGAAGGCACCGAGGAAGCCGTGGGGTATGTGGTGAACTACCTGGCCGACGTGGCCGCCAAAGACCCGAACGCCGAGTTCAGCTGGGCGGAGCTTGCGCAGAATGCCGGGATGGGGGCCATCAGCGGCGGGTTCTACGGTGCGGCAGGCACAGGGCTGAACCTTGCTTTGAACCGCGCCAACACCCGAATGGCGGAGAACCTGGCAGGCGGCGAGAACCAAGTGCAGCAGGCGAACACCCGCACGGCGCAGGCTGTGCGGGAGGCGGCGCTGACGCAGGCGCAGGATATGCAGCAGGCCGTCGCCGACCCGCTGGGAGCCGCCGCGCGGCTGGAGGAGGAAACCCGCCCCGGCAGCACGGCGGCAGAGGAAAAGTATGCCCCGCAGGCGGCCCGGAGCGCGCAGGAGAGCGCGCAAAACGCTGACGGGGAACTTGCCGCCCGGCAGGCGGAAAACGCCGCACAGGCCGCCGCTGACGCGCTGGCGCAGGAGAAAGCGGCACAGGACGCCGACACCCTGACCGGGGAGGAAGCGGCACAGCGCGCCGATGCGCAGGCGGTGAGCGAGGCGGCGCTTGCGCAGGCCGCCGCCGAGCGGTACGCGCAGGAAAGCGCGCCGCAGGCGGACACGGTGGCACTGGAGCGGGGCACGGTGCGCCGGGAAACCGTGGAAGGAATACAGGCGTTTGCCGACGCGGAGGAAAGCTATACCCCTTACATGAAAAAGGCGCTGGTGGAGCGGTACAAGGGGCAAAGCCCGGCGGTGTATGTGCAGGAGATGCACAGCATGTATAACGCCGGGCGCGAGGGCGTTTTGAGCTTTGAGCAGGCGAAAAGCGCCAGCGCAGCGCGCGCCGCCGTGGTGCAGGACGACGCGGCGCTGTACACCGCGTACAGCCTGGGGCGCAACGCCGCCAGCGCCCTGACGGTGCAGCAGCCTGCCGCCGCCGTGACGGAACCGGAGGTGCGCTATGACGGCGTGCCGGCCGGCAGCGCGCAGGTGCCGGATGCCGTTTTGCAGGGCGTGGCGGAAAAGTTTGGCATGAATGTGGACGTGGTACGCCAGCTGACCGCCGACAACGGCGGGGAGGTGAACGGGTACTGGGCCGCCGGTGCGGCAGCCCTGACCGTGGGCGAAAACAGCGCCAACGCCTACCAGACGGTGCAGCACGAGCTGACCCACTGGATGGAGGGCGAGAACCCGGAGGGCTGGGCCAGGCTGCGCGCGCGGACGATGGCGTTTGCGGCAAGCGAATACGGGCTGGGCGGCGTGCAGCAGCACATTGGCCGGTACGAGAGCAGCTACGGCGACAGGACGCAGGCGGCGGACGAGTATGCCCGCGACCTGTTTGCCGGCATTATGAGCAGCGAGGAGAACACCCGCGCGTTTGTGGAATATGTGAGCGAGGACAGCGAAACGACGCGGGAGGAGAAGCGCAGCGTTTTGCAGGCTTTGCGCGAGATGCTGGACAAGATCGTGGGCAGCATCCGCAGCCTTTTGCGCGGCGGCGACGCGACGCTGGGCGCCGCAGACGGGCGGCGGCTTGCCGAGCGCGCCGAGAACGCCGAGAAAGCGCGCGCCGTGTGCGACGAGGCCCTGGCCGAGCTGGAAACCGCGCGCCGGAACGCCCGCGCGCGCCTGGAGGCCGCCGGACAGGCGGACAGCGATACAAAAAACGCCCCCGCGGCAAGCGAGGGCGTGAAGTACAGCATTAACCCGGAATTTGCACGGGAGCTTGACGAGTGGAACGACGGAGGAAGGGAGGAAAGAAAAACTTTTACGCTGGGCACCACCGGCGAAGCGCTGAAAAGCATTGGCGTGGCCGACAGAAGCATTGTGATGCTTAGCGGAAAGATACGGAAAATACTGCGCGACCACCCCAACATGACGCTGGATATGGTGAAGCAGATACCCGCCATGCTGGAAAACCCGGTGCTGGTACTGGAAAGCCAGGGCCAGAGTATGCGGCCCGGCACCAGGAAGAACAGCCGCATTGTGGTTGTGGGGAATGTGACAGATGCAAACGGAGCGCCCGTGCTGTGCGTGATGGACCTTGCGCCGGGAACCGGCACAGACCGAAAGCTGGGCTTGCAGGACTTTAACAAGGTGAGCAGCGCTTACCCGAAGGACGTGAACCCGCGCGGCTTTTTGGAAAAGAGCAATGTGCTGTACGCGGAGCCGGACATGGAAAAAACCGGTGCTGCCTTGAGCGCCTTCGGCTTCAAATTGGCCACGTCAGCGCCCGGCAGTACCGGTGTTATTGGCAGTATAACATACGAGAACGGGGACGTCAAGATTAAGGGCGTACCGTTTACGGAAATTTTTGGGAATGAAAATAAGACCAAAGAGTGGTTCCAAGTCCGCGGCAACCGCGTGCCTTTGGACGGAACCAGTTTTGGTCTTATTCGCAGTATACAGCTTGGGGACGCGGATGTCAAGTACAGTGAGAAGATCAGCGGCGCGGTGACACAGGAAGAACTGGAAAAAGCGCGGGCGGAGTACCGCGAAGCGGAACGCGCCCTGAAGGACAGCTGGGCGAGGGAAAAAGCGTGGCGGCAGCAGGACGAGGCCGAACATGGGCGGTTTTTGGCCCGCCTGATGCAGCACAAGCGCGCCGGGGACGCGGTGCAGTGGAAACAGAGCCAGGAATACCTGGAATACAAGGCGGCGGAAAAACGGTTTAAGGCCGAGCAGGACGCGCTGCTGGAACAGCGCGACCTGGCACAGGAAGTGATCAAACAGGCCCGCGAGCAGGAGCAGGACAAGGCATGGCAGAAAAAGCAGGCCCAGCAGGCCGAGTACGACGCCGAGGTGCGGGAAAGCGGCATGAGCCGGGAGGATTACCACCGGGAACAGGCAGCGGACACCTACGGCACCACAAAGTGGTTTGAGAGCGCCGGGTACATTTTGCCGGACGGGCGAATGCTGGATTTCAGCGGAGGGAGCGACAAGAGCGTACGCGACCTTGACCACCGCGACATCCAAAGCGTTTACGGCCCGGCGGAGCTTGCGCGCGGGGCAGAACAGACGGATTACCTGAATGCCTTTATTGCCGAAGGCAATGTGCGGGTGATGGCGGAAAGCCCCGGCGTGGACGTGAGCGCCGAAACCGAGGTGAGCGACGCGCAGAAGGCGGCCATTGCCGAGATGGCCGACACGCTGGGCGCGGCAAAGCATGGGTTTAACCTGGACATCAGCCGCAAAGACGGCAGCACTGCCGCGACGCGCTGGTACGAAGGCCGGGTGCGCGGCAGCGAAGTGGTGCGCGACCTGGAAACATATTACCGCACAGGCAGCCTGCCGGAGCAAAGCGAACTGAACCGGTTCCGGTACAGCAAGAAGGTAGACGCCGAGAAACACCCGCAGAGAAGGAAAACGGGCGAAGAACAGGTGAGCTTTGAAACCCTGCGGGAACTGCCGGATATGGAGATCACCGAGGTGGAGGAAAACGACCTGGCCGACAAGCCCGTAAAGGAAATTTTGGATGCGGGCCTGGCGAGCACGCAGCGCATACCGGGCAAAAACAGCGGGAGCGTGGTAAACCGATACACGGGAGATACCATTGTTGTGACGAGGGCTGGGCTGCGGCACGGGCTTTTGAACGCGGCCCAGATACAAAAAAATGCCCCGTATGTGGGGCAGATCGGGCCGATTTTGGAGAACGCCGTAAAGGTGAACGAGCTGGAAGCGCGCGGCAAGGAGGTGCGAAGTGATTTGTACCTTGGGGCGGCACGCATGAGCGACGGCAGCCTGATGGGGGTCCGCTTTGTTGTAAATATGTACGAGGACGGCCAGAAGGTGCTGGATGCCGACAGCATGGAACCCTTGCGGGGAAGCCTGTACGCCCATACAGGCAGACAAATTAAAAATGGAACCGAATCCCTCAAGGGGCGAGAGGTCAGCACGAATGCCGTTGCTCTGTACGGTTCCAACATCAGTATAGAAGATTTTTTGGGCAGCGTCAAGGAGGAACTGGGCGAAAATTTATCTGCGAATGTAAAATATGCCTTTGGCATGGACACGGAAACAACGGCTGGCTTTGGCGAAGGACTGCGGTACAGCGCCCCGACGGAGGCGGACTATGACGACCTGCGGGCGCAGAACCGGGAGCTGGCGCAGAAAAACCTGTACATGGAACAGCAGATGGAGGTGCTGCGGCAGGAGTTTAAGGCATCGGGCGGGCACAGCGTAAGCCGGGCGAGCGCGCGGGGCATTGCCCAGCGCATTTTGAAGCTGACGGGCAGCAAGTACGGCGTGGACAGGCTGAGCGGCGATTTGTGGCGGGTGTTTAACGTGGAAGGCAACGGCGAGCCGACGCTGAACGCCGACGCGATGGACGCCCTGACCGACGTGATGCGCGGGGTGCTGAACGAGAGCGAGCAGAAAAACACCGAGCTGCGGGAATACTATAAACCGCTGCGCGAAACCCTGCGCGGCACGACGCTGGAGGTGCGCCGGGACAGCGCGGAGTTTGCCGAGCTGATGAACGCCTACGGCGACGGCAAAAACGGGCGGCAGTGGGGCAACGTGCGCAAGGCGCTGTTTGGCCGGCTGAACGTGCGGCTGACCGACGGGGCCGGAAACTGGGACACGATGCAGGCCGAGCTGGCCGAGAGCTGGCCGGGAACCTTTGACGCGGAGAACACCGACATTACCGCCTTTACCGACGCGGTGCTGGGGGTGTATGAGGCAAGCGTGCCGGTGGTGGAGAACCCGTATGGCATGGACATGGAAACACTGGCGCTTGACCTGGCCAACGAGGCGGTGGAGGGATACCTGAACAGCCCGACACGCCGCACCATGGCAGACCGCGCGGCGCAGGACGCGCAGAAGGCCGCGCGCGCCGAGTACCGCAAGGGGCGGCGGGACGCGCAGGCCGAGATGAAGGCCCTGTACGACCAGGCATACGCCAACCGGAAAGAGCGGTTTGACGCCATGCTGGAGGTTTACAAGCAGAAGGCACAGAACGCCAAGGACGACGCCGTGATGCGGGAGCGGATGCAAAAGCTGAAATGGGTGCAGACGCGGGACAAAAAGCTGGTGCGCCAGCAGGCGGAGTTTGCCACGCGGATGCAACGGCGCAACGACGGGCTTTTGTACCGCAAAAGCCGGGACAGTGCCCAGAAGCAGGTGCGCACCCTGGCGGCCTGGCTGCGGGAGCCGACGGACACCAAACATGTGCCCAAGAAGATGCGCACCGCCGTGCTGAACGTGCTGAACCTGTTTGACTGGAACACCAGCAACGCGGGCACGGCGACGGCGCAGCGGTGGCAGGAAACCATGAAGGACATTGCCCTGATGGCCAAGGACGCCGAGGCGCTGGAACACATGGGCGCAGGCGCGGGCGACTATGCCGATTTTGACCCCAGCCTGCCGGGATACATTGACACGCTGTTGCAGCAGACCGGCGGAAAGACGGGGATTGGGCAGTTCAGCGGCGAGCAGATGCGGCAGCTGGATGTGATTTTGAAAAGCATGACCAAGAGCATCACGCAGGCCAACAAGCTGCTGGCCGAGGGCAGCAGGGAAACCATTGCCGCCGCGGGCGACGCGAGTGTGGCCGAGATGGCCGCGCGGGAAAAGCAACAGGTAAAGAACAAAAACAACCTGTTGGGCAAGGCGGTGAAGGCCGCCGCCGACACCACGGCGGGCGACGCCCTGGGGCAGCTGCTTGGCGTGGATATGATGGACGCAGGGCGGTATTTTGCCGCCCTGGGCGACACGGCAGAGCAGATGTACCGGCCCATACGCGAAGGGTTTGACAAGCGGGCGTGGAAGCTGCGCGAAACGGTGGAGTGGACGCAGGCCCTGCTGAAAGACAAAACGGACGTGGACAAGTGGACGGGGCGCAAGGCCGAAAAGCGCAAATTTACCGTGACCGACGCGGCCAGCATGGCGGACACCGTGCTGGAGCTGACACCGGGGCAGGCCATGGAGCTGTACTGCCTGAGCCAGCGCGCGGCGGCGAAGGAGCATTTGATGATCGGCGGCATCCAGCTGAAGGACGCCAAGGGCAAGCCGGGGCGGCGGGTGAAGCTGACGCCGGGGCAGCTGGCGGAGATTACCGGCAGCCTGACGACCGAGCAGGTGAAGACGGCACGCGCCATGCAGGAATACCTGAGCACGACCGCGGCGGCGTGGGGCAACGAGGTGAGCAACACGCTGTACGGGTACGACAAATTTACCGAAACGCACTACTGGCCGATGAGCAGCAGCAACGACTTTACCGCCACAACGGCAGCCAGCAGCAGGCAGGCCGGGCTGAACGGCATTAAAAACGCCGGCATGACCAAGGCGCTGGTGAAGGGCGCCAACAACCCGCTGGTGGTGGGCGACGCCTTTGACACGTTTTTTGGGCACACGACGGAGATGGCGACCTATTACGGGTGGTGCATCCCGTTAAGCGACATGATGAAGTGGTACAACTGGCGCGCACCGGAAAGCGCCGTGAGTGTGAAGGAGGGCATTGACAACCTGCTGGGGCGCAAGGGCAAGGACTATTTTGAAACGCTGATGCGGGACATTAACGGCCAGGGCCGCGCCGAAACCGCCAGCGGCGGCGAGCGCCTGATGAACACCGTGACGCGCAACTGGAAGGTTGCCAAGGTGGGCGCGAACCTGCGCGTGGCGGTGCAGCAGCCGACGGCGTACTTCCGCGCGGGGGCGGAGATCGCACCCAAATACCTGCGGGGCGCTTTGGGGCGCGGCGCGGCCAACCTGGGCAAAGGGCTGGCGGCCAGGGCCAAGGGCCAGACCTTTGAGGGCGGCATGGCGAAAGCCGAAAAATACTGCGCCATTGCCTGGTGGAAAAGCCAGGGATATTTTGAAACCAACCTGGGCAAGGACGTGCGCGCCATGGCGCTGGACGAGGAAACGGCGCTTGAGCGGGTGCGGAGCGCCAGCACCGCGATGGCGGAGTGGGGCGACAAAACCACCTGGGGCGCTTTGTGGAACGCCTGCGAGCTGGAAACGCTGGACAAGCACCCGGAGCTTGAATATGACAGCGAAGAATTTAACCGGCAGTGCGCCGCGCGGCTGAGCGAGATTGTGGACAAGACGCAGGTGGTGGACAGCGTGCTGCACCGCAGCCAGATCATGCGGAGCACAGCGACGTTTACCAAGATGGTGACAAACTTTATGGCGGAACCCATTAAAAGCTATGCCATGGTGGCCCAAGCGGCGGTGAACCTGGCGCAGAACCCGAAGGACAAGGCCGCGCGGGCAAGGTTTGCCCGTGTGGGCGTTACCTATGTGGCAACGGCGATGGCGACCGCCGCGGCCGCGGCCGCCGTGGACACCCTGCGGCACCCGCGCGGCGACGACGAGGACGACGACGAACGCCTGACGGCGGCGAGCCTGGCCAAGGTATATGCCCAGAACGTGCTGGAAAACTTTGCGGACGGGGTGAATTTGCCGGGGAACCTGCCGCTTTTGCAGGATGTGATCGGGTACATCACCGAGCGCGCGGACGGGAACGCGACCTATACCATAAAGCGCAACGACGTGGAGTGGATCGGCGACGTGATGGACGCGGTGAGTGTGTGGAACAAGTACCTGACGGGCAAAACAACGAGCCTGTACCAGGTGCTGTACCGCACGGCCAACGCGGTGAGCAATGTTACCGGCGTGGCGGTGAGCGCAGCCCTGCGCGACGTGAAGGGCGTATACGACACGCTGACCGGCCTTGCCGGCGCCGACGACCCGCTGGGGATGGACAAGGACCTGAACCGCATTGCCCTGGCGCTGGACGGCGGCGACGCTGACAAGGCGAGCCGGCTGTTTGCCGGGCAGGTGGACGCCAAGGTAAAGAGCGGCACCGACCCCGCCGACGCCGTGACCGCCGCCCGCAGCACCGTGACGAAGCTGTACAGCAAGGCGTACCAGCAGGCGGACAGCGAGGAACGCGCCGAGATGCTGGACGCCCTGATGGGGCTGGAATACGGCGGGGAGCGGGTGTACGATTTGGACACCGTGACCGGCTGGGGCGTGACGGTGGGCAGCGCCGACATTACGGCGGCGCTGGACACGGCGGACGCAGACGCGGTGCAGGAGATGATCGACGAGAGGGTGCGGCAGCTGGAGCGGGCCGACGAGGAAGCGGCGGCGCAGGCAAGCCGGATGATGGAGGCCGGTACCCTGACCCGCGAGGAATATGACAGCGTGCTGGACAGCGCCAGGGACGCCAAGGAACTGCGCACAGCGATCCGCAGCGCCATAACAAAAGAGATGAAGCCGAGATACCAGGCGGCGGACACGGCCGGGCGGCAGGAGATCGCCGAGATGCTGTGCAGGCTGAAGGTGGACGGGCTGACGGTGTACGAGGCGGACGATTTTAAGAAATGGGAATGAAGCTCCTGAACCAATAACGCATAAAGATGCCCCCGGCGGGCCGTGTGAGAGCGGCAACCGGGGGCGTTTTGGATTTTACGGGACAAGTGGGGGCGCGCCCGGATACGGCGGCATGGCAAAATAAAGGCAGAAGCGGGCGCACCGGCGCAAAAGCCGGAAAAACAGCCCGGCAAGGAGGGTATGGTATGACCCAGGGAACGACCCCGACGCTGGTGTTTAAGCTGGACATAGAGCCGGGAACGCTGGTAAGCCTGTATTTGACGTTCCGGCAGGGATACGGGAGGGAAGTGACCCGGCGGGAGGACAGCATTACCGCCGACAATGACGCCAAGACCCTGACGGTGACGCTGACACAGGAAGAAACCTTGAAATTTGAGGAGGGCGGCAACGTGGAAATACAGCTGCGGGCCGTGACAACGACCGGCGCGGCGCTGGCCAGCAACATTGTGGCGCTGCCGGTGGAGCGGATACTGCTGGGCGGGGTGATCACATGAAGCTGAGTTTGCTGAACAGCAGTGAAACCGTGCAGATGAGCATGAGCGGCGGCGAGGCGGTAAGCCTGAGCCTGAAAACCGGCGCCGTGCAGACCGGCGGAAGCCTGAGCATTGGCCACGGCCTGAAATGGGAGAGCGGCGCTTTGTGTGTGGACTGCGCCGACGCCGTGGAAACCGACAATACCCTGCCCGTGACCAGCGCCGCCGTGGCGGTGGAGGTGGGCAACATCGCGGTGCTTCTGGGCACCATTTGAGGAGGATAGAACATGCCAGACACGACACAGACCAACATTGCGACCGAGATCACCCGCATCCAGAACGACCGCAACACCATCCGCACCAAGCTGGTGGAGCTGGGCATGGCGGAAAGCACGTCCAACCTGGACACGCTGGCCACCGCCATCAGCGGAATCACCAACCAGGGCGCAGTGAGCGCGACGGTGCAGGAGGGCGACACCTACACCATTCCAAAGGGCTACCACAACGGCAGCGGCACGGTGAGCGGCGTTTCCGGCGGCGGCAATTACAACCTGCAAAGCAAGAAGGTGACGCCGACCAAGAGCCAGCAGAGCGTGACGCCGGACAGCGGCTATTATGGCCTGTCCGATGTGACGGTGGCGGCGATCCCGTCCAACTACCAGGACGTTTCGAGCGTGACGGCGACGGCGGCGGATGTGCTGTCCGGCAAGATCGTGGTGGACAGCACCGGCAAGACCCTGACCGGCACGATGGCCAACAACGGCGCTGTGACCAAGACGCTGGACACCACGACCACCAGCTACACCATCGCCAAGGGCTACCACAGCGGCAGCGGCAAGGTGAGCATTACCAAAGAGAGCAAGAGCGTGACGCCCACCAAGAGCGCCCAGACCGTGACCCCGACCAGCGGCAAGGTGCTTTCCAGCGTGAGCGTGGCGGCCATTCCCGCGCTGTATGTGGACACGACGGAGAGCACGACCGACGCGGCGAGCGCAGCCAACATCCTGAGCGGCAAAAAAGCCTGGGTGAACGGCAGCCAGGTGACGGGCACCATGGCCAACAACGGGGCCACCAGCCTGACCATTGACGGCCTGACGACCCTGAGCGTGGCTGTGCCCGCGGGGTACACGAGCGGCGGCACCGTGAGCCTGACGGATGATATTTACGACGCGCTGGCGGCGATCTGATGCTGCTGAAAGGAGAAGCGCATGGCGGACACGAACATTAAAACGCAGATCAGCCGCTTAAGCGGGGCGAAAAGCGACCTTGCCACGGCGATCACCGCCAAGGGCGTAACGGTGCCGGATGACACAACGCTGGACGGGTACGCCGCGCTGGTGGAGCAGATCGACACGGGGGTGGATACCAGCGATGCAACGGCTACGGCCGGGGAAATCCTGAGCGGTAAGACTGCGTATGTTGACGGGTGCAAGGTAACGGGGACGATGACAAACAAGGGCAAGATAACAGCCAATCTTGTTCCCGGACAGACCTACACCATTCCTGAGGGGTATCATTCGGGTGAAGGCACCGTTACTGGTGTCTCATACCGAAAGGCTATATCGTACACCAAGACCCTGGCGAGCGGGAGCAACGATATTGCATCGTATGTGCTGCCGGAAGCAGATTATGCTATTTCGGTATTTGTCAAGCCGTACAGTTATAAATCTACTGCAACAATCGGGATTCTATGCTCTGAGCTTGATAAAAAAGCTGATGATGGGACGCTATCTTATACAAAGTGGGACGCTGGAAACGGAATAATCAATCAAACCGCTGAAGGGACAAAATTAAAGTCAATTCATCTATATGCTGGGACGGACGATATGCCGAGTATAAAAGTAACGGCAACTGCCTCCGCGGAAGTGCTCGCAGAGGTGGGCGTATATATTTCGCGTGTTGGGGGAAATGCCGCCTTAACAGTAAACGGCACAGATACCAGCGATGCGACCGCCACCGCCGCCAACATTCTGAGCGGTAAAACCGCTTATGTTGACGGGGCAAAGCTGACCGGCACCATGACCAACAACGGGGCGGTTGCCAAGACCATGACGGCCAACGGCAGCTATACCATCCCGGCGGGCTACCATAACGGCAGCGGCAAGGTGACGGTGAACGTATCGTCCAGCAGCGGCAGCAGCAATAACAACGTTGAGGCTTATGCCATTACGAACACCAACCCCAGCGTTAGTTTTAAGCGCACTGACGGGGCAATCAAGATCTGGGGCTACGGCACCATGACCAGTTCCGGCGGCTGGGGCCAGCAGACTACGAGCCTGGTCGCGTTTGAGGGCGACAAGTACCACAAGGGCGCTATATATGGCAGCCCAAGCAGTACCAGTTTGAGCCTAAGCATCAGCAACGGAAAACTGACTGGCCTGCCGAGTGGACTGACGGCGATCAACGCGATTGTAACAAGAGGTATATGATATGGCAACACAAGCAGACGGATTGACCAGCAGTGTGCCGGACCCGCTGAGCGAGGTTTTGGGCTGCGGGCTGGACAGCGGCGACGACAGGCGGCAGGCACAGGCCTATGCCGTGCAGGCTGCCAAGAGTGCCGTGCAGGCAGACGCGGACGCAAAAAGCGCGGGGAACGCAGCAGTACGCGCCGAAAGCTGGGCGGCGGGCGGAACAGGGACCCGAACCGGAGAGGATGCGGACAACGCCGAATACTATGCCGGGCAGGCCAAAACCAGCGCGACAGCCGCAGCGGCAGACAGGGCCGCCGCGGAAACAGCCAGCCAAACCGCCGTAAGCAAGGCGGAGGCGGCGGCAGCCAGCGCAGAAGCGGCAGCCAAAAGTGCCATTGAAGCAAAGCCGAGCGATGTGGCAACGCAAAGCACAAACGGCCTGATGAGCGCGGCGGACAAAACGAAGCTGGACGGCATTGCCGAAAACGCCAACAACTACACCCACCCCAGCTACACGGCAAGGGCCAGCGGGCTGTACAAGGTGACGGTGGACAGCACCGGCCATGTGAGCGCGGCGACGGCTGTGACCAAGAGCGACATTACGGCGCTGGGAATACCGATTGGAGAAGATCACGAAATAACCTTTTCAAACCTTGCAACAGGCATAACTGTACCGAACGGCACCGGAAAGGACAAGTGCTATTGCTATACAGTGGGAAAACTGGGATTTTTAAGTATAACATTTAAGACCGAATATAATACCAGCGGCACGGCTATTGAAGCAGGCAAAACACTTTTTTATGTGGAAGGGGTGCCAAAATCAATTCACACCAGCTATTCGAGCCTGAATGACGACGATGGGGATTTCATCGCCATCAGAAGCAGTGACGGGGAACAATATATACTTGAAGCAACTCATACCTCAACCGGCAAACTAATGATAAAAGCAAAAGAAGCTATCCCTGCCGGATACAGGTACAAAATCAATGTGGTGTTTGTTGAAGTATAAAATGTCTGAACGACAACGGAGGTGTAACCCCAATGAGATTACAAAACGGCGATGTACTGCTGGCCTGGCCGCTGGCACAGCACGTCATCACGGCCGGCTGGACGTACACCAGCGGCGCGGCACACAATGCCATTGACCTGCGCACCCAGAGCGGCACCAGTTGCGTGCGGCCGGTGTATGCCGCCGAGGACGGCACGGTAGACCAGGCGCAGACCTGGGACGGCAAGACCTGCACGGGGATGCAGAGCTACGGCAACATGGTGCGGCTGCGCCATGCCGATTACAACGGGAAAAAGCTGCAAACGCGGTACGCGCACCTGCTGAAGCGTGTTGTGGAGCTGGGCGACGCGGTAACGGAGGGCCAGCTGATCGGGTACAGCGGCGCAAGCGGCAACTGCTACGGCGCGCACCTGCATTTTGAGGTGCTGTACAAGGGCAGGCGGGTGAACCCGCTGAACTGGCTGGACGCTGACTTTACGCCCGCCAGCGCGGCGGTGCGCAGGCACCTGGGCAGCTATACCAGCGTTGCCCGCCCGGCGGATGCCGAACCCGCCGCGAATGCCCTGCAAACGGTGCAGGCCAACGGCCTGACGAACGCTGAGGCCATGAGCGTGTACAGCCTGGCGCTGGCGCTGGGCCTGGTGGGGCTGGGCCTGTACAGCGCCGAGTACGCCGACGCGGCGCACACAAAGCAGAACCTGCGCATTGGCCCGGTGAGCGCCGGGGACGCCAAGGCGCTGATGGACAAGCTGACCGAGCTGGGGGCCGCGGACAAGGCCGCCAGTACGGCAGCATAAGAAGGAGGGAACAGGCATGACAAAGCTGTTTATCAGCCAGCCGATGCGCGGGCGCAGGATGGACGACATTGTGCGGGAGCGCAAAACGCTGGTGGCCGACGCGGCGGTGGCGCTGCAGGAGGACGAGATCATGGTGTTGGACACCCTGTTTGACGACACCGATGCCCCGCCGCTGGCCCTGCTGGCGCGGGCGCTGGGGAAGCTGGCCGAAGCGGACGCGGTGATTTTTGCGCCCGGCTGGGAAACGGCGCGCGGGTGCCGCATGGAGCACCTGGCGGCGGAAGAATACGGGATCAGGATCGTGGAGGGGTAGAAAAAATGGAAGAGCAAAATATGTTTTTGTGGATCAAGGCGGCGGTGACGGCGCTGTGCGCGGCGTTTTCGGCGGCCTTTGGCTGGCTGGGGTGGCTGGTGCTGGCCTGGGCTGTGTGCATGGTGATCGACTGGATCAGTGGCAGCGCGGCTGCGGCGTCCAAAGGCGAGTGGTCAAGCGCTGTGGCGCGCGCAGGCATCTGGCACAAGGCCGGGATGGTGGTTGTAGTGATTGTAGCCGCCATGGCCGACGGCGTGCTGGGCGTGGCGGTGGAAAACCTGCCCGTATTGGGCATACAATACACCGTGCTGATTTTGCCGGTGGTGCTGGTATGGTACATTTTTACCGAGCTTGGCAGTATTGCCGAGAATGCCGCAGCCATGGGCGCACCTGTGCCGGAGGGCCTTATAAAACTTTTGGCCGCAGGAAAACGCGCGGCGGAAAAGTGCGTGCCGGATACCGATACTGACGAAAAAAATTGTGAATAAAACGCGAAAGCGGCGGGCGGCCCTGTGTTTTGGGGCC
>OJNX01001025.1_pt1 | contig 16818 bp, 9 predicted proteins | sample 1598021 | NCBI WGS metagenome assembly OJNX01 (sample SAMN01915227, study PRJEB22387) | human gut metagenome | isolation source: stool | host: Homo sapiens | place: USA | reverse complement strand
GGACCTTATGGTCCGCCCGCTCTTTTTCCGTCTCCGGAGAGTGTTCCGGAGGGCCCGACGGCCCCCTATTGGTAAGCCGCAAAAAATCGCTAACTTTGCGACGCGGAAAACCGCTTTCCGCAAAGGCGGTACCGCATACGAGAAACGGACATGGCAGACAACAACATACTGAACAGGCTCGACGGCCTGAAACTGAAATTCGAGGAGATAGGGCAGCAGATGACCGACCCCGAAGTGATAGGCGACATGAAGAAATTCGTGCAGCTCAACAAGGAGTACAAAGAGCTGAAGCCCATCATCGAGACGAGCGAACGGTACCGCACGGCGGTGAACAACCTGCGCGAGGCGAAGGACATCCTCGCCAACGAAAAGGATGAAGACCTGCGCGAAATGGCCCGCGAGGAGGTGGCGGAACTCGAACCCGCCATCGACCGGCTCGAAGAGGAAATCAAACTGCTGCTCATTCCCAAAGACCCGCAGGACGAGAAGAACGCTATCGTGGAGATACGCGGCGGCACGGGAGGCGACGAGGCGGCCCTCTTCGCCGGCGACCTGCTGCGCATGTACACCAAATATGCGGAAAGCAAAGGCTGGAAATACGAGATAAACAGCGCTTCGGAGGGAAGTTCGGGCGGTTACAAGGAGGTCGTGATGAAGGTCACGGGCGACAACGTTTACGGAACTCTCAAGTACGAATCGGGCGTACACCGCGTGCAGCGCGTGCCGCAGACCGAAACGCAGGGCCGCGTCCACACCTCGGCCGCATCGGTAGCGGTGCTGCCGGAGGCGGAGGAGTTCGACATCGAGCTGAACATGAACGACATCCGCAAGGACACGTTCTGCTCGTCGGGCCCCGGCGGCCAGTCGGTCAATACCACCTACTCGGCCATCCGCCTGACACACATCCCTACGGGCATCGTCGTACAGTGCCAGGACCAGAAGTCGCAGCTCAAGAACTTCGACAAGGCCCTCGAAGAGCTGCGCACGCGCATCTTCAACCTCGAATACCAGAAGTATCTCGACGAGATAGCAGGCAAGCGCAAAACGATGGTTTCGACGGGTGACCGAAGCGCCAAGATACGCACCTACAACTACCCGCAGGGCCGCGTCACCGACCACCGCATCAACTATACGATATACAACCTCTCGTCGTTCATGGACGGCGACATACAGGATGTCATCGACCACCTGATAGTGGCCGAAAATGCGGAGCGTCTGAAAGAGAGCGAACTCTGACGCTCCGGACAAAGGCGGGAACGGCATGACGGTAAAGCGGACGGCGGCGTCCGCTTTTTATCGTTCGGACAGCACGAAAGGGCAGGGAAAGCCGGCCGGGACATGCCCCGCCGAAGCCCGGCCAAAGCCGCCCGCAACGGTTTATTACCGCTTCGGGCACGCTAAAGCGGCACTCGGTACGTTATTTGATAAACTCCAGGCAATTCGCCACGCTATACTCTGGTATGGAATACACCGAAACAGCGACGATAACAACAGCAGTACAGGGAACGGAGAGGTATGCCGGCTTCCTCGACCTCCTCGGACGCACCTTCAACGAACAGAGCCGGCAGGCCGTCATGGAAGCGTTCGAGATGGCCCGCACCGCCCTCGACGGCATGGTGCGCTACGACGGAACTCCGCTGTTCGACCACTCGGTACGCACGGCCGAAATCGTCATCTCCGAAATAGGGCTCGGACGCAATTCCACCATCTCCACCCTGCTGCACGATGTGGCACGACTGGGACTGGCCGATGCCGACGAGATAGAGAAACGGTTCGGCAGTATCCCGGTCAGCATCCTTGAAGGGCTCAACCTCATCTCGAAGGTACACACCAAGGTGTCCATGTCGCAGGCCGACAACTTCCGCGACCTCATCGTCTCCTACTCCACCGACCCGCGCATCATCCTCATCAAGCTGGCCGACCGGCTGGAGGTCATGCGTTCGCTCGCCATGTTCCCCGAAGGGAAACAGCGGAAGAAGAGTTGGGAGAGCATGAACCTCTACGCACAGATAGCCCACAAACTGGGACTCTATTCCATCAAAAGCGAACTGGAGGACATCGCACTGAAATACCTCGAACCGGAAGATTACGCCTACATCAGCCGCAGGCTGGAAGAGACCGCGGCCGAACGCGACGAATTCATCGCAGGATTCGTCGCCCCGATACGGGAAAGGCTCGACGCGCAAGGTATCCAATACCACATCAAGGGACGCACCAAATCGGTCTACTCCATCTGGCGGAAGATGAAACGCACGGGAGTATCTTTCGACGAAGTGTACGACATCTTCGCCATCCGCATCATCGTGGAGTGTCCGACCGAGAGCGAAAAGCAGCTCTGCTGGAGCATCTACTCGATAGTCACGGACTTCTATACCCCCAATCCCGACCGGATGCGGGACTGGATATCCATCCCCAAATCGAACGGCTACGAATCGCTCCACACCACGGTTGTCACCAAAGACGGCCATTGGGTGGAGATACAGATACGCTCGGAACGCATGGACGAGGTGGCCGAACGGGGCATCGCAGCGCACTGGCGTTACAAAGGGGTGCACGGAAGCGGCAGCCGCAACGACGAATGGCTCGCCCGCCTGCGAGAAATCATGGAGGAAAGCACCAACAAAAGCCAGATAGCGAACAAAATCGACACGGAAAGCACCTCGGAGGAGGTCTTCGTCTTCACCCCTGCCGGCGACCTGCGCAAACTGCCCAAGGGAGCCACGGTGCTCGATTTCGCATTCGACATCCACACCCATGTGGGAGCCGCCTGTACCGGTGCGAAGATAGGCGGACGCAACGTCTCCATCAAGGAGGAGCTGCACAACGGCGACATCGTAAACATCATCACCGCCAAAACGCAGAAGCCCAAAGCCGATTGGCTCAATTACGTCGTGACGGCAAAGGCCCGCAACAAAATCAAGGCGTGCCTGCGCGAAGAGGAGGCCAAAGTGGCCCGGTTCGGACGCGAGGAGCTCGAACGCAAACTGAAAAACTGGAAACTCAGCATTCCGATTGACGATGCGGTCATCGCCCTGACCAAATACTACAAATACAAGACGGGAACGGAGTTCTACGGCGCAATAGCCGACGGGACGATAGACATCGCCGATACGAAAGAGGTCATCGCACGCTACCTCGCCGGGGAGCTTTTCGAACCCAAGGCCAAACCGGCACAGCCCGCAGCCAAACCCGCTCCCGAAAAGGAACAGGAGGGCGATGCGCTGGTCATCGACGAGTCCATCCAGGGGCTCGACTACAAACTGGCCAAGTGCTGCAACCCCATTTTCGGCGACGACATCTTCGGATTCACCACCGTCTCGTCCGGCATCACCATCCACCGCAGCGACTGCCCCAACGCCCGCCGGCTGAAGCAGCAGTATCCCTACCGCGTTCTCGAAGCGCGATGGCGGAGCACCGCCGGACGGAACAGTTTTCTGGCTTCGGTGCGCATCGTGGCAGAAGATACGACCGGCATGGTGAACCGGATTACGGAGGTCGTCTCGGGCGAACTGAAAATCAACATCCGCTCCATGAGTCTGAGCCCGATGCGGGACGGCAAGATTGGCGGGACGATAAACATCGAGGTACCCAGCACGGCCGTCGTCGATATGGTGGCGGCCAACCTGATGAGAATAAAAGGGGTAGAGAAGGCTTACCGCGTCACGCAACAGTGACCGCCCCGCCGAAAATCCCGGCATCTTCCCGTATGTTTCCATATCTACGGGAGAATGCTTATTTTTGTTTGCTGTACCGACAGCGTGCGGCAGAAACAAATTATTGAGAATACGGCAACGGTCCGACCGCTACCCGGCGAGGCATAACACTCCCCGGGTACGGACCGAAACGGCCGAAGACATGACATTAACTTTACCGAAACCGACATCGCCTTATGTGTGGAATAGTAGGATACGTGGGAAGCAAGGACGCTTACCCCATACTGATAAAGGGGCTCCACCGGCTCGAATACCGCGGGTACGACAGTGCCGGCATCGCACTGATAAATCCGGCGGGAAAGCTCAACGTCTACAAATCGAAAGGAAAGGTAACCGAACTCGAACACTTCGTGGAGGACAAGGATACTTCCGGTACGACAGGCATCGCCCATACGCGCTGGGCCACGCACGGAGAGCCCAACGACGTGAACGCCCATCCCCACTATTCGGAGAACGGCTCGATAGCGCTCATTCACAACGGCATCATCGAAAACTACGGGGTACTGAAAGCCATGCTCGCGGAGAAAGGCTACACCTTCCGCAGCGAAACCGACACCGAGGTACTCGTACAGTTCATCGAATACCTGCACACGGAGAACCGGTGCACGCTGTTCGAAGCGGTACAGGCGGCACTGAACCAGGTCATCGGAGCCTATGCCATCGCAGTGCTCGACCGCACCAACAACGATGAAATAATCGCGGCACGCAAGAGCAGCCCGCTCGTGGTAGGCATCGGCGAAGGCGAATACTTCCTCGCCTCGGACGCCACGCCGATTGTGGAGTACGTGAAGGACGTGGTGTATCTCAATGACGGCGAAATTGCGGTCATCAATCGCCACAAACCGCTCAAAGTAGTGAATCTCAACAATATCGAATCAAAAATCGATATCCGCAAGCTGGAGATGAACATCTCGGAGCTCGAAAAAGGCGGTTACCCGCACTTCATGCTCAAGGAAATCTTCGAACAGCCGCGTACCATTACCGACTGCATCCGGGGCCGCATCAACGTGGAGGGCACGAACGTGGTGCTGTCGGGCATCCTCGACAACAAGGAGCGGTTCCTCAATGCCCGGAGAATCATCTTCGTGGCGTGCGGTACGTCGTGGCACGCGGGCCTCATCGGCGAATACCTCTTCGAAGACCTCTGCGGCATCGAGGTAAAGGTCGAATATGCGTCGGAATTCCGCTACCGGAATCCGGTCATCCATTCCGACGACGTGGTGATAGCCATCTCGCAGTCCGGAGAAACGGCAGATACGCTGGCCGCCATCGAGCTGGCCAAAAGCAAGGGGGCTTTCGTCTACGGCATATGCAACGTGGTCGGCTCTTCGATAGCCCGTGCGACACACTCCGGAACCTACATCCACGTCGGACCGGAGATAGGCGTAGCCTCCACCAAAGCCTTTACCGGACAGGTCACCGTACTGGTCATGATGGCGATGATGCTGGCCAAGATGAAAGGACTCATCGACGAGGAGAAGTATCGGGAAGTGCTGCGCGGTCTGATAGCCATGCCCGACAATATCAAGGAGGTACTCGACCAGCACGAACACATCCAATCGGTGGCTTCGATATTCACCTATGCCCGTAACTTCCTCTACCTCGGTCGAGGCTGCAACTATCCCACGGCCATGGAGGGGGCACTGAAACTGAAGGAGATTTCCTACATCCATGCGGAGGGGTGCCCCGCCGCCGAGATGAAGCACGGCACCATCGCGCTCATCGACCAAGAGATGCCCACCATCGTCATTGCGACCAACGGCAGCGTGTACGAAAAGACCATCAGCAATATCCAGGAGATAAAGGCACGCGGCGGCAAGGTCATCGTTGTCGTCACCGAGGGCGACTGCATCGTGGCTGAGATGGCGGACTACTGCATCTGGATACCGAAAACCGCCGAATGCCTCACGCCGCTGCTCTCCTCGATACCGCTGCAACTCTTCGCCTACTACATCGCAGTAAACAAGGGGCGCAACGTAGACCAGCCGCGCAACCTGGCCAAATCCGTGACGGTAGAGTGACGACCGCTGCGGACAACCGAAAGAATCGACTATGGAAACAACCGGAAAAGAAGCGATACAGCCTGAACGGGCCGTCCTCGTGGCGGTCGTCCGGGAGAGGCAGGAGGTGAGCCAGAGCGAGGAGTACCTCGACGAGCTGGAGTTCCTCGCCGAAACGGCCGGCATCACCACCGTGAAACGTTTCATGCAGAAACTCCCCTCCCCCAATTCGCGTACCTACGTGGGTCCCGGCAAGCTGGAGGAGATAGCTGCCTGGACGGCGGAGAACGAAATCGACGTTGTCATCTTCGACGACGAACTGTCGCCCTCGCAGACGCACAACATCGAGAAGGCACTCGGCCGCCGCATCACCGACCGCACGCGGCTCATTCTGGACATCTTCGTCCAGCGGGCACAGACGGCCTATGCCAAGACGCAGGTGAAGCTGGCACAGTACGAATACATGCTGCCACGCCTGACAGGCATGTGGACACACCTGGAACGGCAGCGAGGCGGTACCGGAACACGAGGCGGAGCGGGCGAACGCGAAATCGAGACCGACCGCCGCGTCATCCGCAACAACATCGCCAAACTGAAGGAGGACCTGAAGAAAATCGACCGCCAGATGGCCGTCCAGCGCAGCAACCGCGGCAGCCTGGTACGGGTTTCGCTCGTAGGATACACCAACGTCGGGAAATCCACGCTGATGAACCTGATAAGCAAAAGCGACGTATTCGCCGAGAACAAACTCTTCGCCACGCTCGACACGACCGTGCGCAAGGTGGTGCTCGACAACCTCCCTTTCCTGCTCTCCGACACGGTGGGCTTCATCCGCAAGCTGCCGACGCAACTGGTGGAGTCGTTCAAATCGACGCTGGACGAGGTACGCGAGGCCGACCTGCTGCTCCACGTGGTGGACATTTCACACCCCAATTTCGAAGAACAGATAGCGGTAGTACGGGAGACGCTGCGCGAAATAGGGGCCGGCGACAAACCGGTCTTCATGGTTTTCAACAAGGTGGACGCCTTCCGTTACAAACCGAAAGAGGAGGATGACCTCACGCCCGCCACCCGCGAAAACCTGTCGCTCGACGAGATTAAGCGCAGCTGGATGGCCAAGGGGGATACTCCGTGCATCTTCATCTCGGCCAAAGAGCGGCTCAACATCGACAAGCTGCGGACAGACCTCTACGGTATGGTAAGGGAAATCCATGCGGGACGCTATCCGTTCAACAACTTTTTGTATTAACTTTACCACGACGGTGTTCCGTTCCTGCCGGGACATGCAACACGCTCCGGCAGACGGAAGCCGGCACTTCACACTCCCGCTTAAAACAGAACGGCCATGGTACACATCCTTGACAGAGAGAACACGATACTCAACCGCTTCATCGCGGAGATACGCGATTCCCGCATCCAGAAAGACCGGATGCGGTTCCGCCGCAACCTCGAACGGTTCGGCGAAGTGATGGCTTACGAAATCAGCAAGAGTTTCCACTATTCGCCTCGGACGGTGGAGACGCCGCTCGGCGAAGCCGAAGTGATGCTGCCCGACGAGGAAATCGTACTCGCCACCATCCTCCGTGCCGGCATCCCCTTCCATCAGGGATTCCTCAACTATTTCGACGACGCCTCCTGCGCCTTCGTATCGGCCTACCGCCGGTACAGCAAAGACGGCACGTTCAACATCCGCGTGGAATACGTCTCGGCCGGCGACCTCACCGACAAGACGCTGCTGCTCGTAGACCCCATGCTGGCCACGGGGTCTTCGCTCGTGCTCGCCTACGAGGCGCTCGTGGAGCGCAAGGGAAGGCCGGCGAAACTGCACGTCGCCGCAGGGATAGCGAGCGAGGAGGGCGTCGAGTACGCTCTCAGACACTTGCCTGCCGCCGATACCACCATCTGGTGCGGGTCGGTAGACCAGGAACTCACGGTACACTCCTACATCGTACCGGGATTGGGCGATGCGGGCGACCTCGCATATGGAGCTAAACAGGATGAACTGCAATAGCGGCCTGCCGGTAGCCATCCGCCGGGCAAGACCCGAAGAGCTCGGACAAATCATGGAAATCGTGGCGGATGCCGCCGCTTTCATGCACGCCAACGGCAATCCCGGCCAATGGCGCGACGGCTATCCCAGCCGCGAACGAATCGCCGCCGACATCGCGGGAGGATACTCCCATGCAGCCATCGACGCGACAGGCACGATGGTCGCCACATTCTGTTTCATGCCCTCGCCGGAACCCAACTATGCGACCATCCGCGACGGCGCCTGGCAGGACGGAAGTCCCTACCATGTCATCCACCGCCTGGCCTGTGCGGTACGGGGCCAGGGCATCGCCGCCCGATGCATGGCATGGTGTCTGGAACAGGACCGTCACCTGCGTGCGGATACCCACCGCGACAACATCCCGATGCAGCGTCTGCTGCTTCGGTTCGGTTTCCGTCCGGTCGGCACCGTCTTCGTGGAGGACGGCACACCGCGCATCGCTTTCGAACACAGCGACAACTTCTCTACAAAACAGTAAACGACAGACGTTTCCGTCCTATTCACCGCCCTTTTCTTCTCCATCCGTGACGCCAGCGTCTCCGCAACCGTTGCGCTTTCCGGCACCGACCGACGCGTCGAAAGGTACCGGAGCAAATTCATCACACTCCTTCCCCCGACAAGCGGACACGGAACGGCCGAGACAACGCGCCGTTGCCATTCTCTGCAATTTTATATAACTTTGTGGTTTCAAAGATTCGTAGCATATATGAGCAGCAGAAAATTCAACGAGTACAAGGGGCTCGACCTGCCGCAACTGGGCAGGGAAGTCCTCGAAGTGTGGGACAGAGAGAACACGTTCGGACGCAGCATCACCGAACGCGAAGGAGCACCGGCTTTCATCTTCTACGAAGGGCCGCCTTCGGCCAACGGACTCCCCGGCATCCACCACGTCCTCTCGCGTACCATCAAGGATACTATCTGCCGCTACAAAACCCAGCAGGGCTATCTCGTCCGCCGGAAGGCGGGATGGGATACCCACGGCCTGCCTGTCGAACTGGGCGTGGAGAAGAAGCTCGGCATCACGAAAGAGGACATCGGCCACAAGATATCCATCGAGGAGTACAACCGTACCTGCCGTGAAGCGGTGATGGAGTTCACCGGCGTCTGGGAGGAGCTCACCCGCAAAATGGGATATTGGGTGGACATGAAACACCCCTACATCACCTACGAAAACAAATATATCGAGACGCTGTGGTGGATGCTGAAACAGCTTTTCGATAAGGGCCTGCTCTACAAGGGATATACGATACAACCTTACTCGCCTGCCGCGGGTACGGGCCTCAGCAACCACGAGCTCAACCAGCCGGGATGCTACCGCGACGTGAAGGACACGACCTGCACGGCGCAGTTCGAAATCATCCGCGACGAGCGGAGCGAATTCCTGTTCGATGACGCACAGGGTACGCTCTACTTCCTCGCATGGACCACGACGCCCTGGACGCTGCCCTCCAACACGGCGCTCGCCGTGGGCGACAACATCGAATACGTGCGTGTGAAATGCCTCAATCCCTACACGCAGCAGCCCCAGACGGTCATTCTCGCCAAAGAACTGCTTCCAGCCTATTTCACTCCGAAGATGGAGGGAACGTACAGCATCGGGGAACGGATTTACAAGGGTTCGGAACTGGTCGGAATACGCTACCGGCAGCTCATCGACTGGGTGAAGCCGATGGGCGACGCCTTCCGCGTCATCTCCGGCGACTACGTGACCACGGTGGACGGTACGGGCATCGTACATATCGCCCCCACGTTCGGCGCCGACGACGACCGCGTAGGTAAACAAGCGGGCATCGTGCCGATGTACGTCGTAGACAGGGCGGGCAAGAACCAGCCCATGGTGGACCGCCGCGGCCGTCTGTTCCGCATCGAGGACATGGACCCCGACTTCGTTGCGAAATACGTCGATGCGGAACGCTACCGCGAATGGGCCGGCCGTTTCGTGAAGAACGCCTACGACCCGTCCCTCGGTCCGGACGACCCCACGCTCGACATCGACATAGCCGTCATGCTCAAGGGCGAAGGCAAGGCGTTCAAGATAGAAAAACACACCCACTCCTATCCGCACTGCTGGCGCACGGACAAACCCGTGCTTTACTACCCGCTGGATTCGTGGTTCATCCGGACGACGGCCCTGCGGGAAAGGCTCATGGAGCTCAATGATACCATCGACTGGAAACCCGCCTCGACCGGGACGGGCCGTTTCGGGAAGTGGCTCGAAGGGCTCGTGGACTGGAACCTCTCCCGTTCCCGCTTCTGGGGCACGCCGCTGCCGATATGGGCAACGGAAGACCGCTCCGAACTCAAATGCATCGGTTCGGTAGCGGAGCTGCGCGCGGAAGCGGAGAAAGCCGTAGCCGCGGGAGTCATGAAAAGCAACCCGCTGGCGGCGTTCCGCGAAGGAGACTTCTCGGAGGAGAACTACAACATCTTCGACCTGCACCGCCCCTATGTGGACGACATCGTCCTTGTATCGGACAAGGGCGAACCCATGCGGCGCGAAAGCGACCTCATCGACGTCTGGTTCGACAGCGGCGCCATGCCCTATGCCCAGGTGCATTATCCGTTTGAAATCAGCCGCGAAGAGTTCCTGAAACGCTTCCCGGCGGACTTCATCGCCGAAGGAGTGGACCAGACGCGGGGATGGTTCTTCACGCTACATGCTCTGGCCGCCATGCTCTTCGATTCGGTCGCCTTCCGGAACATCATCTCCAACGGTCTGGTGCTCGACAAAAACGGCAACAAAATGAGCAAGCGGCTCGGCAACGCCGTAGACCCGTTCGACATAATGGACAAATACGGGCCGGACGCCGTGCGCTGGTACATGATATCCAATTCGCAGCCGTGGGACAATCTCAAGTTCGACCCGGAAGGGGTGGATGAAGTACGGCGCAAATTTTTCGGTACGCTCTACAACACCTACAGTTTCTTCGCCCTCTATGCCAACGTAGACGGCTTCAACGGTCAGGAACCGGAAATACCCGTGGCCGAACGCCCCGAAATTGACCGGTGGATAATCTCGCTGCTCAACACGCTCGTGCGGGAGGTGAGCGACAGACTGGAGGATTTCGACCCCACGCCTGCAGCACGCCTCATTCAGGAGTTCGTCGGCGAGAACCTCTCCAACTGGTACGTACGACTGAACCGCAAACGCTTTTGGGGCGGCGGCATGAGCACCGACAAACTGGCCGCCTACCAGACGCTCTACACCTGCCTCGAAACCGTTGCCCGGCTCATGGCACCCTTTGCGCCCTTCATGGCCGACCGGCTGTTCGGCGACCTGAATGCCGTGAGCGGAAGATACCGGGATTCCGTACACCTGTGCGCTTTCCCCACGGCCGACGCCTCCCTGATAGACGGGGAACTGGAGGATACGATGTCCATCGCCCAGCGCGTCTCCTCGATGGTGCTCGCCCTGCGCCGCAAGGTGAACATCAAGGTACGCCAGCCGCTGACCAAGATTCTGATACCGGTGCTCGACGAAAAGACGGGACGGCACATCGAGAAGGTCCGTAGCCTCATCATGAACGAGGTGAATGTCAAGGAAGTAGAGCTCATTACCAACACCATGGGCCTCATCACCAAACGCATCAAACCCAACTTCAAGACACTCGGCCCGCGTTACGGCAAGCAGATGAAACAGATAGCCGCACTCGTGGCATCATTTTCGCAGGAACGGATTGCAGCCATCGAGGCGAGCGACAGCTTCTTCCTCGAAATAGACGGCCGGCAGTTGCCCGTGACGCGCGAAGACTTCGAGATAACCTCCGAGGATATGCCCGGATGGCTCGTGGCAACGGAAGGAAAGCTGACGGTGGCACTGGACGTAACCGTAACCGAAACGCTGCTCCGCGAAGGTATCGCCCGCGAACTCATCAACCGCATCCAGAACATCCGCAAAGAGAGCGGCTTCGAAGTGACGGACAAGATTCGCGCGGAGATAGGCCGATGCGACCTCGTAGAGGGGGCCGTCACGGATTTCGGCACCTACATCGCCTCGCAGACGCTCGCAGTGGAATTGAAACTAGCCGATACGCCGGCGGGCGACTTCGTTCACGACGTGGACATCGACGAGCATCCGGTCACGATAGCGGTTACGAAAGCCACCGCCTGACGGCCGGCACACAACGGCTTCTGCCGGATACCCGGTCGCGCGGAGGTGCACCGCAATAATAATGCGATGCAGAAAAGCGTTATGGGAAGGATATAGGAGATAATTTCACGCACCGGCTTGCATTTATGCCCGGAAGTGGTTATCTTTATAATATCGGAATTAAAAACCAAATAAGATACGGATATGTCAGAAGTCGAAAAAACCAGATACTCGGACGAGGAACTTGCCGAATTCAAGGCCATCATCCTCGACAAGCTCGAAAAGGCGAAAGCCGACTACGAATTGTTGCGTTCGTCCATCACCCACACGATGAGCAACGATACGGAAGATACGTCGCCCACCTTTAAAGTGTTGGAAGAAGGGGCCGCTACCCTCTCGAAAGAGGAGTCGGGCAGGCTCGCCCAGCGACAGCTCAAATTCATACAGCATCTCGAAGCGGCTCTCGTGCGTATTGAGAACAAGACCTACGGAATATGCCGCGAAACGGGCAAACTGATTCCGAAAGAGAGACTCAAAATCGTACCGCACGCTACGCTGAGCATCGAGGCCAAAGAGAGCCACAACAAATAGGAGAGCAAACGCACGGAAACCGTGTACGCAGCTCGTTGCCCGACAGGAACAAGGGATGGAAAACAATCCCCTGTTCCTGTTTTCATCTGCAGCGACCGCCCGCCATAGGAAAGTATCGCTTCCGGGATGCCGCCGGAAACAAGACGCGGCATTCCACACGCATACCATACGAAACGCCTCATCCGAGGCTGTCCATCCACAGGGAGAACCTCTCTGTTGTTTCCGAATATCCTCAACCGCTTCGCCCCGTTACACGAACGGAACAACCTCTCTTGCCCGAGCCTCCCGAAGGCGGGAAGAGAACGCCAAAACTCTCGGGACAATCCGCCCCACCCCCTTCGAGAGCAGAAACGCCTTTTCGCTCCCGCCCTTTCGCTTCCCTCTTTTTACGAGCAGGAAACGGGCCATGCACGGCAACGGCATTTTTATCGTATCTTTGCCGGACGACCGCAACAGGCGGAACGACGATTGACATGGCGAACAACAAGATAACCATCTATACCGACGGGGCGGCACAGGGCAATCCCGGCAGAGGAGGGTACGGTGTGGTACTGCTTTCTCCGCCCTATCGGAAAGAGCTCAGCGAAGGATTCCGTCTTACCACGAACAACCGCATGGAGCTGCTGGCCGTCATCAAAGGATTGGAGACCCTCAAATTCGACGGCTGCGAAGTCACCGTCTTTTCCGATTCCCGCTACGTGGTCGATGCCGTCACCAAAGGATGGGTGTTCGGCTGGGAAAAGAAAGGTTATAAAGACAAGAAGAATCCGGTCCTGTGGCGGCGGTTCATGGTGCTTTACCGCAAACACCATGTACGGTTCGTATGGGTGAAGGGACACGACGGCAATCCGGAAAACGAACGCTGCGACCGGCTGGCCGTGGCAGCCGCCAACAGCGGCGACCTGAAAGAAGACGCAGGCTATACAGGGAAAGAGGAGAGATAGCAAACGGGGCGCTCCGCAGCCATCGCTCCGGTCCATCTTCCCGGCACTACATGCCGACAGGAAACACGGATAGGATACGGTTCCCGCCCCAGATAAAGCCGAGCATGGCTCCGAAGCCATGTTTCCCTGCGCTGCACCGGGACACAGATTATCCGCCACAAAACAAACGCGATTTTCGATGCCCTATCACCCCGGCTCTCTGAGAATGCCACAGAAGGCTCGGAAACGGCGAGCTCCAATCTAAACCGATGATTTCTCACCTGTTCGGCAGAATCACAGCCGAGCAACCAAATACCGCATCAAAGTTTAGCTCGCTCATGACAGAAAAACCCCACATGTTTTCTGTCCATTCTCCCGCCTCTACGGTTGTATTATACAAGCTTCTACCACAACATCCGAACGTTTCATCTTATAAGCGGCGAATGTTGTAGATCGTCCTTCTACATCAAACCACAACAAACAACAATGCGACGAAAATTACGAGTGAGTTGTATTGCATCCTCTTTCTACATCAAACCACAACTCCGCCGGCCGCAGCTTCGATATCGACCACGTTGTATTGCATCCTCTTTCTACATCAAACCACAACCAATATGTCCTCACGAGCAATTTTGCTACAGTTGTATTGCATCCTCTTTCTACATCAAACCACAACTCCATTGTCATCGACAATATCAGTCGTATGGTTGTATTGCATCCTCTTTCTACATCAAACCACAACTGCTCTCGGATACAGCTACAAGGAGGTTGCGTTGTATTGCATCCTCTTTCTACATCAAACCACAACAGAATGTCGAAGGGTCCGCAAACTCGATAAGTTGTATTGCATCCTCTTTCTACATCAAACCACAACCGTCGGGAAAAAGGGCCGCGAATTCCACATGTTGTATTGCATCCTCTTTCTACATCAAACCACAACTTGCGGATTTCGAGACGTGGCGGGACGACAGTTGTATTGCATCCTCTTTCTACATCAAACCACAACTCGGAAGGAGCGGACGCCGCGGCCGTATCAGTTGTATTGCATCCTCTTTCTACATCAAACCACAACCAGTACATCGAAGAAATCGAAAAGTATTATGTTGTATTGCATCCTCTTTCTACATCAAACCACAACATAAAATCTATCATGTATATATCGAGCAGCGTTGTATTGCATCCTCTTTCTACATCAAACCACAACAAACCGCTGGTGGATGTGTCGCTCGTGCTCGTTGTATTGCATCCTCTTTCTACATCAAACCACAACATATTTTTTCGCTTCATCCAAATCTGCTTTGTTGTATTGCATCCTCTTTCTACATCAAACCACAACCTCGGACGCCAGACACTTTGATTTTCGGGCACTTAACAGCCAGTAGACATGACACGAAACGAGGCGGCGTACACCGGGGAAGTCGGTTCGATGCAGTTTTCACATTTTCTACAAATATACGGAAAATTATATTCACTGAAATACGACGGTGCATGTCGGTCCAAAGGGCCGGTGCACGGTTACGAAGCGATTCGTCTGAAGCAAATATATAAAAATAGATTCATTGAACGTCGAGAGCATGCAAGCATCCCTCGGGCGGCAGCTCAACTCGGCAATCGTACTGCGACTCGCCGGAAGCAAATATCCAGAATATCCGACAACTCCCGCAAGTAGCCGTCACGCACGTCCCGATTCTCTAAGAGCACAAGAAAAACGCCGGCCGAACAATACCCGGTCGGCCTCCCTGCATTCACCCAAAATGCGGACAGTATCACGGAATACCCTCTCCACGAATCACATCGCAACAGCGACCTGCCCCGATGCACCCCGCATACGAAAAGGGCACGGAAAAAACTTTCCGCACCCCATTTTCGATGACAGCCCGCCGGGCTTGCCGCAATGACTATTTCGCGTAACTTACCGAACGCGTTTCGCGTATCACGGTTATCTTCACCTGACCCGGATAGGTCATCTCGTCCTGTATCTTCTTGGCTATATCATGCGACAGCGCATCGGCCTCCTGGTCGGAAATCTTCTCACTCCCCACGATGACACGCAATTCGCGGCCGGCCTGTATCGCATAGGTCTTCATCACACCCGGATAGGCCATGGCGATATCCTCCATCTCCTTCAGTCGCTTGATATAGGACTCCACCACCTCCCGGCGAGCACCGGGACGTGCACCCGAAATGGCATCGCATACCTGCACAATCGGAGCTATCAGCGAAGTCATCTCCATCTCGTCGTGGTGCGAACCGATGGCGTTGCAGACTTCGGGTTTCTCCTTGTATTTCTCCGCCAGCTTCATACCGATGATAGCGTGCGGCAGTTCCGGTTCGTCATCGGGCACCTTGCCAATGTCGTGCAGCAGACCGGCCCGCCGGGCGAGCTTCGGATTGAGACCGAGTTCGGCGGCCATGATACCGCAAAGGTTGGCCGTTTCGCGGGAGTGCTGCAAAAGGTTCTGTCCGTAGGACGAGCGGTATTTCATCTTGCCTATCAAGCGAATGAGTTCCGGATGCAGGCCATGGATGCCGAGGTCGATGGTGGTCCGTTTGCCCACCTCGACTATCTCTTCCTCTATCTGTTTCTGAACTTTGGCCACGACCTCTTCGATGCGGGCCGGATGAATACGACCGTCGGTAACGAGCTGGTGTAGCGCGAGCCGCGCTATCTCCCTGCGTACCGGGTCGAAACCGGAAAGAATAATCGCTTCCGGGGTATCGTCCACGATGATTTCGATTCCGGTTGCCGCTTCGAGAGCCCGGATATTGCGTCCCTCGCGCCCGATGATACGCCCTTTCACCTCGTCGCTCTCGATGTTGAACACCGTCACCGAATTCTCAATCGCCGTCTCGGTCGCCACCCGCTGGATGGTCTGCACGACAATCCGTTTCGCCTCCTTGTTGGCGCTCATCTTCGCCTCCTCGACGGTCTCGTTGATATAGGCCATGGCAGCTGTCTTCGCTTCGGAGCGCATATTCTCCATCAGGATATTCTTAGCCTCCTCACTGCTCATGCCGCTTATCTGCTCCAACCGGACATTCTGTTCCTTTATCATCCGGTCGGCCTCCTCCTTCCGCCGTTCCAGCACGGCAATGTGGCTCTCCATCTGCTCTTTGAGCTTGTCGTTCTCGCGCATCCGGCGTTCGAGTTCCTGCTGCTGCTGCCCCAGACTGCTCTCCTGCTGCTTGATACCCTGTTCGCGCTGATTGAGCTTCTGGTTGCGCTCATTCACCGCACGGTCGTGGTCGCTCTTGAGCTGAATGAACTTCTCCTTGGCCTGAAGTATCTTCTCCTTCTTGATGACCTCTCCTTCGGCCTCCGCCTCTTTGAGAATAGCCTCCCGTTTCTTTTTCAGGCTCTTCTTGAATATGACGTTCGTTACCAGAATGTAGACGCCTATGGCAGCCACCGCACTGATAACGCAGGCAAGTATTGTTGCTAACATGATTA
>OJNX01001013.1_pt1 | contig 16923 bp, 11 predicted proteins | sample 1598021 | NCBI WGS metagenome assembly OJNX01 (sample SAMN01915227, study PRJEB22387) | human gut metagenome | isolation source: stool | host: Homo sapiens | place: USA | reverse complement strand
TGATATAAAAGATTTTAATATTGTTCTAAAATTGGATAAAAATAATAGAACATTCAGTGTTTTTTTAGATGACTATGTTGTGGACAATAACTATACAGATATAAAAATAGGAGAAAAAGTAAAGGTGGACACAAAGGGTGTTAAGGCAAACGAAAATAATACATTTGATGTTTCTAACACAACTGAATATAATAACATACAATCTAATCTTTCTAATTTTGTAACTTTATGTATATATTATAAAAAATATGCTTATTCTTTAGTTAATAAAAATGAGGAGAAGGATACATTTAAAAGTTATGAAGAATTTAACCAGTATATTTCAAATAATATAAATGACCTTTTAAATGTAAAAGTAATTTCATTTATCCAAGAGAATAAAGATGGATATAGTCAAATAAAAGTGTATGATAATAATAAATTTAATTTTGTGTTCAATACAAAATCATATATAACATATGACGTTATAATTAAAAATAAATAGGTGATATAATAATGGAAAAAGAGGAAAATAAAAAAGGGGCACGTAACCGTGCTTCTAACAATAAAAAATATTCATTGAAACAATTAGAAGAAATAAAGGATAAACAACAAGTTGTTGATATATATGTAACTGACATTGATGCAAGCTTAAATATGATTGGGATAATTGGAAAAAATATTAAAGCAATTATACCAAGAGAAGAGTCATCAAGTATTGTAGGAGATGATGGTCTTGTTGAGGAAAAACATATCATAAATAAAAAAGGAAAAATTATGCATGTCTGTATAAAACAAATACTTGAAAATAACGGAGAAATTGAGTTAATTGTATCAAAAAAAATGTTAGAACTTAAGGTTAGAAAATGGATGTTTATGCATCTAAAACCTGGAATGAAATTAAAAGGTGTAGTTGTAAATACAAATGATTATGCAGCTTTTGTTGATGTTGGAGGAGGAGTTACTGGTATATTAAAGCTTGAGAATATCTCTGACGTATTGCTACAAAAAGCATCAGATGCATTAAAAATAGGTCAAAGAATCAATGTAATCGTGAAAAAATATGACAGGGATACAGGAAGAATTGAGCTTACATATAAAGAAACATTGGGAACTTTTGAAGAAAATATTGCTAAATTTAAAGAAGGAGACATTGTTGAAGGTACTGTTAGAAATAGGATAAGATCAGGACTGTTTGTTGAAATTGCACCAAATGTGGTTGGACTTGCAGAACATGTAAATGGTATAGAATATGGTCAAAAAGTACTTGTAAGTATTAAACGTATAATTCCAGATAAAAAGAAAGTAAAACTTATTATTATAGGGTAGAGGTGTTATATGAAAAGTAAAAAAAGAAGAATTTCAAGAATTTGGGGAATTTTAATTATCTTAATCTTGATTACAGTTTTATTTATATTAGGGTATTATGGAATAAAGTGTATAAGCAATCAAATAAAGTTAAATAAGATAAAAGCACAAATAACTATACCTGATAATTTTTACTATGTTGGAGGAGATGTCGAATCAGGTGTGGTTATATCTGATAGTAAGAAAGACCAATTTAAAGGAACGTCATATAACGTGATAAATAGTTTAAAGGGGAATCAATTTGTTTGGGTACCTGTAGAAATTGCCGTAGCCGACGATTATGATCAAGCTAAAAAATTTGTTAATGATGGTAAGAACCCTATTGCAATAAAAGATGGAGATAACTATAAGGCATTAAAATATACTTTTGATTCATACTTTAAAAGTTATTCAATCATTGAAGAAAATGAAAGTCAGACTATATATGGAGAACCAATAATTTTAGAAAATGACTCTGTATATAAAAGTGGAGATGAAAGTAGCCAAAAAGCATATCAGGAAACTTTTAATGAAATGGTTAAATCAGTTGAGAAAAATAAAGGATTCTATATTGGTAGATTTGAGGCTGGAAATTTAGATAATGCAATAAACAAAGATGAAAAAATAACTTCAAAAGCAGGAGAGGAAAATATTTCTGGAAGAGATTGGGATAACATGTATAAAGTAGCAAGAAAAATGTATGATAAAGATAATATTCAAACTGAAATGATATGGGGATGTCAGTGGAATGCAGCTCTTGTATGGATGATTCAAGATAATAACATATATAAAAGATTTTTTAATGTAAGAAATTATGGTAATTTTTATGGAAAACTTGAAAAAACTGGAAGTAATAAGATGTACTGCTTTAAAAATATATATGATTTAGTAGGAAATGCCTTTGAATGGACTCAACTTGGAAAAATGGTAGAGGGAAGAGCCGTTGTTGGCGGATCATACCGAGCAGATAACTATTTAAACTATACACTATCAGACATATTTATTTATAGTACAAATTATGTATTTCCTGATGTTGGAACTAGAGTATCTATGTATGTTAAGTAGTCTTTCTAATATTTACTTGAGTAAGAGGAGAACACCATATGAAAAAATTTAAAAAATTAATTTATATTACTATTTTTTTTGTAATATTTGCAATGGCAGGTTATATTAATGCATCATCAGTAGGAGATATAAATGGAGATGGAAAAATAAATAGTACGGATATGGCACTTGCATATGAAAGAGGCAATAATGATACAGCAACCGTACATGATTTATTACGAGGAGATATAAATAATAACAATAAGTTGGATGAAAGCGATATAGGATATATCACAAATTTATATATGTCAAATTCTACTCTTAAAGATATCTCTTTAAAACTATATATAAATGAAAGATATGATCTTGCAAAATCTACTGGTAGTGGAAGTTTGTATCAGTATAGTACATCAAATGGTACTGTAGCAAGTATTGGAAGTAATGGAATACTTACTGGATTATCGAAAGGTAAATCTAATATTGTAGTAAAAAGTAGTGATAATACAAGTACAACTATAAATTTAGATGTAAGTAGCGATAAAATCTTCCCAAGTAAAATTACTTTAAATAAAAGTAATTTATCTTTTGATCTTTCTGATAGTACAAATACATCATATACTTTAATTTGCAATATTAATCCAAGTAATGCAAATATCGGTAATAACATAAAATGGGTTACAAGTAATTCTAATGTAGCAAAAGTTGACCAAAATGGTAGAGTAACAGCATATAAAAATGGAAATTGTAGCATTGTAGCTACTAATGAAAATGGTTTAAAAGCAGTATGTAGTGTAAAGGTTCAAACATCTCCATCCTCTATTAATATGAATTCTACAAATCAGACTATATACTTAAAGGGGAAAAATACTACTCAATTAAAGACAACATATACACCTTCAAATGCAAATATAAATAAAGATATTACTTGGACAAGTAGTAATCCTAGTATTGCATCTGTAGATGGTAATGGCTTAGTAAAGGCTGTAAACATTGGAACTTGTAAAATAACTGCCAAAACACAAAATGGAAAAACTTGTGTTTGTGATATAACAGTAGAAAAAATAGATCCAGAAGTTGATAGTCCTCCAACTGTTTCTATTACAAATGATAAAAATAATAATGTAATAAAAGCTGGAGATAAAGTAGTTTATACAATAAAAATAAATGATGAAAATATAAAGACAATTGATAGAAGCAAAATATCTATTAGTTGTTCAGGAGATGGATATTCTGATACAACACTTTCTGATACTAGGATATCAACTAGTTCTTCACCTACAAAAAATAAAATAACCAAAATAGATTATACAAAAAATGAAATTACGTTGGAGGTTCAAACAGAAGAAGGAGTTAATAATGTAGGACACTTAAATATATGTATTGCTGAAGGGTTAGCTGTTGATACAAATGGTAATAAAAACAAAGAAGTTGTATTGAACAATTATGTAGCTTCATTAAATACATCAACTGCATTGGATGGTACAGAAGGATATGCAGCATGCGTTGTTGGAGTTGGAAACTCATTTTACGTAAAAAGTTACAATTATTATTTAGATAATCAATTAAAAGTTTCTGGAAGAACAACAAATGAATACATATATACAGGACTTAAATCAAATACTGAGTATACAATTAAGGTAAATATTGACTTTTATACTGGGAAAAGTTCTGATGATGTAAAAAGTGGAACAATTGAGGAAAAAATAATACCTAGCATAAGTAATGGATGTGAAACATATTTCCTCGATGCTACTGAGAGTCCATCAGCTGGAAATGATGTTGGAGCAGCTGATGCAATTTTAATAAAAACAAAAGGTGGAAAAACAATATTAATTGATAGTGGATATCATGCAAATAAAAAAAGTGATGGAACAGATAACGCATCAAATACCAGAAATGGTGGTGATGTAATAAATTCATTTTTAAACCAAAAACCAGGAATTGTAACAAATAAGACAATTGATTATTTTATATTAACACATCCAGATAGTGACCATATAGGTGGATTTAAGAAATTAACAGAAACATATAATTATAAATTTAATAATATAGTTGTAAGTTGTGTATCACTACAGTATAGTAAAAGATCTGGCTTAAAACAATTAGATGATTTAATAAGTTATGCTAAAAAATATAGTAATTTAATATCAGTGACGGCTGGAAATTGTATTAAGGTTGATAATTGTATATTTAACATTTTTAATCCATATCCTTTGAGTGATGTTCCATCAGAATTTTTACAGACTAAGTCAGTTATGAATACTGAAAATGGTAATAAAATGGGAATACGTCAGGGAGTATACGCCTTGGACAATAAAGCAATTAATTCTGGAGGAAATGTATATTTAGTTAAAAACAATTACTTTACTCAGTCTAATGAAAACAATCAATCAATTGTAACTAAGCTTATATGTGGTACAAAGAAAATGCTGCTTATGGGTGATGCCGGTTTCCCAACAGAAGAAATTTTACTTGGAAAAGTAAAAGATGAAATAGCAAATTATGATGGAGATACAACTTTTACTGAAACACAGTCTGATAGTGAAGGTGGATATGTAAATAAAAATGGTAATAATATGTTTGGATACAAAACTTCAAAAAATGGAGTAAACCCTGGTTTGGGCATAAGTTGGTCAAATAGTTATGCCAAAAATGATACAATGCAGATAATGACATATATGAATTTGATAAAAGACATTATAGTTAATGAAAACATATCTATTTCAACTCTTAATTCAAAATATAAATTGTCAAGATTAACAAAGAAGGATATTTCAGCAGAAGTATTAAAAAAAGGACATCATGGTATAGGAAATACTACATCATATAGTTTTCTAACTGAAGTAAAACCTGACAAAATAATAACTACTGGTGCAGGAAAATATGGTAGCTCTTTGTGTAAATATCTTGATTATGCCTCTGATTATAGAATACGTAAATACTATGCAACTTCAAGTAGTGGAGCAAGTGAAAAAGAATATTTTCAACAAATTGTAAATGATGGAAAAGGAAATGGAAAGTATGGTCTCCAAAATCATATTCATAATGAAAATGGAAAATTATATTATAAAACTAATTGGTTTTGTTATGTGTATGGTCCATCATCAAAGATGAACAATAATTATATAAAATTAATTATTCAAGATGGAACAGAATGGCTTAATTTTGGTGGAAGTGCGAGTAAGATACATAGTTTATATTATCCAAATTGTAGAGAATAATTAAAAAGGGAATCTTAAATTTTAATTTATGATTTCCTTTTTTGTAATTTATTCGTGTTAACATATAAAAAAACATAATTAGGGTAAAATATTTTTAAGTGTATGTATATTTTTACATATTAAATTGTGATTATAATCAAAATAAAATTTTATGTAAGCTAGTTTGACTGCAAATGTTAAAAATAAAGTGATTATTTTTAAAGTTTAAAGTGAAAAAACGTCCTAAATTATTGACTTTAGTACATATATTTGTTAAAATTATAAATAGGGCTTGATATATAAGTGGAGGTAGTTATGAAAATATTTGATATAAAAGAAAATATAACTTCAAGACAAAGACTAATATTGTTAGTTGCAATTTTGATTTTAATAATTGTAATATCATCAATTTTAATGTCTCAAAATTTTAGAACTGATAAAATAAATTATAAAAAGGTAGATAAGTATACATTTATTACTGATTCAGTTGAAGATAAAGATAGAAATACTTATTGGACTTTAAATAATATAATTACAGAGTTCTTAAAATCTTACCAAACGGTTGAAAAGATGGATACATCTTTGCTTGTTGAGTATAAGTATATGGGATACTCTCTAAGTGATTATTATTCAACATTGGATCCAGATTATAAAAAATTTTTAGGAAAGAAAAAATACATTGAAAAAGCAAAAGAATTAATGTCAAAGATGGTAACAACTAATGAAAATGGATATGTTATGAAAGATAAAGACATAATTAAAAATGTATATAAATTAAATTCAAATAATAATGCATATCTATGTGAGCTAAAAACAGTTAATGAATTTGATTTAGTGTATATTGGTATAATTTTAGATACCGAAAAAAATCAATTTAATATTTTTTATATGGAATAGGAGATAAAATATGGAAGATATAAATAAAAAAGGATTCAATTTCACAGTACTATTTATTGCGTTATTTGTTATTGCTGCTATAATTGCATTAGTTATTATTTGGTGGCCAAAAAGTGAAACAAAAGCAGGCAAAATTTCTAAATACACAAGTGTTACTGATGGAGTTCAAAAATCATTAGATATATATTTATCAGAATTAAAAGGTTTGCTTACTATAGATAATACAGATAAATTGTATGATAAGGTAGATAATAAATTTTTATCGGAGCATAAATTAACAAAAGAAAATTTTAGTTCATATATGGTTGATAATTTACTAGTTAGCAAAAATCCTATAATACAAAATACAACAACAACTAAACAAGATAATGGTGTATATGTATATAGGGTAGAATACTTAACGTATGGTGGACTTAAGAAATATGTAAACATTATTGAGGAAAAACCATATGAATATACATTATCATTTGAACAATCGACAATTCCTATTTCAAGCAACAAAAGTTATAGTAAGACATCGGATGATGTTCATTATACTGTATCTGTTGAAGAAATGAAAAGTGATGGAATTACATATAAACTTTCAATAAAAAATAACGGTGATAAAACTGTAAAATATAATTTTGATAATATTGATAATGTGTACATCGTTTTAAATGATAACAATGTTATTAAATTAGGAGCTGCCGTCGTTTCAACGGATGATAGTATTTTAACTAAAAATGGAACTATTACAAAGTCATTATATTTTAAAATTGGATCAGATTACTATTCTGAAATAAAATCATTAGTTTTAAAAAATGTTGAGGTTGACGGTGAAAATAAAGAGGTTAAGATAGACTTTAACAAATAGTATTAAGGAGGCTGTATGGAAGATAATAACTTTAATAAAAATGAACCTTCTACAAATGCAGATGTAAATCCAAGGGGAGGATTAGTACAAACAGCAAAAAATAAAGCAAGAGACTTTGCAAGTAATTTGAAAGATGCGGCGTCAAGAGGAATAAAAGCCTTATGGGCTTTTTTACCTACCCAAGTTAAAATTGCAGTAATTGTTATTATAATTGTGATAATTGTAATAATATCCTTACTTGCTATAGGACTTATAAAAGAAGGTACATCTGCAGTTAAAAATAGTGTTGATAATTTCTTTAATGAGAATGATTTGGATAAGGATACCAAAACTTTATATGAAAACAATAAAAGTCTTTTAATGGTTAAATTATCAGATATTGATAAAATGTATAATTCATTTATTGAGGCTGGTAACGGCGGTGCTGAAACACAGACAGCAATGAAATATGAATTAGGATCTAAAAATTTATCTAATGAAGAAAAGACTAAAAGAGTTGTTGATATAGATGATAAATTGCCTGCATATAAACATATACTTATGACTGAAAAATATAATTTTAATAAAATTAAGTATAAAAAGTACAGTCATCAGAATACATCAGGAGCAGATCTTGCTGAAAGTGACTATCAAGAAGATAAAGAAGTAGGATTAAAATTTCCTAAAGATTCTAAAAATACAAAGTTATCAAAATTTGTAAATATGACTACACCTTATTTACAAACATGGTATATACCACTTTCAATGAATACTGCATCAATAGTAAGTGGAACTGAAAATGATTCAAACAGAAATCCATTATTTTCATATAATATAATAAAAGAAGCATACAGTAATATTGTTGTAAATTGGTATGAACTTAAGAAATGTAAATTAACTACATATTATGAAACATATGAAGAAGTTTACAGACATGATAGATTACAAATTGTTGCTGATGAATATCCAATGCCACAATTTGAATCCGACTCTAGTGGAAGAACTGTTATAAAAAGGGACGGTAATGGAAATATATTATATAGTGGTACATATGAAACACAAATAGTAAGTAAATCAAAGTTAGATACAGTTGATGAAGGAACACAGCAATGTAATACAGCAACACTGAATGGTTTGGCTGGAGGAACAAGAACTCCAGGAAATGAAACATTTGTAAGTAAAAATGAAGAAGTAACACCAACATATTATATAAGTAGAGCAGAAACGTTTGACGTAAAAATAATAAATGAATTTAATTATGAAACATATGTCGATAGTGATGTTGATGCAAGAAGAAATGAAGATACATCTTCGGAAGATTCTGAAGCCTTTCAAAGAGACTCATTGGCTAGTGAAAACAAGGCTTCTAATGTACTCGGAAGTATAGGTGGAACATACAGGTCAAGCTTAGAAGCTGCCTTATCATCTCTTCCACAAGATGGAATTTCAGTTATCTCGGCACCAACACAAACAATTACAACTACAATAAATGGAGTAAGCATACCGGGAGTTAGAAAAACGTGCATTGTAGATTTAGAGGGATATATTGACTATGAAAATTGTATTAAACATACTGTTACAAGAATATGGAATGATAAACTAAGACAAACAAAGTCTGAAAATGAAAAGTACACTATGGATGATTTAATTGCATATAATGAATCTGATGATAGAAAAGAAAAAGTATCATCATCTGCATTTTGCGGCACAAATTCGAGTAATAATTCTTCTTCGGGTGGCTATGCTTCCGGAACACCAACAACAAGTTTTGAATTAAATGGGCATACTTTCCCGGTATATAATCAGAATGTTGGATTTGGGTCAACAATTGCAGAATCTGGATGTGGATTATGTGCAATTACAGTTGTAATAGATGCTTATAAAAATAGGAATTATGACCCAAGAACTCTTGGAAATGAAATTCATTGGAGTGGAGCTGTTTTAACAAAAGACTATGCTGATATTTTAAATGATTATGGATTTAGTACCTCTGTTACTACTTGGGGAAACGGAGGAACTAGAAATGAAAATATATCATTAGATAGGAAGAAACAGATTACAAGAGATGCAATAGATAATCACTTAAAACAAAAGAAACCTGTAATAGTTCAAGTAAAAGGAAATGCAGGTCGTATATTAGGTTCAGGTACAAATTCTGGACACTATATAGTTCTTGCTGGATACCAAGACAACAAAATAATTATTGCAAATTCAGCAGGTGGCTTGAAAAATGAAGTTGATATGAATACATTACTTTCAGCAATGTACGATGATGCAGATTCTGATCATGGATTTATGCTAATTGATCCTGATGGCAGCTCTTCATCAGGTGGAAGTTCAAGTAATAGAACAAATAATAGTTCAGGTGGTAATTCTAATAACTCTTCGGCTTCTTCAGAATTATCTTCGAAGCTACAAGATATGATAAATTATGCTGTATCATTTCCTGAAAGGGGAAAAACATTACCATATGGTGCACCACCATATATTCCAGATACAAAAGAAAAGTTAGAGAGTATATCTCAAATAGATTGTAGTGGTTTTGTAACAGCTTTATATCAAATATTTTTTGACGTAAATATAGCAAAAGATGATATCACGAATATAGTTCCAAATGCTTCAGGTATAAATGAAAATGGATTAAAGGGCGAAACACATAATTATGATCGATCTAAAGGTTCATCACAATTACAAGTTGGTGATATTTTACACAATCCAGGACATGTTACAATGTATATTGGAGAATATAATGGTGTACCTTCGCTAATATCTCAGGGAAAAACAGGAGACCCATGTATTAGACCTGTTGATACAGGATATTATTCAACAAGAATAGATAGTTACTCTAGATATATTGGAGGAGTTTCTATAAATGGAGCTAATGGTTCTTCAAGTTTTGGAGATTCAACGTGTAATGGTAAGGCAGCAAGTTATTATAGAGATTTAATAAGAGAAGGAACTTTAAACAGGATTGACTTTATGAATTCAAATCCTGATATATATAATAGGTATTTAAGAAAAGACGCACCATATATGACATATGTAGGATATTCAAGATCAAAACTTAATTTATCATATTGGAACTTAAAAGAATTATTTAGAGAAGTTGATGATGAAAAAGGATATTTACCATGGGTATATGGAGGATCATTAGGATTTGAAAATACATATCTAAATAGAAGAAATGGTGTAAATGGAGTTGGTGGTGAAGGAGTTCAGGCAATGGTTGAAAGTGCTAAACAACTCGCAGCTCAAAATAATGGTGAAGGGTTATGGCACTATTGTCAAGGTGATGCTGCTGGAGCTAGTCATGCCAATAGAAGGTTTATATTCCATAATATTGAAGAAATGCAAAATTATATAAATATTGGAGAATCCGCAGGAACAGATTGTTCAGCTTTCGTTTTATCAATGTATTTAGCATACACAGGTGTAAATATTGATCCTGGTGGAAATGGTTCAAGTCTTAGAAGTTATGCTGAATCTAATAATGGAAGTTCATTACCTGATTCACCAAATGTCGTAATTCAATATCATGATAGTATTGATGCAGGAATACAAGCAGGTGACGTATTATATGGACCGGGACATGTTGGTTTATACGTAGGTGACGATAGCCAGGTTGACCAAGGTGGAGGAGGAGTCGGTGGCCTATGTAACATTGGGATGGGCTGGACAGGACCAAAATTTGATTCGCTTTCTAATAGAGGTTATACTGGATATATACATTATGAAGGCTTACCATCTGTTGTTTCAAGTGGTGGAACAGGAACAGCAAGTGGAGAGTTCTTAATAAAATCAGGATATGAGGTAGATTCAAGTTATAAAGGACAGACATATCCATTAACCTCTCAGCAAAGAGATCTTCTTGAAAGATTAGTTTGTGGAGAGTTTGGTACATCATATGAAGGATCTGTTTTAATTGCTCAATGTTTGCGTGATGCATTTGTAAATGGATTATGCGATGATCCAATGAAAGTTAAATTATCAAGTGCACAAGGTGGACTTGGATATACAGGTTCAATAGCAAATAAAAATGAAAATTCAGTTAATGCGGTAAAATATGTATTTGACGAAGGTGGATCTGGCCTACAACATAGAATTTATTATATGTGTACTATTGGGGCGACAGAGTGGCATTATACACAACACAAGATATATAGGCTTCAAAATGTTGATTTCTTTGATGGTTGGAATTAATAATCCTAATAGGGAGTAATTACATTGCTCCCTTCTAAGATTATGTTAATAAATTTAAGTATAGTTTAGTATGTGAGGTTAATATGGATAAAAACAAAAATATAAGTAAGAAGAAATTCCCAATTATCCCATTTGTTTGGTTTATTTTTTCTTTAATGGTTATATTTACAATACTTTGGATATTTTTTATCATAAATAAAGAAATGGAAAAAAATGGTATAAAATCTTTTGATAGAAACATTCCAATTCCTGACGGTTTTTACTTTGTAGGAGGAACTAAAGATACGGGATTTGTTATATCAGATAGCAAGGATGATTACAAAAAGGGAATTTTATATAAATCATTAGAAGGTTTAAATGGAAATCAATTCGTATGGGTACCTGTAGAAAATCCTGTAGCTGAAGATGAAGCCCAATTAAGAAATATGATTGAAGAAAAAAAATATCCTATGGCTATTAAACAAGAAGGCGGATATAAGGCAATTTTATATAACTTTGATAATGAATTAAAAGAATATTATCCAATTTTAGATAATATTGAAATCAGAGAACCAATTGATATTAAAGAAACATATGCAAATACATTAGGTAAAAAAACTGAAGAAAATAGAAATAATTTATATCAAGATTCCTTTAATAATATGGTTGAAAGCATAATTAAATATAGGGGATTTTATATTTCTAGATTTGAAGTTGGAAACATTAACAATGCAATTAATAATAATGAAAAGGTTGTATCGAAAAAAGGGCAATCTGATATAGCCAGTTTTTCATGGTTTGAATATTATGATGCTATAAAAAATATGTATAATAGAGATGATATAACAACAGAGATGATATGGGGATGTCAATGGGATTCAACCTTAAGATGGATGTTAAATACAAGTGATAGTTATTATAATTTATCATATAGTTATGGAAATTTCTCTGGAAATAAAATGGAAACCGGTTCTAATGAAAATTATTCCTTAAATAATATATATGATATGCTTGGAAATGTTAGTGAGTATACTCAAACAGGTGCATATACAACAAGTAGAGTAGCAAGGGGATCAGATTATAGAGTAAATAAATCAATTTTTTCTATTGAATATTATTCTTTATCCTATGTATATGAAAATGTCGGTTCAAGAGTAACATTATATATGAAATAGAATTAATAAAAGCAATTTGTACATAATATAAGGTACAAATATTGCTTTTATTTTTTTTTTATTGTATAATATATAATGATATATAAAGATGTTATATGTCAAATTTTTATAGTGTATTTAATGTATTAATTAATTTATTACTATATAAAAATTAAATTTTAAATTAAATTTAAGGAGAGATGAAAAATGGTAAATGATAAAGAAGTAAAAACTATGGTATCACCTTTTGCAGTTAGGGAAAATGAAGTAAAGGTGTTTGATGGAAAGGAAGGTTTTGCTTCAATAAATCAAGTAGTCTTTAAAATGGATATGGGATACATAAATGAATCTCATATAAAAGCTTTAGAAGTAGTAAATGAATTCGGATTCATTACTTCAAGGCAATGTACTCAGATTTTAGATCTGAGGGGAAAATTAAATGATATTGAAGAAGATAAAAAACAAACTAGAGTTGCAAAGTGGCTTGAAGACTTAACTAAATCAAAAGTAATTTCAAGGTATTATTTTCAAAGTGATTCTGGTAAAAGTTCATATAGAGTGTATTCTATGGACAAAATTGCAACATATATATTAAAGCAAAGAAATATTCCTACAGCATGGCAACCAACTGATAATACAAAGCCTGCATATTCAGTAAAGAGGAAACTTGCAGGAAATCAAATTATAATTGCTTATATGCAAAAAGTTGCAGCTTTTAAAAGCTCTAATCCTAATCTTTTGTTATATTCTAAAAAATATAACGTAAAATTTAAACCAACAGGCGGACTTGTAACTTTAAAAAATTCTACAGAGGATGAGAATTTCATTTTTGAAGTTGTAAGAAGAAATGACGATTGGAAAAATATGTTTGCTGAAAAAGTACAACTTTATTCGGATTTCTTTGAAAACTTTACTAAAAATGATGCAGGATTTTATAATCCACCAAAATTAATTTTTGTTGGTGAAGATGTTCAACATACTGCAGAAATGTTTAGAATTATAAAAAAAGTAAGTACATATTTAAAAGATGAAGATATGTATTTTACAACAGAGTTAAAACATTTAGATGATAATTTGACAAAAAGTATCAGTGTTTTTGAACTAGATACGGAAACTAAAAAATATAAAGCTGTCATAAAGGAGATGGATATTTTAAAACCTGGTGAAAAGAAAAATGATGATGATAAAATAAAGCTTGATATGAAATTTAACTCAAATATGATAGTTGAATAAAAATTTATACCCCCTATATCATTAATTATTTTAATGGAGTAGGGGGTAAATCATGCAGGTATTTATCGAAATTTGCGATGAAAATAATATAAACATTGTATAAAACTATTGCAAATAAAAAGAGATTGATATAAAATATAGATGTAATTATTAAGGGGGAATAAAATTTATGATAAAAGTAGGAATTAACGGATTCGGAAGAATAGGAAGATTAGTAATGAGAGTATCTTTGGAAAGAGATAACGTTGATGTTGTTGCTGTAAACGATCCTTTTATTGATGTTGAATATATGAAGTATATGTTAACATATGATACAATTCATGGAAAATACAATGCTGATATTAAGGTTGAAGGTAATGATTTAGTTATAAATGGTAAAACAGTAAAGGTATTTAACTGTATGGAACCTTCAGAAATTCCTTGGGGAGAGGTTGGAGCTGAATATGTTGTTGAATCATCAGGAGTATTTACAACAACTGAAAAAGCACAAGCTCATTTAAAAGGTGGAGCTAAAAAAGTTGTAATATCTGCACCATCAAAAGACGCAAAAATGTTTGTTATGGGTGTAAATAATGATGAATATACATCTGATATGAATATAGTTTCAAATGCATCTTGTACAACAAACTGTTTGGCACCACTTGCAAAAGTTATAAATGATAACTTTGGTATTGTAGAAGGATTAATGACAACTGTTCACTCAACAACTGCAACACAAAAGACTGTTGATGGGCCATCTAAAAAAGATTGGAGAGGTGGAAGAGCAGCTACATATAACATTATTCCATCATCTACTGGTGCTGCAAAAGCAGTTGGTAAAGTAATACCTTCATTAAATGGAAAACTAACTGGTATGTCATTTAGAGTACCAACATTAGATGTATCTGTAGTTGATCTTACTTGTAGACTTGAAAAAGGAGCTTCATACGAAGAAATCGTAGAAAAAATAAAAGAAGCATGTAATGGAGAATTAAAAGGAATAATGTCATGGACTGATGAGGATGTTGTATCATCTGATTTCATTTCTGATCCTCATACTTCTATATTTGATGTAAAAGCTGGAATTCAACTTAGTGATAACTTTGTAAAATTAGTATCATGGTACGATAATGAATGGGGTTATTCAAATAAAGTTGTAGATTTAATTACTCATATGTATGGAGTAGATCATAAATAGAGAGTTAATTTAGGCTAGCTTACACAAAGCTAGCCTAAAAGTATAAGGGAGAGAATGTATATGTTAAACAAAAAAACAATAAGGGATATAAGTGTAAGTTCAAAAAAAGTTTTAGTTAGGTGTGACTTTAATGTACCCCTTGATAAAGACAATCCAGATATAATTACAAGTGATAAAAGAATTGTAGAATCATTAAAAACAATTAATTACTTAGTAGGTGCAGGGGCAAAAACTATACTTTGTTCTCATATAGGAAAAACTGGACAAAACAAAAGTTTAAGACCAGTTGCTAAAAAATTATCTGAACTTTTAGAAAAAGATGTGCCGCTTTTAAAAGATATATATTCAGATGAAACAAAAAATATCATTGATAATATGCAAGATGGTGATGTTGTTTTACTCGAAAATACAAGAATGTATGAAGAAGAAGAAAAAAATGATCCTAAATTTGCAGAAAAGTTAGCTTCATTTGCAGATATATTTGTAAATGATGCGTTTGGAACAGCTCATAGAGCACATGCATCAACAGAAGGTGTAACCCACTATTTACCATCTGTATGTGGATTCTTAATAGAAAAGGAAATAAATGCACTGGATAATAGCATTAATAATCCTAAAAGACCACTTGTTGCAATAATAGGTGGATCTAAAGTATCAAGCAAAATAGCCGTACTTACGAACTTACTTGATAAAGTAGACACAATGCTAATTGGTGGAGCAATGTCATTTACATTTTTAAAAGCACAAGGTTATCATGTAGGAAAATCTCTTGTTGAAGATGATAAAATAGATATTGCTAAAGATATTATGAAAAAAGCAGAGAATAAGAATGTAGAATTTATGCTTCCTTTAGACCATATAGAAAGCAAAGACACTTCTGGAATATATGATGCGGTACTTACACAAGATGAAAATGTGGATGATGACTCAATGGGACTTGATATAGGATTTAAAACAGTAGATAAATATGTAGAGAAAATAAAAAAAGCTGCAACAGTTGTATGGAATGGCCCTGTTGGAATGTTTGAAGTAGAAGAATTTGCAAATGGAACAAAGAAAATTGCTGAAGCAATGGCAAATTCAAATGCAATAACAATAATAGGTGGAGGAGATAGTGCAGCTGCAGTAGAAAAATTTGGATTAGAAGATAAAATGACACATGTTTCTACTGGTGGAGGAGCATCTCTAGAACTTATGGAAGGGAAAAAACTTCCAGGAATAGAAGCATTACAAGATAAATAAAGGAAAAGAATATGGCAGGAAAAACAAAAAAGAGTTATACTCTAGATAGAAAAAGATTTTTAATTTTTGTATTTTCAATTGTTATAATAATATCTGTAATAGTTATAGTTGTATCAATAAATAAAAAAATAGAAATAAATGATACAACAGATATTAGTAAATTAAATGCCACAAAGTATTATGAAGAAATTAAATCAGAGTATAACAAAGATGAAAATAAAGATAAATTTATAGAGGATTGTAACAAAATACAAGAAAAAATAGGTATGTACGTTATAAACAATTCTACATTAGATGATATGTCATTTGAAAAGCTAATTTCTAACTTAAATGAAAAATTTGAAAATAATGATTTTTCTTTTCTAGATATGGATAATCCAACTTATTGGAATGGGAATTGGAGCGTAGACAAAAAAGGAAAATTAAAATTTAAATTTAGCAATAAAAAAATAGAACCCAGCTGGATAAGTGATACTATGGTAAGTGATTTTGTTATAGCAAATTAAAAAAAGGGTAAATCTCAAGTATAGCTTGAAATTTACCCTTTTTTCATTAAATTAATCCAAATGCTAAAAATTTTAAAAATTCACTATGTATAAAATAATTAAGATTAACTATATTTTTAGTATATTCCTTATT
>OJNX01000993.1_pt1 | contig 17173 bp, 9 predicted proteins | sample 1598021 | NCBI WGS metagenome assembly OJNX01 (sample SAMN01915227, study PRJEB22387) | human gut metagenome | isolation source: stool | host: Homo sapiens | place: USA | reverse complement strand
TGACCATGGTCACCAGCAAGCAGCTGCTGCCGGTGTATGACAAGCCCATGATCTATTACCCCCTGTCCACCCTGATGATGGCGGGGATCCGGGACATTCTCATCATCTCCACCCCCACGGATCTGCCCAATTTCGAGCGTCTGCTGGGGGACGGAAGCCAGTTCGGCATCCGGCTGAGCTATAAGGTGCAGCCCTCCCCCGACGGGCTGGCCCAGGCGTTCCTGCTGGGCGAGGAGTTCATCGGCGACGACTGCTGTGCTATGGTGCTGGGAGACAACATTTTCTACGGCAGCGGCTTCCGGGCCCGCCTGAAGCAGGCGGCGGCGGACGCCCAGCAGGGCCGGGCCAGTATTTTCGGCTACTACGTCAACGACCCCGAGCGCTTCGGCATCGTGGAGTTCGACGAAACCGGAAAGGTCATCTCCGTGGAGGAGAAGCCCCAGCATCCCAAGAGCAACTACTGCATCACGGGGCTGTATTTCTACGACAACCGGGTGGTGGACATGGCCAAGCGGGTGAAGCCCAGCGCCCGGGGCGAGCTGGAGATCACCGACCTGAACCGCTTCTATCTGGAGGACGGCACCCTGAACGTGCAGCTGCTGGGCCGGGGCTATGCCTGGCTGGACACCGGCACCATGGACTCCCTGGTGGATGCGGCGGACTTTGTGCGCACCATCGAGACCCGCCAGGGCTCCCAGATCGCGGCCCTGGAGGAGATCGCCTTCAACGAGGGCTGGATCGACCGGGAGAACCTGCTCCAGTCCGCCCAGCGCTATGGCAAGTCCCCCTACGGCCAGCATCTGATGCACGTGGCCGAGGGCAAAATTCGTTATTGATAGGTGGCCTGTATGAAAATTCTGGATACGAAAATTCCCGAGGTAAAGATCATCGAGCCGGACGTGTTCGGCGATCACCGGGGCTGGTTCATGGAAACCTGGTCCCTGCCCAAGTATGAAGCCCTGCACTTCAACAGCATGCAGGACAACGAGAGCTTCACCGCCAAGAAGGGGACCCTGCGGGGCATCCACTTCCAGCAGGACCCCATGGCCCAGGCCAAGATCGTCCGGGTGGTGCGGGGCGCCGTGATGGACGTGGCGGTGGACCTGCGGAAGGGGTCCCCCACCTATTTGCAATGGGTATCTGTGGAGCTCAGCGCCGAGAATAAGCGCCAGTTCTACATTCCCCGGGGCTTTGGCCACGGCTTCGTGACCCTGACGGACGACGTGGACTTCTGCTATAAGGCGGACAACCTCTATGACCATCCCAGCGACCGGTCCATCCGCTTCGACGACCCTGCCATTGGCGTGGACTGGGGCGTGACGGACCCCATTCTGTCCGACAAGGACAAAAACGCTCCGCTGCTGGCGGACAGCGACTGCAACTTCGTTTACGGAAAGGGAGAATGAGCCATGACCATTATCGTTACCGGCGGCGCCGGCTTTATCGGCAGCAACTTCGTGTTCCATATGCTCAAGGAGCATCCCGATTACCGCATCGTATGCCTGGACAAGCTGACCTATGCCGGGAATCTGTCCACTCTGGCTCCTGTGATGGACAACCCCCACTTCCGCTTCGTGAAGGCGGATATCTGCGACCGGGAGGCCGTTTACAAGCTGTTTGAGGAGGAGCACCCCGACATGGTGGTGAACTTCGCCGCCGAGAGCCATGTGGACCGCTCCATCGAGGACCCCGGTGTGTTTTTGCAGACCAACATCATCGGCACCGCCACCATGAGGGACGCCTGCCGCAAATACGGCATCCAGCGCTATCACCAGGTGTCCACCGACGAGGTGTACGGCGACCTGCCCCTGGACCGGCCCGACCTGTTCTTTACCGAGGAGACCCCCATCCACACCTCCAGCCCCTACTCCAGCTCCAAGGCTGCCGCCGACCTGCTGGTGCAGGCGTATCACCGGACCTATGGCCTGCCGGTGTCCATCAGCCGCTGCTCCAATAACTACGGGCCCTATCACTTCCCCGAGAAGCTGATCCCCCTGATGATCGCCAACGCCCTGAACGACAAGCCCCTGCCGGTGTACGGCGAGGGCCTGAACGTCCGCGACTGGCTGTATGTGGAGGATCACTGCCGGGCCATCGACCTGATCATCCATAAGGGCCGGGTAGGCGAGGTGTACAACGTGGGCGGCCACAACGAGATGCGCAACATCGACATTGTGAAGCTCATCTGCAAGGAGCTGGGCAAGCCCGAGAGCCTCATCGTCCATGTGGCGGATCGGAAGGGCCACGATATGCGCTATGCCATCGACCCCACCAAGATCCACAACGAGCTGGGCTGGCTGCCGGAGACCAAGTTCGCCGACGGCATCAAAAAGACCATCGACTGGTACCTGAATCACCGGGAGTGGTGGGAGACCATCATCTCCGGCGAGTATCAGGACTATTACGAGAAAATGTACGGCAATCGCTGAGCCATGGAGCAGCAGGCAGTAGAAGTCCGGATGGGGCAGACGCACCTGGGCTTTGTGGACGCGGCAAAGGGCCTGGCATGCTGGCCATCATCTGGGGCCACATGGACTACCTGTGGAGCACCAGCTCCGTATGGTTTTCCTCCTTCAAGATCGCTGTGTTCTATGTGGTGGTGGGCCTGCTGAAGGCATACCGCTATGGGGAGCGGGGCCAGAGGGATTCCTGTGCACAGGTGATGAAAAAACGCTGGTATTCCCTGGTGATCCCCTATGGCGTGTTTTCGGCTCTGGCGATTCTGGCGCACCTGGCTTTTCTCACCATACACGGCGGCAGCAGACTGGCGGCCCTGAAGGGGGACGTGATCCTGACGGTGACGCTGCGGGGTGTTGCCACCCTGTGGTTTCTGCCTACGCTGCTGATCGCCGAGCTGCTGTTTGCGGCGGTGCGGCCGGAGGGCTGGTCTGCCGCCAAGCGCATACTGGTGTGTGTCCTGGCGCCGGCTATCCTGTGCGTCATCGGCTATTTCTATCAGGGAATGGATATTCCCGGGGCGGATCGCCTGTGGGTGCAGGTGGTGCGCAATCTGTTTATTGTTTTGGCCAAGAGCGTCAGCGGCTTTTGGTTCATGCTGTGCGGGTATCTGCTTTACCGGCGGGGGAAGCCGCAGCGGCTGGGAAGGCTGCCGGTGCTGGCGGTCCTGCTGGCGGTGAATCTGGGCCTGTCGCTGCTGAGTCCGGACCTGGATTTCAACTCCTTTAAGCTGGGGTCCTTTGCTCCGGTGTTCTATCTCAACGGTGTGTTGGGTTCCGTGGCCGTTCTGGAGCTGCTGCGCTGGCTGGAGGCCCGCATATCCCTGAGGCCCCTGATCTGGTGCGGCAGGCACTCCATGTTCCTGATGGCCACGCATCTGCCCTGGCAGATCGCGCCGGAGCTGGTGATGCTGGGCAAGCGTTTTTACCTGGCACAGACGCCGACGGCGCCGTATTTTCTGATGATGCTGGCGGAGTTCGCGGTGCTGATGCTTATTGAGGCTGCACTGGTCTGGTGCAAAGAGAAGGTCAAAGCCGCCATGACCGGGCGCTGGGGAAAAGAGCGGCCCATCTGCAAGGCGGTCAAGTATCTGTAACGAGGAGGTTACAAGCAATGAAGGTATTGGTAACGGGCGTGGGCGGTCAGCTGGGCCACGACGTCATGAACGAGCTGGCCCGCCGGGGCCATCAGGGCGTGGGCAGCGACATTGCCCCGGTATACAGCGGCATCGCCGACGGCTCCGCCGTGACGGGGATGCCCTATGTGGCCATGGACATCACCAATGAGCAGCAGGTTCGGCAGGTGATGGACCAGGTGCGGCCCGACGCCGTGATCCACTGCGCCGCCTGGACGGCAGTGGACCTGGCCGAGGACGCCGACAAGCAGCCCAAGGTCCGGGCCATCAACGTGGACGGCACCGCCCATCTGGCCCAGGCCTGCCGGGAGATGGACTGCAAGATGATGTACATTTCCACGGACTATGTGTTCAACGGCCAGGGCCAGACCCCCTGGCAGCCGGACTGCAAGGACTATCAGCCCCTGAACTACTACGGCGAGACGAAGCTGGGCGGCGAGCTGGCCGTCAGCTCTGCGCTGGAGAAATACTTCATCGTGCGGATCGCCTGGGTGTTCGGCCTGAACGGCAAGAACTTCATCAAGACCATGCTCCAGCTGGGCAAGACCCACGACAAGCTGCGGGTGGTGTGCGACCAGATCGGTACGCCTACCTATACCCTGGACCTGGCCCGGCTGCTGGCGGATATGATCGAGTCCGACAAGTACGGCTATTATCACGCCACCAACGAGGGCGGGTATATCTCCTGGTACGACTTCGCCTGCGAGATCTTCCGCCAGGCGGGGCTGCCGGTGCAGGTGGACGCCGTGACCACGGCGGAATACGGCGCGTCCAAGGCGGCCCGGCCCTTCAACAGCCGCCTGGACAAGAGCAAGCTGGCGGAAAACGGCTTCACGCCTCTGCCGGAGTGGAAGGACGCCCTGAGCCGGTATCTCCGGGAGCTGGGCGACAATCAGTAAGCGAAAAAATACCGGCTGCGCAGCAGCCGGTGTTTTTTTGTCCTTTTCAGAGGAAGAAAAATGCGCTATACTGTCAGATGAGAGTTTTTTGGGACAGCGGAGGTGGTATCCTGCTGTCGGAAAGGAGGCGGGCAGATGCTTCATATATGGGTGGGCCGGGCCGGTTCCGGGAAATCCCGGCGGGTGCTGGAGGCCATGGAAAAGAACCGCCGTCTGCGGCGGCAGGTGCTGCTGGTGCCGGAGCATATCTCCCACGAGGCGGAGGTGGACCTGTGCCGGGCCCTGGGGCCCACGGCGTCCCGGGACGCGGAGGTGCTGAGCTTCCGGAGCCTTGCATCCCGGGTGCTGGCGGAAACCGGCGGCCTGGCGGAGTTTACCCTGGACAACGGGGGAAAGCTGCTGACCATGCGGCGGGTTTTGCAGGAGCTGGCGCCGGAGCTGCGGGTGTTCGGGCGGCCCAGCCAGCGGGCGTCGTTCCTGCGGCAGCTGACGGACCTGACGGAGGAGTTCTACGCCTACGAGATCGGCCCCCAGGCCCTGTACCGGCAGGTAGAGGACCTGGACGGGGCCATGGGCGGCAAGCTGCGGGACATCGCCCTGATATACGCCGCCTATGACGCCCGGCTGCGCAGCGGCGATTTCGATGCCCGCTCCCGGCTCCAGAAGCTCCGGGAGCACCTGGAGGGAAGCGGCTATCTCCGGGGCTGCGACGTGTATCTGGACGGTTTTTCATACTTCAACCGCCAGGAGGAGAGCATTCTGGAGCTGGTGCTGCGGCAGGCCGAAAGCGTCACGGTGACGCTGCTGGGAGACCGGAGCAGCGACCGGCTGTTCCAGAACGCCCTGCGCCAGCGGATGCGCCTGGAGCGCATGGCCCGCCGGGCGGGGCAGGAGATGGACGTGCTGTGGTGCGAAAGCCGGGGGCAGGGCCCCCTGGGGCACCTGGAAGCCCACTTTTTCGGCCAGGAGGTCCCCTACGACGGGGAACCGGAGGGCCTGGAGCTGTACCAGGCGGCCACGGCCTTTACCGAGGTGGAATGGGTGTCCCAGCAGCTGCGGCAGCTGGCGGCGGAGGGCTATCGCTGGCGGGACATGGGTGTGTGCGCCCGGAATATGGAGGTCTACGGCCCGCTGCTGGAGAGTGTGTTCCGCCGGGACGGCATCCCGGCCTATATCAGCCGCCGCAGCGACCTGCTGGAAAAGCCCCCCATCACCATGCTGCTGGGGGCACTGGACGCCGTCACCGGCGGCTTCGACCGGGAGGACGTGTTCCGCTGCCTGAAAACCGGCCTGGGCGGCATCACCCCGGACGAGTGCGACATTCTGGAAAATTACGTCATCCTGTGGGACATCCGGGGCAGTTCCATGTGGCTACGGGAGGGGGACTGGACGGCAAGCCCCGACGGATACGGCCGGGAGCCGACGGAGCGCAGCGCCGCCCGGCTGGAGCGAGTCAACGGCATCCGGCGGCGGGTGCGCCTGCTGCTGGAGCCTCTGTACCGGGGGATGCGCACCGCCGGGGCGGCCCGGCAGAAGGCGGAGTGCCTGTATGGGTTTTTGCAGGAGGCCGGTGTGCCGCAGACCCTGGAGGACACGGCGAAAAAGCTCCTGGAGGAGGACCGGCCCCAGCTGGCGGAGGAATATGTCCAGCTGTGGGCGATCTTCTGCGGGGTGCTGGACCAGTTTGCGGAAATCCTGGGGGATACGGAGCTGTCCGGCGAGGAGTTCGCCCGGCTCCTGCGGCTGGTGCTGACCCAGTACAGCGTGGGCACCATCCCGGCCACCCTGGACCAGGTGAAGGTCAGCGAGATCACCCGCAACGACCGGCACCGGGTGAAGTGCCTGTTCCTGCTGGGAGCCAACGACCATGTGCTGCCCATGCCCCCCAGCGGCCACGGCCTGCTGGATCCGGAGGACCGGGCCGCCCTGCAGCAGCGGGAAATTTTGCTGTCGGACGCCAGCTTCGACCCGCTGGACAACGAATTGCAGAATATTTACGCCTGCCTGGCCCAGCCCACGGACCGGCTCACCGTCAGCTGGCCGGTGGGGGACGTCAACGGCAGCCAGCTGCGCCCCTCCTTTGTGGTGCAGCGGATGGAAAAGCTGTTTCCCCGGCTGCGGGTGCCCCGGGAGGACGGCAGCTACCGGCGCAGGCTCCCCGCCACGGCCCTGGAGCTGGCGGGAGAGGACCCCGCCCTGCGGCAGTATTTCCGCGGGCGGGGAGACTATGACCGGGTGCTGGACGCCATGGACCGGGGCCGGGCCCTGGGCCGGGGACGGCTGTCCGGCCCGGCGGTGGAGGCCCTGTATGGCCGCTCCCTGCATATGTCCGCCTCCCGGATGGACCAGGTAAAGCGGTGCCATTTCGGGTATTTCATGCAGTACGGCCTGCGGGCAAAGGACCGCCGCCCGGCGGGGTTCGAGGCCCCGGAGATCGGCACGTTTATCCACTATCTGCTGGAAAACGTGGCCCGGGAGGTCAAGACCCGGGGCGGCTGGGCCGCGGTGCAGCAGCCGGAGCTGCGGCAGCTGGTCCGGGAATATACGGACCGCTACGCCCGGGAGGAGATCGACGGATATCAGGAGAAAAGCGCCCGGTTCCGGTATCTCTTTTCCCGGCTGCGGACGGCGGCCTATGCCATTGTGGAGGACATGGCCGGGGAGCTGGCCCAGTCGGACTTTTCCCCGGTGGCCTTTGAGCTGGGCTTCGGCGGAAAGGACGGGCAGCTCCCTGCCGTGACCATCACCGAGGGGGATCAGCGCCTGTCCGTCAGCGGCAAGGTGGACCGGGTGGACGGCTGGCTCCACGACGGCAGGCTGTATCTGCGGGTGGTGGACTACAAAACCGGGAAAAAGTCCTTTGACCTGTCGGACCTGCGGTACGGCCTGGGGATCCAGATGCTGCTGTACCTGTTCACCCTGGAGCAGGAGGGCCGCAGCTATTTCGGCTATCCCATCGTCCCGGCGGGGGTGCTGTACCACCCGGCCCGGGAGGTGATCCTGAAAGCGGACCGGGGCATCCAGCCGGAGAAGCTGCAGCTGGCCCTGCAGAGTGCCCTGCGCCGCAGCGGCATGGTGCTCTCCGACCCCCAGGTGCTGCGGGCCATGGAGCACAGCGCCCTGGAATCGCCCCATTACCTGCCCATCAAGGTGAAAAAGGACGGCTCCATCGCCGACGGCGTCGCCTCGGCGGAGCAGCTGGGCAAGCTGGGCCGCTATGTGGACCGCCTGCTGCACCAGATCGCCCGGGAGATCGGCTCCGGCAGCATCGACGCCGACCCGGTGGCCCACGGCCCCCAGGACCGGGCCTGCCAGCACTGCGACTTTGCCGCCGCCTGCGGGTTCCAGGAGGGCCGGGGCGGCGACCGGGTGCGGTACATCAGAAGCGTGGACCCGGGAGAATTCTGGAAATTTGTGGAGGAAGAAAGCCGAGAGGAGGGATCGCCATGCCGCTGACGCCGCAGCAGGAAACGGCCGTATATAACCGGGGCGGGAGCCTGCTGGTGTCCGCCGCCGCAGGCTCCGGCAAAACCAAGGTCCTGGTGGAGCGCCTGTTTTCCTATATGGAGCAGGAGGGCTGCCAGGTGGACGACTTCCTGATCATCACCTATACCAAGGCCGCCGCGGCGGAGCTGCGGGGCAAGATCGCCCAGGAGCTGACCCGCCGGGTGGCGGAGCGCCCCGGGGACGGTCACCTGCGGCGGCAGATGCTGCGGGTGTATCAGGCGGACATCAAAACGGTGGACGCCTTCTGCGCCGGGCTTCTGCGGGAGAACGTCCACCTGCTGCCGCCGGTGGAGGAGCACAGCCTGACCCCGGATTTCCGGGTGCTGGACGAGCAGGAGGCCGCCCTGCTGCGCCAGCGGGTGCTGGGCCGGGTGCTGGAGGATTTTTACGCCGGCATCGAGGGGGACGAAAACGCCCGCCTGCTGGCGGAGACCCTGGGAGCCGGCCGGGACGACCGGGCCCTGGAGGCCCTGGTGCTGGACCTGCACCAGAAGACCCAGAGCCACCCCCACCCCCTGCGGTGGCTGGAGGAGCTGAAGCGGGACTGGGCCAGAACGCCGGAGCACCTGCCGGACACCGGCTGCGGCCGGTATCTCATGGAGGACGCCCTGCGGAAGGCGGACTTCTGGTCCCGGCGGCTGAAGCAGGCCGTGGAGGACATGGCGGACTATCCCGCCGTGTACAAGGCCTACGGCGACCGGTTCCTGGAGACAGCCCAGGCCCTGGAACACCTGCGGGACAAGGCGGAACAGGGCTGGGACAGCCTGGGACAGGCGGTCCCCATATTCCGCCGGATGGGAGCCGTCCGGGGCGATGAAAACGCCGCCTGCCGGGACCGGTCCAAGGCGGTGCTGGAGCAGTGCAAAAAGGCATTGAAGGACATCCAGGCCACCTTTTCCGTGCCGGAGGCGGAGCTACTGGAGGACCTGCGCCAGATGGCCCCGGCCATGCTGGCCCTGCTGAGCCTGACGGCCCGGTTCACCCTGCGCTACCAGGCGGAGAAGGTCCGGCGGAACGTGATGGACTTTTCCGACCAGGAGCACTACGCCATCGACCTGCTGACGGACGGCCAGGGCCAGCCAACGGACCTGGCCCGGCAGGTGGCCTCCCGCTACCGGGAGGTGATGGTGGACGAATATCAGGACAGCAACCAGGTGCAGAACTGCATTTTCCGGGCGCTGTCCGACCGGGAGCGGCGGTTGTTCGCCGTGGGCGACGTGAAGCAGAGCATCTATCGCTTCCGGCTGGCGGACCCCACCATCTTTCTGGAAAAATACCTGTCCTATGTCCCGGCATCGGAAGCGGAGGAGGGCCAGCCCCGGAAGGTGCTGCTGAGCCGGAATTTCCGCTCCCGCCGGGAGGTGCTGGACGGCACCAACTTCGTGTTCCGGTCTGTTATGTCCCGGGAAATGGGGGAGATGGACTACGGCGACGACGAGCAGCTGTACTTCGGCGCGGAGGTGGCGTACCCGCCCCGGCCGGGCATGGAGCCGGAGCTGCACTTCCTCAGCGTGGAGAACACCCAGGAGGAGAGCTTCGACCGGACGGAGATGGAGGCCCGGTTCACGGCCCGCCGCATCCGGCGGCTGCTGGACGAGAAATTCCCGGTGCAGGGGGAGGACGGCCGGCCCCGGCCGGTGGAGCCGGAGGACATCGTCATTCTCATGCGCTCCCCCCGGGCCAGGCTGGCGGCCTATACGGCGGCCCTGCGGCGGGAGAATATCCCCTGCACCAGCGGGGAAAGCGAGGCTTTCTTCAGCACCCCGGAGGCGGCGGTGATGGTGTCGTTTTTGCAGATCATCGACAATCCCCGGCAGGATGTGCCGCTGATCGCCGTGCTGCGGTCGCCGCTGTTCGGCTTTTCGGCGGACCGCCTGGCCCTGATCCGGGCGCTGCAGCCGGAGGGGGATTATTACGACGCCCTGTGCCTGGACGACGGCGCGGACACGGCGGACTTCCGGCGGCTGCTGGAGGAGCTGCGGCTGGCGGCCCGGGACATGACGGCGGACCGCCTGCTGTGGAAGCTCTATACGGAGTGCCACGCCCTGGCGGTGTTCGGGGCCATGGAGGGCGGAGCCGCCCGGAAGGAGAACCTCATTGCCCTGTATACCTACGCCGGTCAGCAGGCGGCGGCTGGCCGGGGCGGCCTGTTCGACTTTGTGACCCAGCTCCACGACCTGCTGGAGGAGGGGCGGCAGCCCCCCATCACCACCCGGACCGCTGGCAGCGGGGTGCAGATCATGAGCGTGCACCGATCCAAGGGACTGGAGTTCCCGGTGGTGATCCTGACGGACCTGCACAAGACCTTCAACGCCGACGACTTCCGCCGTCCTGTGCTGGTGCACCCCCGGCTGGGCCTGGGCACCGAGCGGGTGGACCGGGAAAAGCGCATCCGGTACGACACCGTCACCAAAACAGCCGTGGCGGCGGCCCTGACCCGGGAGAGCAAGTCCGAGGAAATGCGGATCCTGTATGTGGCCCTGACCCGGGCCAAGGAGAAGCTCATCTGCGTGCAGTGCATGGCCCACGGCCGCAAGCGGCTGGCGGACCTGTCGGTGCTGGCGGATATGCCCACGCCGCCGGAGGCGGTGGCCGGGGCCAAATGCCCCGGAGACTGGCTGCTGCTGCCGCTGCTGTGCGCCCCGGAGGGGGAGCCTCTGCGCCGATGGGCGGAGACGGAGCCCCAGACCCGGGTGGGCCTGGGCGGCGGCTGGCAGGTGCAGGTGTGGGAAAATCCCACGGCCGCGGCGGCCCGGGAACGGGAGGACGCGCCGCAGGAGGCCCTGCCGGAGAGCGCCGTGGAGGTCCAGGAGCTGGACTATCCCCATCAGGCGGCCTGCCGCATCCCCACCAAGGTCACGGCCACCCAGCTGAAAGGCCGGGAGCTGGACGAGGAGATCGCCCAGGGCACGGTCCGGCGGGTGCGGCAGGTGCAGGTGGACACCCCCCGGTTCCTACTGGGGGAGCGGCCCCTGTCCGCCGCTCAGCGGGGCACGGCCATGCACCTGCTGATGCAGTACCTGGACCTGAACGGCCCGGACCCGGAGGAGCAGGCGGCGTCCCTGACGGCGCGGCATCTGCTGACCCCGGAGCAGGCGGCGTCCCTGGACCTGGAGCAGGTGCGGCGGTTCCTGGCCTCGCCTCTGGCCCAGCGCATCCGCCGGGCGGAGCAGGTGTACCGGGAGTACCGCTTTTCCCTGCTGCTGCCGGCGGCGCTGTATGACCCGGCGGCGGAGCCGGAGGACGAGCTGATGCTCCAGGGCGTGGTGGACTGCGCTTTCCGGACGGAGGAGGGCCTGGTCATCGTGGACTTCAAAACCGACCGCATCCGGCCGGAGGAGGCTCCCGCCCGGGCGGAGCTGTACCGCCCCCAGCTGACGGCGTACAGCCAGGCCCTGAGCCGGGTGCTGGAAACGCCGGTGGCGGAAATGGTGCTGTACTTCTTCACCCCCGGCTGCGAGGTCAGACTGTAAAATATACGGCCCTGGCCATCCATCGGGATGGCCAGGGCCTTTATACCGCATCATCGGTAACGATACCGGTAACGTTTCAAAGTGCAATTTGCTCCGAAGCGGCGCGTTGGCGGAAAGGCTTCGGCAAAAATTGTAAATTTTTACACATTTTCGCTTGTAAAGAATCCGTAAATATGGTATTTTATACATAAGCGCCAAACGTAAGGCCGCTATAGATAGCTTTTCGGACCCTTTTCATATCTATAGGCGGCCGCCGCGCCTGCGGTTTTGGCAAATTTACAAAAGGGAGAAAGAAAGGCCATGAAAAAAGATCGTCAGGAACCCCACATTGAGAATGTCTATCAACTGGAAGGGCGCGTGCCGGTGGCAAAGGCAATCCCCTTCGGCCTCCAGCACGTGCTGGCCATGTTTGTGGCCAACATCGCGCCGCTGATCATCATCGCCTCGGTGGCGGTGTACAACGGCCAGCCCTTCAGCGTTATCGAAACCGCCCGGCTGCTGCAGAACTGCATGCTCATCGCCGGTATCGGCACCATGCTCCAGCTTTATCCCGTGTGGAAGATCGGCTCCGGCCTGCCCGTTGTCATGGGCCTGAGCTTCACGTTCCTGGCCGCCTGCATGACCGCCGCCTCCCAGGATTACGGCGTTATGGTAGGGGCCATCATTGTGGGCGGTGTCTTTGAAGGCATTCTGGGCCTGACGGCCAAGTATTGGCGCAAAATCATCTCTCCCATCCTGTCCGCGTGCGTGGTAGTGTCCATCGGCCTGAGCATCCTCAACGTGGGCGTTTCCTCCTTCGGCTCCTCCGCCAAGTATCCCCTGGGCTCCTGGCAGAACCTGCTGGTGGCGGCCATCACCCTGGCGGCGGCGCTGATTTTCCATACCACCCTCAAGGGCGTGGCCAAGCAGCTGTATGTCCTGCTGGGCATGATCGTGGGCTATGTGGTGGCCGTGTGCTTCGGCATGGTGGACTTTGCCGGCATGAACCAGACCATCCGGGAGCTGGGCGTGGTGGCCGTACCCCAGCTGTTCGCCTACACTCCCAAGTTCCAGATGGGCACCATCCTGTCCTTCTGCCTGGTGTTCATCGTCTCCGCCGTGGAAACCATCGGCGACACCACCGCCACCTGCACCGGCGGCCTGGGCCGGGATATCACGGATAAGGAGATCTCCGGCTCCCTGTGCGTGGACGGCTTCGCCTCCGCCCTTTCCGGCGGCGTGTTCGGCTGCTCCCCCATCACCTCCTTCAGCCAGAACGTGGGCCTGATCTCCATGACCCACGTGGTGAACCGCTTCACCATCATGTTCGGCGCCCTGGCCATGATCCTGGGCGGTCTGTTCCCGCCCATCGGCGCTTTCTTCACCACCCTGCCGGACTGCGTGCTGGGCGGCTGCACCGTGATCATGTTCGGCTCCATCATGATGTCCGGCATCCGGATGATGCAGGATGCGGGCCTGGACCAGCGCAACGTGCTGATCGCGGCCACATCCCTGTGCCTGGGCGTGGGCGTGACCCAGGTGGAGGGCTTCTTCGACAACCTGCCCCCGGTGTTCGGCGATATTTTCGCCGGGAACATGGTGGCCGGTGTGTTCGTGGTGGGCCTGATCCTGGAGCTGTGCCTGCCCAAGGACCCCAAGCGCTACGAGACCCGGTAAAAATTGGAAATTTCTTCCGCCTTTGCGCCGCAGACAGCCGTCTGCGGCGCTTTTTTCGCGTCCGGCGGAAAAGCATCCTTTATTTAGCGGACATGAAACGCCGTCCGGCGGCGCAAAGTAACTCTGTCGCCGGCGACAAAATTCAAAAACAGGGGTGATCGCATGTATGAAACGCAAAAAAAGCGACGCATACGCAGGCCGGCCGCATGGCTGCTGGCCGTGCTGCTCACCGGGGTCCTGTGCTGCCAGGCGGTATGGGCCGATCAGCGCACCTTGATCCCTGTGGGGAAGGCGGTGGGCATCAAGCTCTTTGCCGACGGCGTGCTGGTGGTGTCCACCTCGGAAACGGACCCCTGCCCGGCCCGGGACTGCGGCATCCGGGAGGGGGACCTGATCGTCAGCTGCAACGGCGAAAAGGTCACCTCCACGGAGGACCTGCAGGCCCTGCTGCAGGCCACCGGGGGACAGCCCGCCGCCATCGGCCTGCGGCGTGGGGGCAAGACTCTGGACGTCACCGCCGTGCCGGTGCAGGGGGAGGACGGCTCCTGGCGGCTGGGCGCCTGGACCCGGGACAGCATGGCCGGCGTGGGGACCCTGACCTTCTATGACCCGGACACCGGGGCCTACGGCGCTCTGGGCCACGGCATCACCGACACGGACACGGCCCAGCTGATGCCGCTGTCCAGCGGCTCCATTATGGAGACCTCCGTGAAGGCCGTGAAAAAGGGCGAAAAGGGTGAGCCGGGCCAGCTGAAGGGGGACTTCACGGCCCAGCACGACGTGGGCACCGTGTCCGCCAACACCACCGGCGGCATTTTCGGCACCGTGGCGGAGGGGGATTTCGTCTCCGGCACGGCCCTGCCGGTGGCCCAGCGCAGCCAGGTGACCACCGGTCCCGCCACCATCCTCTCCACCGTCTCCGGGGATGATACCCGGGCCTATCAGGTGGAGATCGTGCGGCTGTGCCCCATGAACCGGGACGGCCGGGACCTGCTGCTGAAGGTCACGGACCCCCAGCTGCTGGAGACCACCGGCGGCATCGTCCAGGGGATGAGCGGCAGTCCCATCATCCAGAACGGGCGCTTTGTGGGGGCTGTGACCCATGTGCTGGTGAACGACCCCTCCCAGGGCTACGGCATCCTGCTGGAGCATATGCTGGAGGCGGTGGGATAACAGAACCGGCCAATTTGATGGCGGTAAAACGCGTATTGCGATTATAGAAAAGAACATGCGTGCCGGGATATCCGAAGAAATGCCTGCATTTCCTCCGGGTATCCCGGTTTTTCGGGGGAAAAACCATATTTTCTTATACAAATTCTGAGTGATGTCCAAATAGCTGCGGCGGCCTGTGGAACGCATGGTCGACTGTCTGGAAATTCACAATATGAATAATGGAATGCATGAGAGGAAAACATAACAGCACATTGCACAAAAATATACAAATATTTTTCTACTGCACCGCATATGCCTGTACAGATTGACAAAGCTGTACAGCCGTGTTGGTTCACAAAGTCAACCCCCGGCTCTGCCGGGGGCAAAAGAAATCCTATGGAGAGGGGAAGAGTAGACAAGAAAAAGTCTCCGAGTTAAAGTAAGGCAAAGGTTTGCCGACCAAGACTTACAAAAACAAGGAGACTAATTCATGAAAGAAGTAGATGTGAGTAGTTTAGAACATACAAGCTGGCGTTGTCAATACCATGTGGTGTTTGCAATGGTATTTTCAATCACACATTGTTGTGTGAATTTCATCAAGGCAAGCTGTTACTCCATTTAACGATACCTTTTGAAGAAAAGCCAAAGACTAACTTACCGAGCGACAATCTCAAGTACTACCGTCAGCGAAAACAGATGACAACAAGACAGTTGGCGGAAAAGCTGGATATTGTACCATCAACTGTTGTGATGTATGAAAATGGAAAACATCCTATTCCTTATGATGTAGCTATTAAGCTGGCAGATGTTTTGGAAATCGAAGCGTCCTTACTCTATGATGATTTCTCCCGTTTCCTTTCTGTACCCTATACCGAAGCACTAAAGAGCGTTAGAACGGCTCTGAGGCTGTCACAGAAGGCTTTTGCAGAAAGGATAGGGATTGTACCAAGCTACTACTATAAAATCGAAGAAGGCAATCGCAGACCGTCACGAAAGGTTTATCAGAAGATATATGCTGCGCTTGAAACGACCAGTCTACAAACTTCACTTTTAGGGGAGCATCCATTACAATGAAAGTGAAAGAAAAAATGATTGGAGGAGTTGCTATGACACAGAATTTGACTTATACCCGTTGTGGTGATTATCTCATCCCTGATATTCGGTTGAGCTATGCAAGCGATAAACCACTTGGGAAGTACGGTAGAATGCGCAGAGCTTATCTGGAGCAAAACAACCCTATGTTACTCGATGATTTAATTCTTACTGAAACTTTGTTCCCGCATCTTTGGAAAATTGATGAGATAGCACATTGCAGAATGGAGCGGCTGACGGAGGAGCTTTTGGAAAGAAATCCCGCTCCGGATAAAGCAACTCAACAACTTGCATGGGTTCAGCACATGAATATGCTGAAAGCACAGGCTGAAGAAATTATAGTTGCAGAGCTGATTTACAGTTAAATAACCAATAAAAGAATGGGCTGGCTCGAAAGGGTCAGTCCATTTGTTATGCAGAAGAACAATTCTTGAATTGTGTTTTTGACAGTTCCAGAATTGTGATTTTCACAATTCGAGAGTTGTGAAAATCACAATGTAATAATACTGATAATAACTATACTGATTATAGTGATACCGATCCGTTCCTTTCTCTTCCTATCCGGAATGGAAAAGAAAGGATAAGATGTTATATAACTGATGATGAGGCAGTGGTATGCCTTTATTGCAGAATATCTTTTTCACTATCTCATATAGAAATGTGATCAACGAGCATAAAAAATAAATAATTTTGTGATTGTAATTTATATGGATTTCGCATATAATAAAAGCGTGATTATAAAGCATAAAACTCCAATAAAAATGTGAGGAGTGATTCTATGGAACGATTTATCTTAAAAAAATTGCTGGCTTGGAAGAATTCTCCCTACCGCAAGCCGTTAATCTTGAAGGGCGTACGTCAGGTGGGTAAGACTTGGATTCTGAAAGAGTTTGGCAGGCACTATTATGAAAATACAGCCTACTTTAACTTCGACGAAAATGAAGAATATAAGCAATTTTTTGAAACAACCAAGGATGTAGATCGGATACTACAAAACCTTATGCTGGCAAGCGGTCAAAAAATCGTGCCTGAAAAAACCCTTATCATCTTTGATGAGGTGCAGGACTGCCCTAAGGTCATTAACTCTATGAAGTATTTTTGCGAGAACGCACCGCGGTATCACGTTGCCTGCGCTGGTTCTCTGTTGGGTATTGCTCTGGCGAAACCTTCCTCTTTTCCGGTGGGTAAAGTCAACTTTATGCAGATTGACCCGATGACCTTTAATGAATTCTTACTTGCCAATGGTGATGAAAATCTGGCACAGTATCTAGAACAGGTGGACACTCTTGAACCCATCCCTGATGCCTTCTTTAATCCGCTGTATGAGAAGCTGAAAATGTACTATGTCACCGGTGGTATGCCGGAGTCGGTATTGATGTGGACGGAAGCACGGGATGTTTCTGCCATGCAGGAAGCATTGTCCGGAATCATCGGAGCCTATGAGCGAGATTTTGCAAAACATCCTAATCTCAGCGAGTTCCCGAAAATCTCAATGATCTGGAAATCCATTCCTTCTCAATTGGCAAAAGAAAACAAGAAGTTCATCTATAAAGTGGTCAAGGAAGGAGCACGAGCCCGTGAGTACGAGGATGCCTTGCAATGGCTGGTAGATGCCCGTTTGGTGCATAAAATTTATCGCAGCTCAGCTCCCGGCCTGCCGATTGCAGCTTACGATGACTTGTCTGCCTTCAAGATTTATCTGGTGGATGTGGGACTGCTCCGCCGTCTGGCACAGTTGGCACCCACTGCCTTTGGAGAGGGCAACCGCCTGTTCACCGAGTTCAAGGGCGCTTTGACTGAAA